>Ga0129333_10001747_pt1 | contig 19938 bp, 11 predicted proteins | sample CPB6_08_DNA_FD_94474 | JGI IMG/M metagenome (GOLD analysis project Ga0129333, IMG submission 94474) | Freshwater to marine salinity gradient microbial communities from Chesapeake Bay, USA - CPBay_Sum_0.6_0.8_DNA | ecosystem: Environmental > Aquatic > Marine > Coastal | place: USA: Chesapeake... | reverse complement strand
AAAGTCGATGGTGCTCTCGTCCAATGGCAACGGGTTGGACTTTACGATCCGAGTTGAGAATCAGAGTCCGTTTGCCCAGACGGTGAACATGCCGTTGTCAGGTGGCAAGAACGGCGTGGACCATATGGAACTCAATCCCGTCACTGCCGACCTGACGATCAGCGGCCCGATCTTCAACGACACCAGCGTCGATTATCTGGTCTATGGCGGTACTTCGACCCTGACGACGCTCACGCTCAACAGCACGCTCGGCGTCGGCAGCACCGCGGCAAACGTCGACTTCACCCAGGCGGCTGGCCGCAACACCCTGGTGAACGTGGCCGTCAGCCAGGCGTGGGCCGGCACGACCACGGTGAACTCCGGTTCATTCGTCACCGGCAGCGGCGTCACGCTCGCCTCTCCCACCATCGTCGTCGGCGGGGGCACGGTCGCGAGCACGTCGGCGAACACCTTCGCGGATTCGGCGACGGTCACGGTCAACAGCGGTCGACTCTCGATCGGCGGCAGTGACACCGTGGCCTCGCTCGCCGGTTCGGGTGGCACCGTCAATGTTGCGACGGGGGCCACGCTCACCGCCGGAAACGCCAGCTCGACCTCGTATGCAGGCTCCATTACCGGCGGCGGCAATCTGACGAAGGTGGGCAGCGGCACGTTCACGCTCTCTTCCGCGAGTTCGATGACAGGAACGACGACGGTGACGGCCGGGCAGTTCACCCTCGCATCTGCAAATCTCCTGGCTGACACGTCGGCGGTTGTCATCAACGGCGGGCTGCTGTCTCTCGGCGGCAATGACACGATCGGCTCCGTCGCTGGGTCCGGTGGCACGCTGGCGATCGGCTCCAACACCCTGACCGTCTCGCAGTCCGGCACCACGTCGTTCGCAGGGGCGATCACCGGCAACGGCACATTTACGAAGGCCGGATCGGGGATCCTGACCCTGACGGGCAACGCCTCCGCCTATGCCGGTGCCACGCAGGTGCAGGCCGGCACGCTCGCCGTGAACGGCAGCCTCGGTGGCTCGGTGGACGTGTCGCTTGGCGCGATCCTCAGCGGCACCGGCACGATCGGCGGTAACGCCTCGATCGCCGGCACACTGAATCCGGGCGGCGCCGGCGCGGTCGGCACGCAGACCTTCAACGGCAACCTCACCTACGCAGGTGGATCGATCCTCAGCTGGGAGCTGTTCGCCAACAACGCCCTTGGCGGCAGCTACGACCAGATTGCCGTTCCGACTGGCAACATGACGTTCTCCGGATCGACGGCGATCGCCATGTCGTTCGATGCCGCCGGGAGCGCGGTCGCCTGGTCAAACTCGTTCTGGAATGTCAGCCGGAGTTGGCTGGTGCAGGACCTGGGGTCGGGGGTGATCAATAACTTCGGCAACCTCTCGATCTCGACGCAGAACTGGCTCGACAGCACGGGGGCGGCATTCAACACGGCCCGGCCTGGTGCGAGCTTCACCGTCACGCAGCAGGGTCAGGACGTCTTGATCACCTACGTGCCGGAGCCGTCCACGGTCGTCGCCCTGATCGGCGGACTGGCGGGCGTGGCCGGCTTCAGCATCCGCCGTCGCCGCGGCTGCTGACTCCTCGCGGGTGGTTCCGCTCCTGTTCGCGAGTTCGTCGCAGGCAACCCGAGCGCCGGCGGTTATCTCGGAATCTCGTTCCAGGACAGCACGACCTACACCAACTTCTTCTCGGCCACGGGCGACACTGCCGAGGCCCGATTCCAGCTCGACAACACAGGTGGCTGGAAGGCCTACCACTCCGGCACGGCGGTTGATTCCGGCCTCGGCGCGAATGCCGACCGCACGTTCATCATCACGGTGACGTCGGGCAGCACGTTCAAAGCCTCGGTCGGTGCGAACGCCTATGACAACCTCGGCATGGCGGCCGGCGGCGGCAGTGGCCCTGGTATCCGGGCTCGCCGCGCTGGCTGGCCAGAGAATGCGCCGCCGGGCGCCGTGAGCGGCCGCTCGCCCCGCCGCCTGACCGGGACGTGCGGATGAAACGGGCCGCCAGCGTTGCGTTCATCCCAGGCGTGACCTAGAGTCGATAGCGTCGGCATCAGACGACGCGAGCCGTTGCACGGTGGGCCAGAAACGGTCGACCTTCCGACCCCGCCCCCCTTCCCTCCCGCAGGCTCTCTGGCCCATGGCCCACGCCCCTGACTCTGTTTCCGCTACCGACGCCCAGCGCGTGCCGTTTGCCTCTCTCGGTCTCTCGACGCAGGTGCTCGAGGCAGTGGCCCGGATGGGATTCGAGACCGCCACCCCGGTTCAGGCGGCGACCATCCCGCCGATCATGGCGGGCCGCGACGTGATCGGCCAGTCGGAGACCGGCTCGGGCAAAACGGCTGCCTTTTGCATCCCGGCCGTCGAGCGGATCGATTCGGCCCGCGGCGCGACGCAGGTTTTGATTCTGGTGCCCACGCGCGAGCTCGCCACGCAGGTGGCCGGGGAGGTGCGGAAGCTCGCCGGCGGCGCCAGCCGCATCCGCTCGTTCGCCGTCTACGGCGGCGCGGCCTACGAGCCGCAGTTCGCGGAGCTTCGCCGCGGCGTCCACATCCTCGTCGGCACGCCCGGCCGGCTCGTCGATCACCTCGCGAGGGGCACGCTCGACCTTTCGTCCGTCGGTCTTGTCGTGCTCGACGAGGCCGACCGGATGCTCGACATGGGATTCCGTGAGGACATCGAGAAGATCCTCGCCGCGGCGCCTGCGGGCCGTCAGACCGTGTTCTTCTCGGCGACACTGTCTTCCGAGATCCGCTCGCTCGTCGCCGGCCACTCCCGCGATGCCGAGTCGGTCAGCGTCGGCTCTCGGTCCGCCGCCGGGCCGGCCGCTGTGGAGCAGATCGCCTACGAGGTGCCGCATCGCGCCAAGCTCGAGGCCCTCGCGCGGCTGCTCGACTACCACGACGTTGCCAGCGGCGTGATCTTCTGCAACACGCAGCAGATGGTCGAGGAGCTTGCCGACGCGCTCGCCGCCCGTGGATGCCCCGCAGAGCGGCTTCACGGCGGCATGGCCCAGGCCCAGCGGACGCGGGTGATGAACGGCTTCAAGAAGGGGGCGTTTGCCTTCCTCGTGGCCACCGACGTTGCGGCCCGGGGCATCGACGTGGATGACCTCGGCCTCGTCATCAACTACGACATGCCCTACGACGCCGAGGACTACGTCCACCGCATCGGCCGCACCGGCCGGGCCGGCCGCAAGGGACTGGCGATCACGCTCGTCTCGGGCGGTGCCGCCCACAAGCTCCAGTTCATCGAGCGGGTGCTCAAAGCCCGCATCCGCCGGGAGCGGATGCCGACGGCAGCGGCGGTGGAGGCACGGCGGGCGGAGCGGCTCGTCGAACGGCTGCGCGAGACGCTCGGAGGCAACGCCTTCCGGGCCCGGCTGCCCGTCGTGGACCGGCTCGTCGGCGAGGGGCATCCGCCGGCGGTGGTGGCCGCGGCGATTCTGCAGCATTTCGCGCCTGCCCCGCCCCCGCCCGGCCCGGCCGACGAGGCGGCCTTCGCACCTCCGTCACGGGGGCATCGCCCCGGTCCAGCTGGTGGCCCTCGTCGTCCGCCGCGCAAGGGCGGGCACCATCCGGCAGGTCGTCCGGCCAACGCAGGTCGCCCGGCCAAGCCGCACGGGCGCCCCGCACCCGGTCCGCGTGGAAAAACCCGCCGACCGAAGCGGGGCCCAGCCTCCCGGCGCGGCCGATGAACCGCACGCCGTGCTCAGGAAGCCCAATCGCGTAAGCGATGGGGACAGGTCGGTGCGGATTGCGATGGGCTTTTTGACCGCATCGCGTGAACCCCTCGCTGGCGCTCGGGGCTTTTTGATCCGTCCGCCAGGAAGCCCAATCGCGTAAGCGATGGGGATGACGCGAGGCCCTCGCCCGACCTCAGTTTATCCGGCTGCCCTCGTCGTCCGCGGCGAACAGGTGCACGCCGCCCGGTCGGACACCGAGCGCCAGTCGGTCGCCCGGGGACGCCGCTCGGTCGCCCGGCACGCGGACCACGTGCGACGTCCCGCCGACCGAAACGTGAGCCAGTGTCTCGTGGCCCATCTGCTCCGCCACTTCGATCTCGGCCGTCGTAAACGGAATCGCTCCGGAGTCGGTCACGAGGTCTTCGGGACGGATGCCGAGCACGGCCGGCCCCGAGGCCAGGCCGGATCCTTCGGACCCGAGCGGCAATCGGGCCACCTCGCCGGCGACCACGAACGCACCGTCGCGAATCACGCCAGGAAAGAAGTTCATCGTGGGGCTGCCGATGAACGATGCCACAAAACGGTTGGCCGGCCGGCGGTAGATCGCCAGCGGCGCGTCGACCTGCTGGATCACGCCGTGATTCATGAGCACGATCCGGTCGCCGAGCGTCATCGCCTCGACCTGGTCGTGCGTGACGTAGATCACCGTGGTGCCGAGTCGGCGGTGCAGCCGGGCGAGCTCGGCCCGCATCTGCACGCGGAGCTTGGCATCGAGATTGGAGAGCGGCTCATCGAAGAGAAACACCTCCGGCTCGCGGACGATCGCCCGCCCCAGCGCCACCCGCTGCCGCTGGCCGCCGGAGAGTTCCCGGGGTCGGCGGGCGAGGAGGTGCTCGATCGAAAGGGCCGCCGCAGCGTCGGCCACGCGGCGGTCGATCTCCGCCCGGGGCGTGCCGCGCATCTTGAGGCCGAACGCCATGTTTTCCTGCACCGAGAGGTGGGGGTAGAGGGCGTAGTTCTGAAACACCATCGCGATGTCGCGGTCGCCGGGAGCGACGTCGTTGACGAGGCGATCGCCGATGCGGATCTCGCCGCCGGTCACCTCCTCGAGGCCAGCCACCATGCGGAGCGTGGTCGACTTGCCGCACCCCGATGGACCGACGAGCACGAGGAACTCGCCGTCGGCGATGTCGAGCGAGATGCCGCGGACGGCATGAAAGCCCTCGGGGTAGCGCTTGTGGAGGTCGCGAATGGTGACAGTGGCCATGGCTGCTAGGGCAATGCCCTACTCCTTCACCGATCCGACGGTGAGCCCGTTGACGAGATACTTGCTGAACGCCAGGAACACCGCCACCACGGGAATGCTCACCAGGATGGAAGCCGCGGCGTAGAGCCCCCACTGCGACGAGAGGCTCGCCTGGAAGCCCTTGATCCCCAGCGGCAGCGTGAACATCGACTCATCCTGCATCACCTGGGCGGCGACGATGTATTCGCTCCAGGCCGTCATGAAACTGAACAGCGCCGTGATCACGAGCCCTGGCGTGGCCAGCGGCAGGACGACGTGCCAGAAGGCCTGGGCCCGCGAGCAGCCGTCGATCCGGGCCGCCTCCTCGAGCGACGAGGGGATGGTGTCGTAGAAGCCCTTCATCTGCCAGACGCAGAAGGGCAGCGCCGTGGCCGTGTAGAAGATCATCAGCCCGAGCCAGGTGTCGACGAGCCCGAGTTTCGCGATCAGCACGTAGAGCGGCAGCAGGAGCATCGTGGCCGGAAACATCTGCGTGGTCAGAATGGCGAGCATCGTGGCCTTGCGGCCGATGAAGCGGAAGCGGCTGAAGGCGTAGCCGGCGGTCGATGCCAGGGCCACGCCGGTGAGCGTGACGACCCCCGACACGACGAGCGAGTTGGCCAGCCAGCGGAGGAACGGCTGCTCGGTGAACAGCTTCACGTAACTCGCGAAGGTCCAGTCGGGCGGAATGATCGCAAGGTCGGTGGACCGCAGCCGGTCGCCCGGCCGCAGCGAGATCGAGACCACGTTAAGCACGGGATAGATCGAGATCGCCACGAACAGGAGCAGCACCGCGTGTCGCAGGACCGTAATCCGCAGGGGTTCTTTCATGGCACGCTCCGGGGCACGCTCACCGATACACGCTCTCGGTCGCCCGCGTCCGCTGCAGGAACACGACCGAGAATGCCAGGAGGATCAGAAACATCACCGTCGAGAGGGCGGCGCCGTAGCCGTAGCGGTAGAGGTTGAACACCGACTTGTAGACGTACGACACCAGGATGTGGGTGGAGTCCTGCGGCTCCCCGCCGTTCGAGACGAGCCAGATCACGTTGAGGTTGTTGAACGTCCAGATTGCGCCGAGCGTGGCGGCCGGCAGCAGCACCGGCTTCAGCAGCGGGAGCGTGATGTGCCAGAACTGCTGCCAGCGACTCGCCCGGTCGATCCGGGCGGCCTCGTAGAGTTCCTGGGGGATCCCCTGCAGGCCGCCGAGGGCGATCACCATCATGAAGGGAAAGCCGAGCCAGACGTTGGCGATGATGCAGGCCTCGAACGCCCGTAGTGGCTCGCCGAGCCAGTTGACCGCCGGCAGGCCGAGCCACTTGCCCAGCATCAGATTCACGGCGCCGTATTCGTAGTCGAACATGCCCCGCCAGGTGAGCGCCGTGATGTAGGCGGGCACGGCCCAGGGAATGATCAGCAGCAAGCGGTAGATCGCCTTGCCGCGGATCGGGCCGTTGAGGGCCACGGCGAGCATCACGCCGAGGGTGACGTGCAGGGCGACGTTGACCACCGTCCAGATCACCGTCTTCAGGAACACGCCCGAGAGCCCCCAGAGCTTTGGATCGGAGAGCACCTCGGCGTAGTTCTGCAGGCCCACCACCCGCCAGTCGCGAAACCGCACCAGCGACATGTCGGAGAGCGAGAGCACGAGGTTCCAGACGAACGGAAACACGATCACGGCGAAGATCACCGCCACGGCGGGAAGCGCGAAGGCGTAGGCGGTGGGACTGCGGCGAAGGTCGGCAAAAAAGGCGATGAACGTGGGCAGTTGCCGCACGAGCAACGCGAGTAGGCCGAGGCCCACGACGGTCGCGAGCACCGGCACCAGCGGGCTAGGCTCGATCCGCCGGTGCATCGAGTCGATGAAGCCCTCGGCATCGTGCTGCATCCGCTCGGCCGCGGCGGCCGGCTCGAGCGACCCGCCGAGCACCGCCTGATAGGCGGGCCGCATGCCGTCCCACACGGCCCGGAGTTCCGTGGCCACCGGCATGAGCCGGCCGTTTTCGAGTTGGGCCCGCGAGGCGGCGAGCGTGGCGTCGGTCGCGAACACCGGATCGTCCCAGACGGTTTTGCGGGCGGGGAGCATCCGCAGCCGCCGCACCAGCCGCCGCTGCACATCGTCCGACGCCATATGCCGCACGAAGCCCATCGCGGCCTCGGCCGCGGCACCGCGGGCGTTCGCGTTGAGGGAGTAGCCCTTGGGTGCCACCATCGGTTTCATCGGCAGACCGGTTGCGTTCACGGTGGGCAGGACGGCGACCGCGGCGTCGATCTCGGGGTTCTCGAGGTAATCCGACCAGCTCCAGTCGCCGTTGACGATCATTGCCGCCCGTCCCGTCTTGAAGAGCGAGTCGGCCAGTTCGTAGTCGCAGTTGGCCGGGGCCACCTTGTGGACGTCGCGGAGATCGCGGATGAACCCGAGCGCCGCCGTCATCGCCGGCGTGCCCAGGTCGGGCACCGGCGGCGTCGCCTCCGGCTCTCGAAACACCCAGCCACCGAAGCCGGTCACGAACGGAATCGCGAAGAATGGCTCGGTGTAGTTCCAGACGAGGCCGTAGCGGTCGATGCGGCCGTCGCCATCGGTGTCCACGGTGTTTTCCACCGCCATCCTCACGAGGTCGTCGGTCGTGGTGGGGGGACTCGCGACGAGCTTCCGGTTGTAGACGAGCGCCAGGTGGTTGCCGAACCGGTCGCCGATCTGCACGAGATCGCGGCGGCCGGAGCCATCCCTGGCCGGCAGGGTGGTCAGGCCGCCGTCGACGAAGGCCGCCCTCTCGTTGTCAGGGAGCCACGGCGAGAGGTCTCGAATCAGGCCCATGGTGTGGAACGTGTCGAGCACGTCCGACGGTCCGTAGACCAGTTCGGGCCCCGCGCCGGCCAGCGCCGCCGCCTGGAAGCCGCTGCGGAGTTCCTCGGTCTCCTTGTAGAGCGGCCGAATCCGAACGTCGGGATGCTCGGCCTCGTAGCGGGCGATCTCGTCGGCGAGAAACTCCCGCTCGTTCGGCCGCGACTGGTGCCAGATCGTCACCACCCGCCGCGCGTCACGTCCGCCGCAGCCCGCCATGGCAGCCGCCAGCCCGACCAGCACGAGGGTCTGCAGCAGCCTGCCCATGTGACGCGATCACTCCGCCCGGGTGACACGGAGGACGACACCCTCGAGTGGCGGCAGCGTGACGAGCGTCGTGTCGCCCTCCAGCTTCAGAACGACTTTGTCGAACTCGCCTGACGCGGTGAAGACCTGGCTCAGCGTCGTCCCCTTCGGAGTTGGCACGCGCCAACTGTGCGACGCATCGCCCCGGTTGAAGCCCACGAGCAGTTCCTCCGGGCCGTCAGTTCGCCGGAAGGCCAGAAACTTGGCGGCGTCGTCGGCCGGCAGAAACTCGATCTCACCCTGCCGGAGAGCGAGGAATCTCTTTCGCAGCGTGATGACCGCCCGGTAGAAGTCGAACATCCCCTGGTCGAAGGCGACCGGCTGCGGCTCGCGGCCGCGGCCCCGCGGATCAGCCGATTGTGGCTCGTACGTCAGGTCCGGCCAGACCATCGGCATCCGATCGCAGGGATCGTCGGCCCCCCACATACCCGCCTCGGTGCCGTAGTAGACCATCGGTGCCCCGAGGTAGGTCATCTGCAAGAGCGCGACCATCCGCTGGATCCGTCGCTCGCGGGCCTCGGGCTTCCGAAGCTTGTAGTCGGCGTGTGATCGCGGTGAGACCGAGATGTCGTAGTCGAACCGAGCGGGCTGCTCGTAGGGCCGCCGGGCGGCATTGACGATCATCGAGGCCAGCCGGTCGGTGTCGTGGGAATCGACGAGATTCAGCATTGCATACCGCATCGCCGGCGGGTGGTCGTCAAGGCGGTCGCGAAACTCCTGCGTCGCCTTGCCCGCCGCCATGGTGGAGTCGATCAGATACCCCTTCGTGGGGAACGAAAAACCGTAGTAGTTCATGGTGGCATCGAAGGCCCCCTCGTCGAGGAAGCGACTGGCCTCGTCCCACTCCTCGGCCACCGTGTACGCCTCGGGGTTGATCGACTGCACCAGTTCGTGCCAATCCCGCCAGAAGGCCACGGGCACCTCGCGGGCCACGTCCAGCCGCCAGCCGTCGATGCCGTCCGCCGGATCGCCGTCGCCGTCGGGATCCATCCAACGCCGAGTGATGTCGAGCACGTAGGCCTTGGGGCCGGCGTGCAGGTTCTTGGTCTCGGTGTCGTCGGCGAACTCGGGCAGCGTGTCGACGCCCCACCAGCACTTGTACTTGAACTCGTTGGCAGGCGTGGCGGGATCGTCGTACTTTTCGACCGTGTACCAATCCTTATAGGGGGAATCGGCCTGCTTCTCACGGAGATTTCTGAATGCGAAAAAGTCGCGGCCGGTGTGGTTGAAGACCCCGTCGATCACCACTCGCATCCCGCGGGCATGGGCCTGCGTGAGGAGTTCGAGAAACAGCCGGTCTGCCTTCGTCCACTGCCAGGTCGTGGGATCGCTCGTCTCCAGTTCCATCACCGCCAGGTCTCCGGCTGGATCCGGGCCGAAGTGGGGATCGACGTGGTGGAAGGAACTGCCGTCGTACTTGTGGAGCGAGCGGGCGTGGAACACGGGATTGAGATAGAGCGCCGTGACGCCGAGATTTTGGAGGTAGTCGAGCCGGTCGATGATCCCCTGAATGTCGCCGCCGTAACGACGATGGAAGACCCCATGCTCGAAGAAGTTCTCGCCGATCTCCCTCTCCCAGGGGGCGCGGGCATACCAGTCGCCGGTCCACGGCGACACCTCCCACGACACCGGCACCTCGTCCTCCAGCGACTCCCTCGTGGGGTCATTCCCACGGTCCCCATTGGCGAATCGCTCGGGGAAAATCTGGTAAAATACGGCGTCAGCGACCCACCCTGGCACATGCGCGGAGGTCTCCGCAGGGGATTCGCCGATCGCGCGGACCTCAGACAACCCGGGAAGAACGAGCGCACTACAAACAAAAACCAGCCCCAAGCGATCCTTCATGGCATGGCTCCCGTACCGCAGGTGAAAGGCCTTCCAGCATGTGGGCCACCCGGCCCCCGGATAGCCGTAGTCCCAAACCTTGCTTCTAGCATAGTCTTTTGGGTATAAATTATTTCTCACACCAAACGGCGCGAAAAAGAGGAGATCCATGATGGTTTTCGTGGAAACGCCTGCTCGAGTCCACTCAGTCGTCCCAATCCGGGCTTTTTTTGGCAGTTTCTTTCTCGCCGTGGCCGTGTTGATCTGCCTTGCTCCCGCGTCGGCCGACGCCGTTGATACGTCAGCGCCCGCGATTCTCCAGTGGTTTGACTCCACCTACGGCACCCAGGAGAAGCGCGTCGCAGACTTTTTCAAGGCTGGCTACGGCTCGACCTGGATCCCCCCTACCGGACGAGCTGACTCCGGCAATCAGTCGGTGGGGTACGACGTGTTCGACCGATTCGATCTTGGTTCGACCACGAACGAGACGCTCTACGGCACCGAAACCGGCCTTCGCAAGTTCGCCTCGGCGATGCACCGGGCCGGAGGCGATGTCATCGCTGACCTCGTCTGGAATCACAACGGCTTCAGCAACTCCGGGAACGCCGGCTTCGCGGCAGCTGGCGGGTATCCGGGTTTCGTGCTCTCCGCTCCCGGCGTCGCCGACGGCGACTTTCACGGCGGCTTCGAGACCGGCGATCTCAACGGCCGCCTGGCGGGCCTGATCGACATCAAGCACGAGACCAACCTGCAGTACATCCGCAACCCAGTGACCGCCGGCGACTCGCGCAACATCCCGGCCGGCACCTTCCGCAACATGCCAAGTGCCGCAAACGCCCGCTTCTATCCGGACCGCGGTCTCGGCGGCACGACGCTCTACAACCCAAAAACCGGCCAGAACACGACGCTCTACAACTTCAATACGGGTGACGCCACGGCGGGCGATGCCGTGCCCGAAAATGCGACCGGCCTGCTGATGCGCAACGCCCGTTGGCTGATCAACGACGTGGGTGTCGACGGCTTCCGGCTCGACGCGGCCCGGCACTTCGAGCCGTGGGTGATGAACTACTTCGACGAGGCCGTCTACCGGGCAAGCCCACGGAGACTCCTCAACGGGGCGCCGAGGGAGGTGTTCAGCTTCAGCGAAAGCGCTTCGACCGACCGGGCGAACCTGATGTCGCAGTTCGTCCGCAAGGACATTGGCGCGATTCCGGCGAGCCAGATCGGCGGGAATCGCGACGCCCTCGATTTCGCCCAGTTCTGGCCGATCAAATACAACCTCTCCAGCAATGGGACGGCCAACGACTTCCGCAGCATGGTCTACGCGGGAATCGACGTGTTCGACGATGGCATCGTGAACGGCTCCTCCGGCGTGGTCTTCGTGCAGAGTCACGACGACTTCGGGCCCGACATGATGAACGTGGCCTATGCATTCTCGCTGATGCGGCCTGGCAACGCGGTCGTCTACTACAACGCCTACGAGCACTACGACCCGTTCCGCTCGTTCCCAAAGCCGGGCCGCGGCGACGCCCTCGGCAACTTCGGGAGCACGATCACCACGCTTGTCGATCTCCGTAACCGGTACGGCCGCGGCGATTATCGAGAGCGGTACATCGAGAAGGAAAACTACGCGTTCGAGCGGAGTAATGCGTCGCTCGTGATGCTCAGCAATCGGAACGACTCCGGCTTCGACTCTCGGACGATCTCGGTCGACTTCGCGGTCGGCGATCGGCTCGTGGAACTCACCGGCAACGCCGCCAGGGCGAATGCCTCCATGGGCGCGGGCACGATTCCCGAAGTGGTCGAGGTGCAGGGAACGTCGTCGAGTCGCTACGTCAACGCCCGCTTCCTGCGAAACAACGGCAAGGACCAGGGCTACCTCGTCTATGGCCTGCCGTCCCCGAAGTCGGCTGCCGGAATCGAGTTTTCGGGCACCGGCGTTGGTCCCGTGATTGCCGGCGATGACCCGCCTGAGTTTCAGGGGGGCGAGACCTCGTCACAGACCGGATCGATCCTCGTCGCCAATGCCGAGTCGCGGTTGGCGAGCATGCGGGTGATCAACGGCAACGCCTTCACCGTGCGACTCGCCACGCAGGCGGTCACGCTCGCGGGAGGATACCGCGACCGGTCGGCCGATGGTGACACGGCGATGATTCGCATCAACGAGGGTCTCGACCTCAACGGCAGTGGGGCCGTGGACGTGATCGCTCCCGGCGACGTCTCCTATGGATTTGAGAACTTCACCACCACCCGGGTGACGGGATATTCGCAGGCGAACGGCAACGGCCTCTATGAGCAGGCCATCAACGCGACGCTGCTCCCGGAGGGCATGAACTTCCTGACGGTGCGGGCATACCGGCAGCGGAGCGACGGCGGCCCTGCGGTGTACAGCGATTTCAAGGAAGTGCTTTACGTCGACCGACTGAAACCCGAATCGTCGTTCGACCAGTACAAACCGTTTTCGGGTGGTACCGGCAACAACGACGTCTGGATCAAGTCCACCGATGGCACCGCCGACAAGGTGCACATCTTCCAGAACATCCCGGCGACGGTGAGCGACGCCACGATCCTCGCGTGGGTGAATGCCGGTCAGGGTGCCACCGACAAGATCGACCGCGACATCTTCAAGACCGGATTCTTCGGCGTGCCGAACGGCAGCAACACGTACACCGTGGTCACGCGGGAAATCACGGGGAATACCAACATCCAGCGAATCACCGGGCGGACGCCGGCGAGCGGCCGGGGTGCCGGGCTCGGCGACCTCAACTTCGACGGCGTCCGCGACGCGGCCGACATGACGAGCAGCGGGTATGGCTTCGAGCGAGTCCTTTATTCCAAGAACACCGAGTTCAATCCCGGTGCCGACGCGACCGGCGACGGGTTCGTGAACACCTACGATCTCTTGCAGCTGGAGTCGCTGCTCACCGGCACGGCCAACTCCGCGGCGGCCACGGCCCTCGCGGGCGTGAAGTTCCGCCGCGTGAACTTCGTGAACGACGCGGCCGCAAACGAGGCCGACCTCGCGGTGCTCCGGGCGTACGTCGCGATGCCGGGCGATGCGGACACCTGGACCTACGACCTGGACGTGGACGGTGCGATCGACGACGGCGACGTGCAGCTGGCGCAGCAGCGATTCGGTGTGGCGCCGACTGCGGGTGTGCCCGTGTCGCTCTCCTGGACGGGCAACGACGGCGTGGCCGGCGGTTCGGGAACCTGGACGACGGCTGGCCTCGCCTGGCGTGGTGCGGTGACCGACTCGTCGCTGGCAATGCCGCTCGTACCCGGCAGCAAGGCGACGTTCAGCGGTCTGGGCGTGGTGGCCACGGTGTCGGGGAGCGTGCTGGCCTCAGGTGGCCTCGATGTTCGCACCACCGGCCTGGCCACGATCACTGGAACGGGGGCGATCGTCCTCGGAGGCACGGGGGCTGCGGGACGCGAGGTGGCGGTCGCCGACGGTTCGCACGCTCTGCTCGCGACTCGCGTCGTTTCCACAGGTGGCCTCACGAAGACCGGCCCTGGGCGACTGACGCTCTCGGCCTCGACGGCGATCGCCGGCTCGGTCGTTGTGTCGGCAGGCACGCTCGCCCTCGGCAACGGCGGGGCGACGGGCAGCGTCGATGCGACGATCCGGATGGATGCCGGCGGCACGTTGGCAATCAACCGGAATAACCGGGTTGTGCTCGCCACGCCGCTCACCGGCAGCGGCTCGTTCGTACAGATGGGTTCGGGCTCGACCGTGATGACGGTCGCCAACACCTACGCGGGTGCCACGGGTGTACAGGCGGGCATCCTCCGGGTCGAGCATGCGTCGGCTCTCGCCTCGACCGCGGCGACGGTCAGCGGTGGCCGACTCGACATCGCCGACGGGGTCGTGGCGCAACTCGCCGGGCTGGCAGTCAGCGGAGGCGTGGTCGACGTCAACGAGGGCGGGTTGTCGATCGCAGCCGGTGGCATTACCGCCGAGTCCCTGGTCTCGGCGCTCATTGCGGGCCGGGGCGACGGCACCTGGAACGGGACGACGGGCATTCGGTCGTCATCGATCGCCGGCTATCTGGCTGCCATGGAATCGCGTGCGGTCGGCTGGATCGAGAACCCCGACGGCTCGTTCCTCGTCGGCGTCGCAGCGCCGGGTGACTCGAACATCGATGGCATGATCGACATTCTCGACGTCGGAAGTTTTCTCTCGTCTTCCGCCTATGACACCTCGTCCCCAGCCTCGTGGTCGCAGGGTGACTTCAACTACGACGGACTAGTCGATTCGCTCGACGTGGCGGAGTTGCTCACCACGGGTCTGATCGACCAGGGGCCGTATGGCGGTGGCAGCGGCCAGTTCCGCGGCGTGGCGGCTGTCCCCGAACCCACGTCGAGCGTGGTCGTCATGGTGGCTCTGGGGGTCGGAATCGGTGCGAGGCGACTGCGTCGCAGAGGCGGGCCGAGCAGGTGATCGATCACCGTGACGCCATGCTTGACACCATGACTGGCACCATGCTTGACGCCATGCTTGACAAGACGATAATTTATGATGGCGCTGGCGGCTGGTGGGGAAAATGTCGTGGATGCCGCCTGTGGTTTCATCCGCCCGTGGTTTCACCAAGAAGACACCTCTCTCCATCCATGAAGACCACACAGCAGACCACCACGACGCATTCCGGGGAGTCGGCGAACCGCCTCGTGGGCTGTTCCAGACCGCGTCGCTATGCGGCCTTTACGCTCGTGGAGTTGCTGGTGGTGATCGCGATCATCGCCACACTGATCGGCTTGCTGCTGCCGGCTGTGCAGACGGCCCGCGAGGCCGCCCGCCGCTCCTCGTGCAGCAACAAACTCAGGCAGATGGGCTTGGCGGTGCTGACCCATCAGGATGCCAAAAAGAGATTTCCGTACGGGGTCTCCCAGTGGGGCGAGGGCAATGCCGCCAACACCTGCGACAAGCAGTCTGGCTGCACCGGCCGCGGATGGATCCTGGAGACGTTGCCGTTCATCGAGCAGACCGCACTGTTCAACCAGATGGCCGCGTCGACGAAGGGCAACATCTACGACAACCGCGGTCTGGCGTTGGTGAAATCGCTACTCGCCACTTCGCTGCCGATGCTCGCCTGCCCCACAGATCCGGACGCGGCAGCCCCACGAAACGATCAGTTCATCGTGAACCTGCAGGGCACGCCTGCGACCGTCACGAGTTACAAGGGCGTGCTCGGTGCGACGAAAGTCGGAGGGAGTTTCGGCAGCACCTGGCCGCGGCACGACGACGAACCAAAAACGGCCGTCGACTGCCACAACAACACCGGAAATATACCGTGCAAGGGCATCTTCTGGCGAAACTCCTACCTCCATCCGCTGAAGATGAAAGACATCAAAGACGGCACCAGCAAGACGCTGATGATCGGTGAGAGCGTCGCCGCCCACGACTATCACTCGGTGGCACTCTACGCGGATGGCGATTGGGCGGCCTGCAACATCCCGCTCAACTACCTGCCCAAGCCTCCCGTGCCCCTCAACTGGTGGAACGTTCGAGGCTTCCGCAGCCTGCACGCGGGCGGGGCCAACTTCGCGCGAGCCGACGGCTCGGTGAAGTTTACCGAAGAGACCGTCGACATGGACGTCTACATCGCCCTCTCCACCACTGCCCGTGGCGATTCGACGGGGTCGGAATGAGCCGCTTCGCTTTCGGATCGGGAGTCGTGTTGATCGGCGCTGCCATGGTGGCATGTGGGTGCAGCAAGCATGCCGCCAAGGTCGCCGGGGACGTGACGTTGGGCGGCAAGCCGCTGACGTCGGGCGTCGTCAACTTCACGCCGGTGAGCGGCGGACCCTCAGCCTACGGAAACGTGGCGGCCGACGGACGCTACACGCTGCAGACGGGCGCCGAGCAGAGTCTCATCCCTGGCGAGTACACGGTCACGGTGGCCGCCAACGCCACCGCCGACGAGGCGGCCAGAATGGGAATCAAGGTTGGCCGAGAGGGCATCATGCCGCTGCTCACGCCGGCGAAGTATGCCGACGTGAAGACGACGCCGTTGAAGGTGACCGTCAAGTCGGGATCTCAGAAGATCGATCTGGCCCTCGAACCCCATTCACCGACGAAAAGACCATGACATCCATGCGGGATTCGGTTCGAGAAGCGCTCCCACGAATGCATGATGGTCGTCGGATACGGTTCGCAGCCAGCGGCCTGATGATCCTGATGATGATGATCGTGTTCCTCGCAGCCACAGGATGTTCGCGGCAGGCGGAGGTGGGCGGCGTCGTGACGCTCGACGGCAGACCGTTGCCGACCGGCGTGGTGACGTTTACGCCGGTGTCTGCCGGGCCCTCGGGGTATGCGACGATTCATGCAGATGGCATGTACACGGTGCAGACCGGGGCGGCGGCGGGACTGCCCCCGGGCGACTACGTCATCACGGTCGCAGCCAACGGTCCGCCCGCCGGCGATGCACAACCCGGTCCGGGTCCCCTTTCCGACGGCATCCGTCCGCTGGTGACGCCGCAGCGGTACGCCGATCCAGCCCAGTCGCCACTCCGAGCGACGCTGGAGTCAGGAACCCAGGAACTGCGACTGGTGCTCACGAGCGAGTGAGACGCCAGCGGCATGACGGGTGAGGCAGGGCGAACCGCGGTTCCGGCCGTCACCCCCCGCGGACGCACGGGGCCTCCCGTCGGAGTGCGGTCCCCATGGTGCACGCCATTGGGCTTCCTGACGCGCGACTGCACGGCTGTCGGGTCGCAGATTACCTGCATGGGTTTCGCCAAAACCGTGAAAGGGTTTCGCAACTTTTGCGAAATGGTTTCGCAATAATTGGGAAATGGTTTCGTCATTGTGTGGAAACTCCAAGCGATCGCTCGCGGCGAAATTCACGAAAAGTCCTTGATTTCCCCTTGAATTTCTGAAAACCACCATTTCGGTGAGTTCCGGCACGCCACTTGCATGAAGTATTCCCAGGGTGGGATTCGGCTTGGTCGCCACCCTGTGATGCCTCTTGTGATTGATGCCACGTTTTCCATCGGAGTAACCCCATGAGATCCTCTTTTGCATTCGCCGTTGCGATCGCCGTGTTCGCGCTCGGCTCGGCCGTATTCGGAGCCGAGGGCTCCACGTCGCCCTACAGCGACAGCGTTGGCGACATCGACCCGACGATCGCGACCGGGGGCGGCACGCTCGACATCCTCGGCATGGAGGTGACCAACACCGCCACCGACCTGAACTTCAAACTCACGGTGAACGGCAACGTATCGACGACCGACTGGGGCAAGTTCATGATCGGCATCGGCTCGTACAACGCTCCGCTCGGCACCACCACGGGGAACGGCTGGGGGAGGCCGATCAACCTGCAGTACACGCCCGATGGCTTCCCGACACCGGGTGGCATGGACTACTGGATCGGGTCATGGGTCGACGGTGGTGGCGGTGCCCAACTCTGGACATGGGACGGAGCGGCCTGGAGCGGCCCGGCTTCCCTTGGGGCCTTCTCGTTCACCCCCGGCGCCACGAGCGACATCAACTACACCGTTTCGCTGACATCGCTCGGTCTTGCTCTCGGCGACCAGTTCACCTTCGACGCCTACAGTTCGGGTGGTGGCGCTGGAGATACTTCGATCGACTCCCTCGCCAACCCGTCCGTCGCAGTGACGTCGTGGGGGCAGACCTACACGTCGAAGCCCGTGACGTTTGGCGGAGGCGGCCTGAACTCCTACACGGTTGCGGTTCCGGAACCGTCCACGATGGCCGCGTTCGGTGTCGTCGGGGCGGCCGTGGCCGGCGGGTTGATTCGGCGTCGGTCGCGAAACGGCTGAGCGACTCGTGCAGGACTCGTAAGGCATCACACAGGCATCACCGCAGAACCCCGGATCGGCTCGGCCGATCCGGGGTTCTCGCTTTTTCCGGCGCAACCGCGACATGAACATTCTCGGCATTTCCGCATTCTTCCACGACAGCGCCGCGGCGCTGGTGAGAGACGGCCGAATCGTGGCGGCCGCCCAAGAGGAGCGGTTCACGCGAAAAAAGCACGACGACGCGTTTCCAAAGCTTGCGGCGGACTGGTGCCTGGCCGAAGCGGGCATCGCAGCCTCAGACCTCGATGCGGTGGTCTTTTACGAGAAGCCGCTGGTCAAGTTCGAGCGGCTCCTGGAGTCGGCCCTGGCCTTCGCGCCCGGGGGCTTCCCGGCCTTCCTCAAGGCCATGCCCCCGTGGCTCCAGCGGAAGTTGCACCTGCCTCGGGAGATCGACAAGGGCCTCGGCGGGGACTATGCCGGGCCGATCCTCTTCGCCACTCACCACGAGTCGCACGCGGCGAGCGCCTTCTACCCGAGCCCGTTCGACGAGGCGGCGATCCTCACGCTCGACGGCGTCGGCGAGTGGAGCACGGCCACCTGGGGCACCGGCCGCGGCGGCCGGATCACCCTCGCGGCGGAGATGCGGTTTCCGCACTCCCCTGGCCTGCTCTACAGCGCGTTCACGCTGTTCTGCGGCTTTCGGGTGAACTCGGGCGAATACAAACTCATGGGGCTCGCTCCCTACGGCGACCCGCGGTACGCCGACCTCATCCTCCGCGAGATCGTCGACCTTCGCGACGACGGGTCGTTCTGGCTCGACCAGCGTTTCTTCGACTACGGCGGCGGCCTGCGAATGACGAGCCGCCGGTTTCACCGGCTCTTCGGCGGCCCACCGCGTCGACCCGACGGCCCGCTCACCCAGCGGGAGATGGACATCGCCGCGAGCATCCAGCACGTGCTGGAGGAGATCGTGCTGCGCATGGCGCGGCACGTCCACTCCCGCTTGCCCATGAAGAACCTCTGCCTCGCCGGCGGCGTGGCGCTCAACTGCGTGGCCAACGGCCGGCTCCTCCGCGAGGGACCGTTCGAGCGGCTCTGGATCCAGCCCGCGGCCGGCGACGCGGGGGGCGCCCTCGGGGCGGCTCTGGCCCACTGGTTCAACCATCTGGGGAATCCCCGGCGTGCCGAGGGAGGCGATGCCCAGCGGGGCTCGCTGCTCGGGCCGGAGTTCGACGAGGCGGCGATCGACGAAGCCATCGCCCGTCACGGTGGCGTGGCGGAGGCTTTCCCGGGCGAAGCGGCCCTCGCCGAGGCTGTCGCGGCGGAACTCGCCGCGGGCAGGATCGTGGGCCACTTTGCCGGCCGTGCCGAGTTTGGCCCGCGGGCGCTCGGCAACCGTTCGATCCTCGCCGACCCGCGAGCAGCCGACATGCAGCGGCGGCTCAACCTCGCGATCAAGTTCCGGGAGTCGTTCCGGCCGTTCGCTCCCGCGGTGCTCGCCGGTCGCGAGCAGGAGTTCTTCGACCTTGCCACGGAGAGCCCCTACATGCTGCTCGTGGCTCCGGTCGTGGGCGGAGGCCCAGCCCCCGACGCCGGCCGCGCGACCGGCATCGCGAGGCTTCGCGACGTCCGCGGTCCGATTCCGGCCGTCACGCATGTGGACGGCTCGGCCCGCGTGCAGACCGTCGATGCGGCGAGGTCGCCGCGGTTTCACGCGATTCTGGAGGCCTTCGCGCGGCGAACGGGATGCCCGGTGCTGGCGAACACCAGCTTCAACATCCGCGGCGAGCCGATCGTTCACGATCCCGCCGACGCCTACCGCTGCTTCATGTTCACCGACATGGATTCACTCGTGCTCGGCAACCGGCTCCTCCGCAAGGCCGATCAGCCGCCGCTGGCTGGGGCCGAGGCCTACAAGCGGTCTTTCCGCCCTGACTGAGAGCGATCGCCGCTCGGGGCTGCCCACGACCCGTCGCCGGACGTTCGTTACGGGCATCCTGGCAATCCTCTTTTCGGCACGTCAGATGCGTGACCGATCTGGCTCGTTGCTGCCTCGTAGCACAGGTTTTTAACCTGTGCCTGTGCCGCGCGACCGCTCGGGGCTGCCCACACCCCGTCGCCGGACGTTCGTTACGGGCATCCTGGCAATCCTCTTTTCGGCACGGCAGATGCGTTACCGATCTGGCTCGTTGCTGCCTCGTAGCACAGGTTTT
>Ga0129333_10001746_pt1 | contig 19949 bp, 20 predicted proteins | sample CPB6_08_DNA_FD_94474 | JGI IMG/M metagenome (GOLD analysis project Ga0129333, IMG submission 94474) | Freshwater to marine salinity gradient microbial communities from Chesapeake Bay, USA - CPBay_Sum_0.6_0.8_DNA | ecosystem: Environmental > Aquatic > Marine > Coastal | place: USA: Chesapeake... | reverse complement strand
TTTCTTTTGTTTCTTCACTAAGAACGGTCAATTTGTCTAACATGTCTTTGAAATTCATTTTATTGGTCCTTATTATCTCGTTGCGCCAGTCTGAGGCTTAGGCGGTCTTGTAATTTTAGACATCGGGCTATTTTTAGCCTTATCATCTGCCATATATGGTTTAAATGGATCAAAAGCATCAGGTGTTTTTTTAGTTTCAAAAGGAATATCTATTTTGTCAGGCTCTGCCTGCTTTTTGATACTGCTTAAATAACTATCTCCATACTCTTTACTTGCTTCTTTACCACTATCCTCCATTTCTTCATGTGTAAGAACTGGACTGTGATCCATTTGATTAGCGTATCCTTCTGCTTCTTTATCAATACTATCATCATATTTTGTATTAATTACTCTGACCATATTTACATTATAACCAATAAGCTGTGCTATCTGCTGTATCATTGGTTCTGTTGCTGGATACCTAAACTTACATTTAATAATCGTAATAGATTGATTATTTAAATTTGGAAATCCATATGGACTTTTTTGTATTGGTGTTTGGCTTGGACTGCTAATTTCAATTGGATCAAACTTTTTTAAATTGAAGGCAAATAAATCAAGGAAGTTTTTATCAACTTCTCCTGCAATTTTTATAGTGTAATCATATGTATGTACACTTTCCATTATGTATTGACGCAGACTTTTCATATTCAATATCCTATATATTATTTATCATTTAGGGCAGATTTGTTGACAAGGGATTTAAGTAATTCATTTCTGTCAATTGCATGACCTTCTCCTAATGGAATATTCTGTACCTCTTTATCTTTATCAGCATTTTTTTGGTCTAGTGCTGCTTTTTTAAGTTGTAATTCTATAATCTTTAATTTTTTATTTATTTTAGCAGTTTTTGCTGTAATAGCATGTCCAAGCATCGTGCCTGCCACATTAAAAATTTCACTTGCGAATCTACTATCAACCTGCATTCCAAGTTCCATTAACTCGTTATAACTATCTTTAGCCATATCGGCTAAAGAATCCATTTCAACATCGGCTGCTTCTAGCCCTCGAACTTGTGGTAGTGCATTTTCAATTTTTTCTAGGTTGGTATATGCTTCTGTAGTTTTATAATCAACTTGCTCTATTGGTTCGGTTAATTCGTTTTTTGGTTCTTCTAACGGTAACTCAAACAATTCACTTAGTTTTTTGGTCAAAATTATTTCCTATAATAGAATATTTATTTTTATTTTCTTCCATTATAGAAAAGGTCATCTTCAGTAATTACTCTAAAAGTGAATCCATTTTTAGCACAGTATTGTGCTGCTGCTTTCCATTTAGCATGGTTAATTGCTACCACTGCTCTATCTTTAGCAGAAGCTACTCTACTTTCAATTAGACTTTGTTTCTTAGGTTTTATTTCAACAACTTCTGCTACTTTCTTACCATATTTATTTTCATACAATACAAAAAAATCAGGGATATAAATTGTATTTTTACCTGTTAACGGGTTGCGATAAGGTATAGAAAGTGACTCACTGGCCCATTTAATAACATTTTTATTTGTATCACAAAAAATCATGAAGGTAAGCTCCCATCCTGAACGATATTTAGGTTTACCTTTACCTATATATTTTTCAGGAGTTTTAACTTCGTAGATACCTTGTGCCCATTTCCCCATTACTGAACTATGTTGCGTTGAATATTTTGATTAGGTCTTGGTGGTGCGCTTATACCATATAAAGCTGTTTTAGATTTAAAGCTATTTAGGTAATATGCAATGACAGAATTTACTTCTAACTTTTGTTTACCTTCTAAGTTGCTTAATAAATCCATAGCACTGATACCAGTAACTTGTGCTATACGGAATAAAAATACAGCAAAGTTTCCAGCAATTATTTTACTTTGACTAATATTGTAAAAGAAACCATAAACAACATCGTATTGGTCAGGAGGAACAATAAGTTCTGTAGCATAAAACTTATCATATACTCTAATAGTTTTGTCTATATCGTTTACTGATAAAGCATCAATTTGACTTGCCATTAACCACCTCCATCTCTAAATGGACTAGGAGCAGGAGTACTAGTAGGTGTTGAATTTGCTACAGGAAAATTAAATGTAGATTGCCTATTAGGTGTTTGAGCAATTGAGTTTGATAGTCCTGCTACTACATCAGATTTTAATGCTTGTTTTACATTTACATTTTTAAATGTATTGTAAGAAGTACCAGCTATTTGTAAAGCTTGTAAATAATTAGGAGGGTTACTATTTAAACTATTAAGAAATCCTCCTGCTGCATCCACTAAACCACCCTTACCTAGAATAGTTCTATTAGCACCTAATCTAGCAATAGGGCTTAACTGTCTATCATAATTCTGATCCGATCCAAATTCTTTAACTTTATTACCTGGGCTATTACCATCTAATGCGCCATCATAATAGTTTACAAATTCATAACGCAAGGTCATTTGATTTTCCATAGTACCATTTGTTTCATAATAATTATATGTATCATGCGAAAATGTTTCTATGATAGGATTAACTAAGCTATACATTACAAAATTATGTTGGTTAAATCCATATATGTTTATGCCTCTGAAGAAAGGTGGTTTAGTTGATCCTACACCTGCTCCTGCAGCAGTTTGAGGACTTCCTGCACTTTCTCCTATATAACCATAATCATTATTTTGTGTCAATGATGGCTTGTATATATTTCTTTCGTTGATTGCACCTGGAACTGCTGTAAAAGTGTTTGGTGCTGTTGCTGCTCCGCCTGCCGATATATTTGCTGCGTCTTTGTAATAATAGGAATAGTAACTATACCATAACTGTCTAGATAAATTTCCATTATCGTCATTGAAGGTGATAGTAATTGGATCATAATTTATTTTTGTTTGTACGAACCTAGTCCTATTATATTGATTCATCTTATGTAAATCAAATGCAAATTTAGGTAATTGAATTGATTTTACTAATAAGCCTAAATTGCTATTAGCACCAAATATTTGTTGAAGACCAGGAATTAAGTCATAGTTTAAGTCAAAATATACATGATATAAAAACTTAAACTTTGGACTATACTGATAAGCATTTGTACGGAATGTTTTACTTGCGTGAGTATAATCACGCATAAAGGCGTTACCGAAAAAACCTTCGGCAAAGCCTTTAGCGAATTGCTGAAAAAACCCAGCCATTTAATTATAGAGTAGGACTACCAATACCTGTAATAGTACCTGTAGCTGCCCCTCTACCTGCTGCTAATCCAAATATAGTACCTAAATCAGAACTTGTTGGTGAACCTTCACTTTGAATTGCATTATCATAACGCAAGGTTAGTGATATTGTTACAACTTCTGAAGCACCATAATTTAATGTATTATAGTTTGCACTTTGAATAAAGCAACCTGCTAGTGACCATGTTTCTAACACAACTGGTGTTTGTGCTCCGTTAGCACCATCTAAAACTTGAATTTGTGTTTCAAATTTATAATCTAGACCCGATGCAGCCGATGCCTGTTCTACGAAATCTAGTTGTGATTGCAATTGCGAAGCTACCATTCTAGCAACTTGGTTAGACTGGTCATCACGCAAGTTGATTGTGATTGGTTGCCACTCATGTTTACCAGCTAGATATAATCTTGAGTTATATATATCTACTGGTATTTCAGTAAAGCTAACTTGAGGTCTTGTAACATCAATGACTTGTTTTGTTAAAACTTGTGATTGAGCACTTGTGCCAAAGTTAGAAAATAGAACTCTATATCTATACTGTAGTTTAGGCATTAACAAGCCTGTATTTCCGCCTGCACTATTGTCGGCGCTTACAGACATTTTTGTTAATGTACTTGATAGTGAAGCCATTTGTTATTTCTCCTAGTAATATTATTTATCTCGGTTGGGACCATGGTCCCAACCATTACTCTCAACATACCTATTACGCAGCCCCTGTATTAACAATACGGACTGGGATGTAGATGAATTCAACTGCTTTTACTGGCTCCACTGCTATATCAATCCAAAGTTCGTTTGCATCAATTCTAGCAGGTGTATTGTTGCTATCATCACATACTACAGAATAGTCACGCAATCCTCGTTTAGCTACTAAATCTAACATCAATGATTCTACAACACCTGAAATTTGTGTTCTAGTCAATGAATCATTAGGTTCAAACACGAAAGGTCTTGCAAGAACTGTTAATTGGAATCTGATATAGTTTATCAAACGGCCTACATTAGTTCTATCTAATGCACTTTGTGTTGCTTTACTACTCTTGTTTCCATAATTTAATAAGCCCACACCAGTAAAGAACACTAGTGGGTTGATACCATTGACATATAAAACATCTCTGATACCTAATCTATTCTTAATTACAACGAATTCACCTGTAGTTGAATCCAAGTATCCGATATTTGTAGCATTGTCAATAGTACCACGGCGTGTACCTGCTGCTGCGAACCAAGGATAAGCTACTTGGTCATTACGCAAGAAAGTACGCAACATCATATGACTTGCTGGTACAGCAACTAAGTTACCATCCAAATCAGATGTTAATCCACTTGGATAGAATAGACCCATATATTCATCTCTGCTTACAAGACCTTCTTCACCTGTACTTGAAGCACCAGCAGCATTTGTAGCCCAAGCTTGAATCTGAGTAGCTTGATCAGCCAATCTCATTGGAGTATCACCTACAATATATGCAGTTTGAGCACGGTCATTGTTAAGTGTAATCATCTGAGGTTGTAACTCAGGATAGTTTGGTGTAGCAATTAAATTAAAGTAATTATCCTCTTCTCTGATTGCCATATTTGTACCAATTGCTTGACGCATTGCACTGACTACCATATTGCGCTGTGCTTTACGGCCCATATAAGGTGCACCATTTGATTGTAAACCTGATGCTGTTACCCAAGCATTAGTTTCTGTTGGTAAAGAACTATCTGGGAAGTTATCAGCATTAAAATAGTTTACAACAAATTGTTTTACATTATAACCTGAACGGCGTGTGTTAAACAACAACATACCTTGTGGATATAGTGTAGGATCTGGTGCATCTAAATCTAAGTAATTACTTGTTAGCAATGACTTAATTGTTGGAATAGGGTCATTGACAGGATCAGTAGTCCCGTTAGTAGCCCATCTAGCGTCAGCAAAAACTATACCTGTTGAATCAACTTGGTCTGTATTATCAATTAACACAAACTCACCTCCAGGTACTGCTGTAGTTGACTGCCAACGATAAATCACTGGATAATTTTCTAAATCACTTGTATCAATCCATAGATCACCAAAAGTTAAAGCTGTACCATCACTTTGTGTAGTTGGTTCACTAGCACTTACAATGGGTCCATTTGGATCTGTTGTATTAGAACCAGTGGCTGCTGGAGCACCATTAGTTCCGTAAGCAGTATTGCGATATCCTAACCATGCACCGCCTTTTTGAACCATGATATCTACTTGATTTGTTACACTGTAGAACCAGTTTGTTCCGTTAGCTGGATCGGTATTAGGAGCACCTTCATTAGCAGTATAAGTAAACTCTACCCAATTACTTAATTGAGTAGTCGGAGTATCAACGCCTGCGCCTGAAACATAGGTTACCGCTGTTGCAGCACCACCTCCACCAATTGTTGTTACAATTACAGTAAGGTCATTAACACCTGTAACTCCTCCTAAGTCTGATCCGTCGATAACAATTGTATCACCTACTGCATACCCACTTCCACCTGCGTTAGAAACCCCATCACCAACGAGAGTATAATCTTGATATGCTAAATTAACGCTAAAAGTTGCTCCTGTACCTGAACCTGGTGTAGAAGCTTGGGCTACACCTGAAAATGTTGGTGTATAGTAAGGACCGTATTTTACACCAGTAGTAGTTCCAGCTATTAAACCAATTTCTAGACATAGACCTTGAGTACTACCGTTTACCCATTCATCAATAATTATAACACCACCTGTAGTATGTGATAATTGAATAGCACCATCTGTTGTTACAGTTGCAGTAGTATACGGAATATTAGCAGCAGACCAAGATGTGACAAAATCTGTTGCATCACTGTTGTCTGCTAAAGTTACAGAATATGGACCAGAAACAGTTGAACTGTTAGGCTGTGTTATATACACATCATATGTGTATGGACCACTTGTAAAGGAAGGACTTGTATTTGTGCCTGTTACAACTGTTGGACCAGTTGCTATTCTTTGCCACAAATATATAGGAGAATGTGGACATTCACCATCAAATGAATACTGTGCATAGGTAGTGCCTGCAGGAATAGCTTGACCTCCTGTAGCATCTAAAGATGCGATGGCTGAAGCATCACTTAGATATAAACTTGTTGTTTTAGCAACAAAGGTATCTGTTAGGCTGCTATATTCTGATGTAACAAGGTTCACACCATTGCCTGTCACACTTGTTTTAATCCAGACAGAACCAGTAGGTCTTGGTGCTGCTTGACTTGAAGACCATAAAGGCATTTGAGCAGAAGTTCCATATGCTAATGTTGGTCTATAATATGTTCCAGGTGTAATACCCATATCTGCTAGAGGTGTACCTGTTGTTTCTGTCAATATTATATTGTTAGGACTAGCACTATAGTTGTAAATTACTAACTTACCGTCAATTGCACTAGCGCCAAGATAGCTCCAACCTAAGTTATTAATTTCAGTTACTACATCCGAAACATCAGGACTACCGGGAAGCGTAATTACTGTTGAAAAAATACCACCTAGACTTATAGTAAATTGATCACTTGCAGTTAAGACTGGATTAGCCACTGTACCTTGTACTGTTGGCCATGCACCGCGCCATTGGTCTCTCCCTAATTCTACCCATTGATTACCAATAGATTTAAACCAGTATGTAGTCACATTGGCTGGTAAACCATAACCAGTTATTGCATTAACTGCATAGTCCCCAATATTACCTATACTATTTAACGGAGCTCCACCACTCAAATTAACACTATCAGTAATTACTATAGGCACTTTATTAGTGAATTTACCTGTAGATAAATTCCATTCATAAATTCCCCATGTTGAGTCTGTAGTGTCTAACCAAAAAGTACCATTAGTTGGATCACCTGCTGGTCTTCCTGTTTGACCTACTAAACTTGCTAGGTCTATATCTGCTCTTAAAACATAACAGCGGTTAGTTGTACCTAACAGTGAATATGCTGCTAACAATCCATATTCATTTAATTCATAACCTTGTATTGGTGTTCCAGCTGCTGTAGTATAGAAGAATGGTTTTCCATATAAATTTACTAAGTCACGCTGACTTGTCACCAAGAATAATTTGTCTGCATTCGCGGCTGTTGTAGCTACTGCTACTGTTCCACTAGGATTAGCTTTGTCTTGTGCTGTAGCTAATAGTACAAATGGTACAGAATTTTGTGCAGCAGGTAAATATTGACTTTGATCAATAATTGATACATCTACGCCTGGAGATACTAGTATTGGCATGTCATTTTCCTTTTTAATCTTACAACATTGTTGTATCAAATTATTTATCGGAAACACCAAAAAAAACCAATTTAGTGTACCTTCGAAGGTTATAAATATTATATGCCGGCAATAAGACCTATTTGCAAATTTTGTAACAAAAACTCTTGCGCTATAAATTATAAAAAATTAGGCATAACCCATTACAGAAGCTTATGTGATGAATGTGGAAGAAAAAGAAAGAAGCTTAAGCCACATAAACACAATTGGGAAAAGGCTGGTTATAAAAAGAAAACCACATGTGACTTATGTGGTTTTAAAGGACTTTACTCATCTCAAATGACAGTCTTTTATGTAGACGGTGACTTAAAAAATAACACTTTTACAAATTTAAGAAGTATATGTTTAAACTGTGTTGAGGTTGTAAAAAAACAAGATGTAACTTGGAAACGGGGTGATCTAGAGGTCGATTATTGAGTCAATCTGTTTGTGTAAATCATCTATTGATCCATTATTGTCAATGTAATAATCATAGTCTAAACCAACACTACTATACTCACTAGCATGTACATTAAAATGTTTAAGCCTATCTTTAGCTATAGCCCAACCAATTTGACTTGGGCCCTTTGTTAAGTTAGCGGCATCATCATACCATTCGGGTCTTGGACCTCTTTCAACTCTACATGTTATGCCTCTTGCATTTTTAATAGCATCAATTTCATTTTTAAAACGACAGTCTGTAATAACTATGTTGTCTTTTGCAGTTTGAAGTTTATGCTCTACACTTGCTACCCATATATCTTGATGAAAACCATTTCTGCAAACTTCTGTTCCCCAATTTTGTAGTATCCATCTAGGTGTTAAATGAGGTATGCTTAATCTGTTTGCCCACCATTCATCAACTGTATCTCTCCATTGCCTACTACTTTTAGTAGTACCTTCAAGCATTTCTCGATCCCAATTAAAAATATTTGCAACAGCATCTTTTAGTGATCCTGCAAAACTTATTCTCTTAAATCCATGCATTGTACATAGATAATCGGCAATTGTATCCTTACCACTTCCAATGAAACCTGTAACACCTAAAATCATAAGGTCACTCCTGTTTATAATAATATTATATTACAGAATAATAAAAAAAGTAAATGAAAAGGTCAATTATCCTTGAACCCATGTCAATGGTTGACTATAATCAACATATGCTTTTAATTCATTTAGTAATTGTTCTTGTAGTGTTTTTGCTTCAGCTTTCATAGCTGAACCATTTAATGTAGTGCCACCTTGAGGTCCTGCTATAGAACCAAATTTTTCACGGGCTTCACCAATTATACCTTTAAGTGTAGCATATATCCAATCTGCGATCCATACACCTGCACCTGGGTCTTGTAATAATACAACTTCATCTCGCTGTACATCACCCCAAATTAACACTCTTTCTCCTGTGCCTTTAGGATCACGAACAATTCTTAATAACTTCGTAACTGGGTCAAAAGTATAGATGACATATCCACCAAACATTCTAGCAGCCAATTCAACATATCCTGCATAAAAATCATATGTTGCCATACCACCTGCATAATTGTAATTAAGTAAGTAGGTATTTAATATAGCACTACTAAAAGGGTCAAAACTTGAACTTGCAGGTCCAGATTCAAGTCCCACTGTCCTTCTAAAAATAGCTCTTACATTAACAAACTCTTGTGGTAAAGTATATTCATATATATTTTTAACAACAGTCATTAATGTGTAAGTTTCTTGTGTAGCGTTTTGAGCCCTTTGCCTATAAATTTTTATTGCGTAATTATATGCAGCCTCATAATGTTGAGGATCAAGTTCTAAATCAATGATTCCATCACCTAAGCGTAACCTAACATTATTAAATACAGCCTGCTTGATTTCATCAAGGCTTAAACTTGTAGGTGTAGCAAGAATTGAAGATGTTTGATTGGTTGCTGTTGTCATATATATTACCCGATATCATATATTTATCGGGTAATTGTCACAAATCGTTTTCTTTACGGTTTTCACTATACCAAGCATCAAATTGTCCGCCTGGATACCTTGCTTTTAACTTTTCAATGTTTTCTGCAATGACTTCGTTTGGATCCAAATGAAGTGCCCTACATGCATTGATCCAATACCAAATGATATCTCCCAATTCTCTTTTCATATGAAAAACATTAGCAGCATCTAAAGGTTTTCCCTGAAAGAAAATCTTTTTAACAATTTCTTGAAACTCTCCTGCCTCGCTTCCAAGACCAAGACCTGATGTTAGTAGCAAAGGAACATTAACATCAGGTCCATGCATATGTTCATTGTTTTCTCCAAATGGTTCATAATTGCCATCTAGTCTATCAAGTCTATTCATAAAACTAGTCAAATCTTTACTTTCTTTGCTAGTTACTGCTTCAACAAACTCACTATACTTATTTAAGTCGATTTTTTTTGTCATTTACTAAGTCCTCAAACATTTTTAATGCACCTTTTTCTGTTAGTGTGCTTTTAAATATTTCATCAGTCCGTTGTAGCATAGCACATGCTAACATTAACAATTCACTTGTATCATCTGTCATTTGAATTGAACGGTCAATAATTTCCATTAATTCAGCCATTCTATGTTTTACATATTCACTATCCATTAAAATGCCTTTAAAATGATCATGTTCTCATTGAACCTACCATTAGGTGTTACTGCTACAGCTTTAATATCTTTAAAAAATTTCCTAGCACTTGGTTTACTGCCAGTTATTTCTTTTAATTGCTCACTAGGTTTGCGTAATGTTTTAGTTTCACTATTTTTTGTACAGAAACCAATTATAGCATTACCCTTTACAGTAAATGATTTACTGTATTCATCAGCAATAAAGTGATGTAACTTTCTCCTAGCTGTATCATACACCCAAGCTTCGCTTGCCCCATGAAGTTTAATAGGATGTAAACTTACTAAATCAAGTTTAAGTGTGGGATCTTTAAACTCTTTAAGAAATTTTAGCTTACTAACAATTTTTTCAATAGGAACTGCTTTGCGTTTTCGAGGTGCTTTATTTGCTTTTTTGACACTTACATATGCATTAAGGTCTGATAATACCTGTTCAATAAACTTTACAATATTTTTAACCTGTGTTTTAGTAAGGTAATTATATCCTTCTACAAGTTGTTTATCTTTACCCTCAAGCACCTTTTCAAACTCATCGAGTTTTTTCTTCCAAACCTCAGTAAGTATACTAATATGCTGTGGCAATACATTTTGTCTACTAACTGTATCAATAGGTCTTAATGAGTGTTTACTAGCAGCACCTGAGGTTATGTAATCGTCAAACAGTCCTTCTAGTTCGCCACCTGCTTCCCTAGCTTTATCTTTCATGATTTCTTGGACATTGGGTCTATTAGACTCTTTTATTTTTTCTTTTTTGCCAGTTTGACTTACCCTAACCTCTGGCTTGTGGATAGTTTTTAAAAGCCTTGTAATTTCATTCTTAAGTGTTGCTGTTTCATGCTCATTTAGTTCTAAACCACGGAGACTCATTCTTGACAACCAACACAAGGTTGGGATAAGCTCCCCGTCATCAACTTTACGCATGACTTTAGAATCTGCCTCACGGTTATTTGTATCCAAATATTGACAAAGCATTTCTTTTCCATCTTTACGGGTATAAAAACGGTTGTACCAAGTAAACGCTTTTGCCATTGATACACTCCTGTTATCAGGCTGTATTAAAAATGCAGGCTCACTTCCATAATACTTGGTATCTGGATCCCTAGGATCTAGTGCTTTTACGCCTAGTGTATCTACTACTGTTGACTTCTTAACTTTTTTTACCATGTTTGCTCCAAATTAAGCATATAGCACACATTATATATGATAATCCATTTATTGTCAAGCCTTACCCGATAAATACAATATGCCAAAATTATCTTTATACCGTCCAAATAAACAAAATGACTACAAGTTTTTCGATAGGACAATATCGGAAATGATGACCGTTGGTGGCACTGATTTGTACATACACAAATATTTAGGCCCTAAAGCTGAGAATCCTAGCATTGATTACACGCAACCTCAATATGATAGTATGGACCCAACGAATATACAAGATTTATTGTTTTTAGAAAATAGAGATAGGAAATATGATCCAAATATTTATAGATTGCGTGGACACTATAATGTTCAAAATTTAGATTTTGATTTAAGTCAGTTTGGATTATTTTTAAACAATGATATCATATTCATAACAGTTCATTATAATGATATGATTGATATTTTAGGCCGTAAATTAATGGTAGGGGATGTAATTGAGTTACCACACCTACTAGATTATAACCCATTAAACGAAAAAATTCCAACTGCGTTGAGAAGATTTTATCAAATTACAGATGGAAACTTTGCCAGTGAGGGATTCAGTCAAACATGGTTTTATCATCTATGGCGTATTAAATGTGAACCACTTATTAATAGTCAGGAATTCGCTGACATACTTTCACAACCAATTAATACAGATAACTATTTAGGTGATTGGGATAAAACAAAAGTATATCCTCCAGGTTATGTTATAACCTACGGTGATAAAAACTATATCGCTAAGATTGAAGTCCCTGCAGGCATTTATCCACCTAATGAAACTTATTGGGAACTTGATACACAAAGCAACCTTGCCGATATATTGTCAACTTATAATAAAAACATCAGCATTAACAATGCTATAGTTGATGAAGCTAAACGGATAGTACCAAATTCAGGTTATGACAATACTAATTTATATGTAGCAGCAACATATGGCCCCTATGGATCAGATGGTAAATATGATCAACCTGCCCCACCAATTAATATTAACACTCAAGCAGGTGTAGGACCTATTGCCCCTACTGGCACAGTTGCAATGATAAAAAGTAAGAAATATCCAAAGGCACCTGTGATTAGAATTAAGAAAGAACAATTACAGAGCATCTGGGACATGACAGCAGATAGCGATGGATCAGAATTTAATGCTCATGTTACCATGCAACTTCAAGCATTAGCCATTGCCCCTGATAAAACAGATACAGGATCAGGAGCAGTTGAACCTAATTATGTATTGAGTGTTGAATCTATGGGTGTTATTACAGGGCCATATGGTACCGCAGACAATACATATGCAACTGCTGACCAAGATCCAACGCAGCCTGGATTTACAGGAACTATCAGTCAACAAATGGACTTTAGAGCAGATTGTGATCCTAGATTTCAATACATTGCTAGATCAAGTCCAAGATCATTTGGTTATAGCTATGGTTATTTGACTGGTGACGGCCAAGCACCTAATGGATTCCCCCTACAAAGTGGTGTTACTTTCCCAGCAAATCCACAAATAGGAGATTACTTTTTAAGAGTTGATTATTTGCCTAATCTATTATTTAGGTGGGATGGGGTTATGTGGGTAAGAATTAGTGAAAATGTAAGAACAGATGCAGGTTATACTGAAAACGACCGATCACTACAGTCTACATTTATAAATAACCCGAACATTACTGTAACCACAGACGGTGGCACTATACCAGAACGACAGCCACTATCTTCTGTTCTACAAATTACTCCAGACACTCTCCCACCTGTTTTATAAAGGTACATAATGGCACAGTATTTTTACGATAATCAAATACGCAGATTTCTAGTACAATTTGCAAGAATTTTTAGTAACTGGTATGTAACTAAAGGCACAGACCCAAATGGTAATAAAATATTAATCCGTGTCCCAATCATGTATGGAGATCAAAGTAGGCAAGCATCTAATGTTATAGCAAATAATTCTCCTAGCAATTTACCTGCTGCACCTTTAATGTCTTTTTATATAAGTGGGTTAGAATATAATCAAAAATGGATGCAAGATCCTACTTTTGTTGACAAAACCACAGTCCGCCAAAGAGCATACAACGAAGATACTAGGACATTTGAGCAGACACAAGGTCAAGCATTTAGTGTAGAAAGGATTATGCCTACCCCTTACACCTTAAGAATTACTGTTGATGTTTGGACTACAAATTATAATCAAAAGTTAGAACTAATAGAACAACTAGGTACTATTTTCAATCCAGGGTTAGAATTACAAAGCACTGACAATTTTATAGATTGGACATCTTTATCTACTGTTTTTCAAGAAAGTTTAAGCTGGAGCAGCAGAACCATACCACAAGGTACAGGAAATCCTATTGACATTTTGAGTTGGAAATTCTATATGCCTATATGGTTAAGTAATCCTATGAAACTTAAAAAGATGGGCGTTATACACAAGATTATTGCTAGTATATATAAAGGCAGTGACATAACAGACATGTCTGACGATGACTTATTATTAGGCACCAGACAAAAAATTACACCATATGGTTATAAGCTTTTACTAATAGGTAATCAGTTACAAATATTACCAGCAGCAGAACCTTTTTATCCAAGCAATGTTGATTTAGAATTACCACCTAGCCCTGATACAAATATATATTGGAGTGGTGTGTTAAACATGTATGGTCAAATTAGACCCGGTATTAGTCAAATATGGTTAGAAAATCCATATATGGATACTGAAATTGTAGGTACTATAGCACTTAACCCTCTAGATGATAGAGTATTAATATACAATATAGACCCAGATACATTACCACAAAATACTTTAGATGCAGTTGATATGGTAGTTAATCCTTTACAAAGAGGTCCAGGCGCAGGTTTAGCTACTGCTGCTATAGGTCAGCGTTATTTAATTGTTGAAAGTATCGGAGGGAATAGTTCAACTATAGCTTGGGGAAATTTAGTTGCAAATGCAAATGATATCGTTGAATACAATGGAACTAATTGGTATGTAAGTTTTGACAGCGAAACTAGCACAACCGTTCAATATGTAACAAATCTTAACACATCTGTACAATATAGATATGTTAATAGCGAAGGTGTTTGGATGAAAGCATACGAGGGTTGGTATGACCAAGGAGATTATTCTATTGTGATTTAACAGTGATAAATCATAGTATGAATACCTCCGTAGGCGTTTTTTTCTATTCCAATAAAACAAAAAGGTACTTATTTTTATTACGCAAAGATAAAAAAATTCCTAGTACTTGGGGAATACCTGGTGGTAAAGTAGAAGATGACGAAACACTATTTGATGCATTAGCAAGAGAGTGCTTAGAAGAAATTGGATACTTTCCAAAAAAACCTAAAATTATTCCTATACAAAAGTTTGTGAATAATAATTTCACATATCACACATTTTTTTGTGGAATACAAAATGAGTTTATTCCTAAATTAAATGATGAACACTGTGGTTATGCGTGGGTGGAAGAAAATCAATACCCAAAACCTTTACATCCTGGAGTGTTTAGCACTGTTAATTTTGATATAGTAAAAGAAAAATTAAAAGTTGTAACTACAAAAAAGAGGACTTAGTCCTCTTATTGTAATAGTTTACCTATTGTATTGTAACCTAAAGCACCCAAAGCAACACCAGCACCCATCATCATCCAACGCCATTTTTCAAGTGCAGCAATTTTTGATGCCATACTTTTATGTGCGTCAACATTAGAATTTTGAAAGTCCTTAATTAAATTTTGAGTGCTTTCGTTTGCTTTAGCCATGTCATCACGGATGTCCTTCAGTTCAACTTTGATCTCGTCAACTTTTTCGTCGAGATTTTTATATTGAACTTGAAGGACTGCTACTTCAGTTTCAGTTTGTGTATTAAACTTAGCAGCTAGAGCCATAATTAAGCGTTGTTAATTGTTACGATTGGGTAAGGCTGAGCACCGTAAGTATTAGCAGCATAAGCAGTATTAAATGTACCAAATGCAGGTGAACTGTTATTAATATTTGCAGTTTCATTTGGTAATGCTGTATTACCAGATGTAGCTGTAAAGATTTCTACGGTATGGTCACTTAAACTTTGAACTAAAGTGGTACTTGTGTTAGCATATGTTGCAACAATTGACATAGTATTTGGTAATAATGCTGTGTTTGCTAAATTTGCTGTATAACATGGTCCAATTAGACCTGTTGTAGTTCCTTGTACCAAATACTTTTGTTTACCTTTTTGACGAACAATAAACCCAGGTTCATTAGTAGCATATACATAAGAACTATCTGTTACATTTGCACTAGCATTTGCAGCGAATGTAGCAAAAGTTGCATTAGCGTTTGCAATGTCATCAATAAAACCTAACACTGTTCCGTCTGGTGTTGTAACAACAGTACCATCTGTCATTGTATTTGCAAAGTCAGTACCTACACCATCTAAGTTAGGGCTATCATCAGCACAAGTAATAGTTCCTGCACCTGCTACACCAATAGCAACTTGACAAAGTATTTGGGGTCCGTAAATTGCTGTGTTACCACCTACTACACTATAAGTATTTGCATTTGTCGCTGGATAACCTACACCACCATTTGGGTTGTTAAAGTAAGCATCAACTACATTAACCGAAGCTGCAACAGTTACTGGGCCTGCAGTTGCTAAATTAAACTTAGCATATGTTGGATTGGCAGATAATTGAGTAGCAGATACAGTGAAAGTATTGGCTGTAAGAACTTCAAGTATCCAATATGTAGTTCCACCAACAAGATTTCCAACATTACTTGCTGGAATAAATGACATACCTGCAATAATACCTAATGTATTTAAATTAGCACTAGTAGTTACAACTTCAGTTGTGCCGTTTGTAGCTGTGATTGTTATAACAGCTTGCGCTTTTGCGATTTTAAGAGGGCGTCCCATTTGATTTCCTTTATTTTAATGTGGGTTCTATTCCACTACGCGGCGGGAACCGCATAAACTCACCCCATGTGAGCGTATTATGTATTTAGCGTTAAAGTCAATTTTTCATCTAAGATGAAGTCACGATACAAAGGCATACAATAATTATTCTCCTATCGGAGCACCTAATTCCGTAATAGAAAATATACCAGTACCACTTACAGAAATAAATGCTAGCTTATTACCTTCACCGACAATAAAACTGTTATTTACTGTATTTGCTGGAATAATTTCACACGCACTTAAATTAGCAGTTGGATTGTTTCCTACCGCAACGGCAATTGCAGAACTTGTTGTTGAAATTCTAACCTTTTCTGTTCCTATAGCGGTTGATTGTTGACTTGATCCACTTGGTGTATATATGTATGATGCCATGTTAATTTCCTATTATGTATTTATAGTTACATTGATCATAGTGATTGCCCCGGTAACATTTGAATTTGTTGCAGTATTGTATTGCATATATGCAACACCTGCATTGCCTCCCCACTGTGATATCGTATTACTATAATCGTTGCCACTAGGGTTAGTTGATACATTACCGATCATTGTTGTAGTTGCGACTGTAGTTAATGCTGATTTAACTTCTGCTGGTGTTGCTGTTGGGTTAACTTGTAAATATAAGGCTGCAATACCAGCAACCTGAGGTGATGCCATTGAAGTTCCATTTATATTAACTTGTTTAAAATTATTGTTCCAATAATAAGGTTGACCATTTTTTGTATTAGTATTACTGCACGCACTCATAACATTCGACCCGGATGCAAAAATGTTCACGCCTGGCCCGGCTTGTGAATATGATGCCTTTTCATCGAGGGTGCTACTAAAGGTGGTAGAATCTAATGCACCCACTACAATAGCACTACCGGTAACTGTAGAATTACTAGTGCTAGGGGACGCCCCTCTCATATAGTAAGCCGATCCTGCAACAACACCATTTGCTTGATAAGTCAGATTTACATAATTACTCCAATCAGTGCCTCCCGGAATATCTATTTTTTGACTATCATTTCCGGCTGCATTGCAAACAATTATTCCAGCATCTGTCATTTGAACAATGGCAGCATTGTATGTTGCATTCCAATATGGGATAGAGTCTTGGCCGAATATTAAACCATACGGGCTTGACGGTCCGTATCCCGGACTACTAGTAGAAATTCCCCTATAATTTACACTTGTAATATTATATATTGTATATCCTGGCCAGGTTGCTCCATTCAATGGAAGTAAATATGCAAAACTCATATTAACTACAGTTGGATTTTTTACACCGGTTGATGGGTTTATGCTTTTGGCATTATGCCATGTTATAATATAATTAGCAATCTGACTCATTGTTAGACCACTATATTTTAACGAATAGATGTTAGCATTCTTTGCCCATCCATATGTTTTTCCGGCTGCGATACCCGCAACATGCGTTCCGTGCCCGTCAACATCAGTATAATAGGTTGTAGGATCAAGACCCACATACCATATATACTGATTCAATCGTGAAGTAGAATTACCTAAATACTGAAACTCCGGGTGGTTTGCTTGTATACCAGTATCAACTATAACAACATCTACATTACTACCGTCTGCTGAATAATTATAATTGGCTGAAGTTGTTGTTCCGGAACCGTATACATTAGTTAAACTACTATTTCTAATTAATCCCCAATTAACAAAATTGCCAGTAGAAGAACTAGTTTTTGTAAATGTATTAGTTTGTGTTGAATTTACTGAAATAACAATATCATCTCTATGTTCTGCTGGAATTTCAACGCCCAATACTCTAGGGTCATTTCTTAATTTTTCAGCCTCTTCATCAGTTAAAAAATAATGTGTGATTCTATCTAGTGCATCTAAATTATCTGCTATACCAATGGCCCTGTTAGGTATGTGTTCTAAACCAAGTGTGGGATTCTCTATATCATTCCATACTTGGTTATAATCAACTCCCTTTTCAAGGACAACCATATACTCTTTAAGCATATGTTGCTCCTACACTATACCATTGAGTAGAACTTGCAGCCACATAATGCAATGTTGCTTTAGTTGGATGTGTGAACCCTGCATTGGCAGATAAATCGTTAATAGTTCCACCGGATGCTGGGTACACCAATACGCTATTTGCACTAGTATTAGTAATATATACTGTCATACCGGCAACTGCTGTCGGTAATATAACACCATTTCCACTTGATGCTGTACTAACAATATTGATTGTATTACCCAATATTGTTGCTGTTCCTTGTGTTGAACCATTAGCACTTATTCCTGTTTGTACAGAGTTAATCAAATATTTTGATGTTATTAGATTAGCACCTGTAATATTTCCAGTTGCAGTAAGTACACCACCGTTAACAATTCTAACTGCTACTGACGGACTTAAATCTAAGTTAGTAGCTGATGAAATTGTAGGTGTCCCTGCGCCAGCACCAACAAAGTTTGCGGCAGTCACATTATTAGACGCTGTTATATTACCTGAACTTATATTACCAGTAGTAGTAATTGTATTACTACCATAACTAGCTAAGAATGCGGCAACATTACTATTACTATATGTTCCGGAAAAACTTAAAGGAGAACCATTAGCATAATAGTAATTATCAGTTTTTATACCACCTGTTGTTGTATTTGCTGTCACTGTCAAACTTGACAATGTACCAACTGATGTAATATTTGGTTGCGCTGCTGTTGTTACTGTACCTGCTGTGGTAGCACTTACTGCTGAGGTTGCATTTGGTACAGTACCAGTTACATTAGCGCCAGGTATACTTGTAAGGCCAGTAGCAGCGCCATAATGCGTACCAGTTAAATTAGCTCCTGATATATTACCCGTTACAGTTAATGAAGTTAAAGTCCCAACCGATGTGATGTTTGGTTGAGCCGCAGTTGTTACTGTTCCAGCTGTAGTAGCTGTAATTGCTGAATTAGCAGTACCAAAAAAGTTACCTACTATATTTCCAGATATTGTTACTGAAGTTGTATTTGCACTTATTGTTTGACTACCAATATAAATTGTACTGTTAGCCAAATACAAGTCATTAAATCTATTTGTATTATTACCTAGATTGTATGTTATATTAGCACTTGGTGTTATGTTACCTGCAACTACAAGTCCTGTTAATGTTCCAACGCTTGTAATATTTGGTTGTGCTGCCGTTGTTACCGTACCAGCAGTTGTCGCACTATTTGCTGTACCATAGAAGTTACCAGTAAAATAATTTGCTACGACTGCATTACCTAAGTTAGCACTGTTTGCTGTAATATACCCTGTAAGTGTTAATAAAACATTAGAAGTATTACTTTGGTCATATGTTAGATAACTTGTTCCATCTAAGTTACCCCCCTTGTTAAATTGTAGCTGTGTATTTGCTCCACCTGGTGTAGAAGGTCCACCTCCACCTAGCTGAGATGTAGCTACACCTGTGCTTGCTTTTAATGTTGTACCTGCTGAAACTGTTTGCGATATATTTACAGTATAAGTACCATTTGCACCTACTCCTGTAATTCTTGTTCCGTTCGTTACCCCTGTACCTGTAATATATTGACCTATTGCTAAAGTGCCTGTAGTAACTGAGGATACTGCCATTGTTGTACCAGATATAGATCCTAATACCAAAGCACCATATCCTAAGTTAGTACCAACTGCGGCAGTTGTTCTACCAACATCAGTATACAACTCTACATTACCTGTTGTTGGGAAATCAACTGCTAATGTTAAGTAAAAAGTTTGACTATTTACAATTGTATTAGCATTAGCACCA
>Ga0129333_10001745_pt1 | contig 19954 bp, 13 predicted proteins | sample CPB6_08_DNA_FD_94474 | JGI IMG/M metagenome (GOLD analysis project Ga0129333, IMG submission 94474) | Freshwater to marine salinity gradient microbial communities from Chesapeake Bay, USA - CPBay_Sum_0.6_0.8_DNA | ecosystem: Environmental > Aquatic > Marine > Coastal | place: USA: Chesapeake... | reverse complement strand
GGGAATCCGGGCCGGACGCGACCCGCTGGCCAGGATGCAGTGGTCGAAGGTGATCCGCTGACTCGCACCACCCGGGGCGGCCGGGGCGACCTCGAGCGTGGATGAGTTCACGAACCGGGCGACGCCGTGGACGATCGTCACGTTCCGCCGCTTTGCGAGCTGCGCCAGGCCGCCGGTGAGCGAGGCGATCACCTTGTCCTTGCGGGCCCGCAGCGCCGCCACGTCGAGTGACGGCTTCGTGAAGTGGATGCCCCAATCCTCCATCTCGCGGGCTTCGGAGAGGACTCTTCCGACGTGCAGGAGCGCCTTCGACGGAATGCAGCCACGGAGCAGGCAGGTGCCCCCGAGCCGCTCGTCTCGCTCGATCATGGCCACCTGCATGCCGAGGTCGGCGGCCAGGAATGCAGCGGCGTAGCCACCGGGACCTCCGCCAAGCACCACCACGGGAACGTGCATCTCGATCTCCTCAGTCGGGCAGGCTTCATTCGGGCGGGCCCGGCACGAAACGACCTCGGCGCGGGGCCGCCCGGACGGGGATTGGGATCGTCCGGGACGGCGGGCTTGTTGTAGTTTCGGGCAGGGAATCGTTCAAGAAAGCCTCGAAACTGCGTCCTGCACCCTCGACCATGGATCGACCACTGGTGCTTCCGGTGCTTCGTCGAGTCGGTGAACGTGCCCGCGAGTGGTGGCGGGCGGCGTTCACGCTCGACGCCCGCGGACTCGCTGCCTTCCGCATCGGGCTGGGATTGATTCTGGTCGCCGACTGCCTGCTGCGGTTCCGAACCTTCCACCTGATGTTCGCCGCCGATGGGATTTTTCCTCCGGACGTGCTCCGGAGCTTTCAGGGAACGCCAGCCAAGTGGTCGCTCGCCCTGCTCTCCGGCGCCACGTGGTGGGGGGCCGCCGTGCTCGCCGCGGAAGGACTGGCCGGGGCATGGCTCGTGACGGGCTTTCGGAGCCAAGCCGCTACCGTCGTCGCGTGGCTGGCAGCCGTGAGCGTCATGCGGCGGACCGAACCGGCCAACAACGCCGGCGACTCTCTGCTCATGTGCCTGCTGTTCTGGTCGATGTTTCTTCCGCTCGGCGCCGCCTGGTCGCTTCGTGCCCGCGGCCGAACCCGCCCCGCCTCGGCGGTGTTGTCGGTGGCGTCGGCGGCCCTGGTGCTTCAGGTCGCGGCGGTGTACCTGGGCGCGGGACTCGCGAAGTGGAACCCGACGTGGCTTGCGGGGAACGCCCTGTCATACGTATGGTCGATCCACGACCACGGCACCTCCTTGGGAATGACGCTGTCGCGAATCGACTGGTTCGCGCGGCCAATCACCTGGGCGATCCTGGCCATGGAACTGCTAGGGCCTCTCGTCCTCGTCTTCGTGCCCACCGCACCAGCGCGGGCGACGTTGGCTGCGGCGTTCATCCTCTTTCATCTCGCCGTGTGGGCGACGATGTGGGTGGGGCTCTTCGCACCAGTCGGCATCGTTGCCTGGCTTCCCATGATGCCGGCGGGGGTCTGGGATGCCCTGACAGGCCCCCGACGCGAATCGTCCGCTTCATCCCTGAGCGTCGGGGCGTCGATCATCTGCGCCGTCGCTCTCGCGCTTGCCCTCGTCAGCTTCGTTCACAGCCAGCGCTGCTTCAAGGACGTGCCCCTCCCGCCGCCACTGGAACAGGCGATCCTCGCGGCCGGCCTCGAGCAGGACTGGCCGATGTTCGGCACGATCCCTCTGCAGGAGCAGTGGGCCTACGGCGCCGCGACGCTGGCAGATGGACGGGTCGTCGATCTGTTGCGCCAGGGCAGGCCGCTGCAGCGCGAACGTCCAGACGGTGGGTTCGCGTCGCTCGGCACGCACCGATGGCACAAGTTGTTCTGGGTGCTGCCGCGGGGCGACTGCCGCGTGTTCGCCGCACCGACCGCAGCGGCCCTGGCGAGGGACTGGAATGCCCGCCACGGGCCCGAGGAGCAGGTTTGCTCGCTGCAGCTCCGCTTCGGCATGCGATGCGAGTCGCAGGGCCAGGAAGCTGTTCAGGACATCCTGCTGGGCGCATGGCCTCCGCGGGGCGACGGCGGCCACGGCAACCTCGAAAGGCTGCTCGATTCCGCGGATCCCCACCCCGAAGCCACCGCCGTCCCGCTGCGTTGAACCCGCGGCGGATAGACTGTTGGCTGGCAGCAGCCATGCGAGAGTGGCGAAACTGGCAGACGCGCTGGATTTAGGTTCCAGTGCCGCAAGGCGTGCGGGTTCGACTCCCGCCTCTCGCACTCGGTAGCGTTTCCGCTCGTCATGATCGCGCGATCAGCGGACCGGCTGCCGCATCCGCTCCGACTCCTTCTGCGAATCGAAGGCGACGCGGGGTACGGTCGTTGCCGCCGGACGACGAACGGCCGCGTCTCGTGAGGCACCTTCCTGATGGGTGGCCGGCTGCACCCGACCGGCTGCGGGACGCGTCTTGGGAAGCTGTCCGGCCGTGACCGGGATCTTGCGTCGAACCTTGTTGGCCGCGGACTCGTCGAACAAGTTCTCATCTTGGGGCCGCGGCTTCGCCGGAGCCGCCTCAGGCTCGGGCTGGACAGGCGTTGCATCGACCTTGGGCACTGACGCCGGAGCAGCAGGGTCGCCGGCCTCGTTAGCCGGTGCCGTCGGCTCCGGAGCCTCAGGCTCTGGAGGCACCGCCGCCCGCGGCTCCGCTGCCGGCGACTCGCCAGCCGGGTAGTCCGGCTCCGGCAACTCTGATGGCTTCGGTCCCAATGATTCTTCGTCTGGGCCCGGCACCGATGACTTCGGCGGCTTCACCGGCGTCGCTGCCTGCTCGTTCGAAGCCTGCACGACACCTGATCCAGGCCAGCGACGCCACTGGGTCCCATAGAAGCCGAACGTGCTCGGCCGCACAGGGCAGTAGGGAACGCAGGCTCCATCACGGCAGTCGCGGTGGTGTCCATGTTTGCAGCCCGCGGGGCCGCACTGGCGACAGATTCCACCGGCGGGCTGAACCGCATGATCGACGATCGCACGCGTGGCTTGGGGCTGCCGAGCCGCGGCAGTCCGCCGTTGGGCTTCGGTGTTCGGTGAGGCCGCCTGCACGGTCACGGCCATCAGGGCGAGGAGCGGCAGGGCCTGCACGGCCTTGCGCACCACTGCGGTCGGAAGGGGCCTGCGCGCCAGCGGGATGAAGGTGGTCATCGGAACGGTCCTCGAGGCTGTGGACCGGGCCTCGCACGGCCCGGGAGCTCGATCGGCCGCAGGGTCTTCCCAGCCGGCACGATCAGCACCGTCGTTGCTATCGTCACAACCGGACTTGAATCTTTGGTGATTTTCGTGCGGGAACGGTCCGGGGGCCCGGCCCTTCGCCAGCACGTGCGGTTCATGGAAACTGCCCCCCGGCGGCTGTTAGACTCTTGGTCTTTCCCCATCTCGGCCCGGTAGGGCCGGCCTCTGCCGCCTTTTTTGAGTCTCGCTCCCGTGAAACGGATCAACCTGAAGTTTCTGCTGATTCTCGTCTCCGCCGTGGTCGTGGGCACCGCAGGCCTCTTTTTCCTGAGGCGTTTCCAGGTTCTGCGCAACTCCGGCAACTTGGCCAGTCTGGCGAAGCAACGGCTCGACGAAGGCAAGCCGGCCGAGGCGATCACGCTGTACGCCCGCTACATCGGCCTCCGGCCCGAAGACGATGCCGCGTTCGCCGAGTATGCGAAGCTCATCCTCGCCAGGGCCGAAGCCCCCGACGCCACCCGGAACGATCTCGCCCGCGCCTACAACACGCTCGAGACGGCGGTTCGACGGAATCCCGACAACGACGACCTGCGCCGACGGCTCGCCGAGTTCCAGCTCCGTATCGGCCGTTCAAGCGATGCCCGCGAACACCTCGAGGTCTTGAAGGAGCGGGTCAAGTCCGGCGAGCTGAAGGACGCGCCTGCCTCGCCCGACGAGGAAGGTCGCAAGCCGCTCGACGCAGACCTGATCAACATCCTGACCGCCCGATCGTTGCTGGGGACCAGCGATTTCGAGGAGGCCGCGAAGCTCGTCGCGGCGATGGTCGGGTTTGACATGGAAACGCGGTCGTTCTCCGCCGAGGCCTCGACCACGGCGCCGACGGAGGCGTACCTGATGCTGGGTGCGATCCTCGAAGATCGGCTCAACGACAAGGACGCTGCGAGCAAGGTGCTCGATCGCCTGATCCAGGATCAGGCCAAGGACGTGCAGGCATGGCTGGCCCGCAGCAGCTGGTACCGCCAGCACGGCGACCTCGATGCCGCGGAGGCCGATATCAACCAGGCCATCCAGCTCGATCCCGACAACGTCAACAGTGTGTTCGCGGGATTCGAACTCGCCCTGGCCCGGAAGGATTTCGAGGCCGCCGGGGCCCTCGCCGAGAGGGGCAGGGAGCTGTCACCGCGAGATGAGCGGGCCTATCGCGGTCTGGCGGCCGTGGCCTTGCAGCGCGGCGATCTGGCCGCCGCGGAGCAGGTGCTCCTCGACGGAATCGAGCAACTTCCGACCAAGGCTTCGCTGCTGCTGATGCTCTCCGACACGCTGCTGCAGCAGAACAAGCTCGAGGAGGTCGCCCAGTCGATCGCGCGGATCAAGGAACTCTACGGGGCCTCAAGCCCGGCCGTGGGCCTGCTCGAAGGCCGGTTGCTGGTGGCGCAGCGAAAGTGGGCCGACGCCAAGGCACGTCTGGAACTGGTGCGACCGCTGGTCGTGGGCGCGCCCGACCTGGTGAGGCAGGTCGATCTCTACCTCGGTCAGTGCCACGCCAATCTCGATGAGTTCGACGCCCAGTTGGACGTCAACCGCCGCGTGCTCAGCGAGGACCCCGGTTCGCTCGCTGCTCGCGCCGGCACCGCTGCGGCGCTGGCGGCGGCTGGCAAGCCGGATGAGGCCCTCGCCGAGTTCGAGGCGATCGCGGCGGCGCTGCCCGCCGAACGTCTCGCCACGGTTCCGCAGGTCTGGTATCCGCTCCTCCAACTCCGCATGCAGCAGCAGGCCAAGCAACCGGTGGCCCAGCGGGACTGGAGCAGCGTCGATCAACTGATCGATTCACTCGAGGAGTCGGCCGCGATGACGCCGACCCAGCTGGCCCTGCTGCGGGCCGACGTGCTGGTCCGCAAGGGGGAAGTCGAGTCGGCGCGGGAGATTCTGGAACAGGCGACTCGCGACGACGGCGGTCCGCAGGTCTGGGCCGCCCTGACCATGCTCGTGCTCCGCACGGCTGGCAGTGACGAGGCGGCCGCAGTCCTCGAACGCGTCCCCGCCGACGTCGCCGCGTCCGCGGCCCTGCTCACCGTCCGCGCGCAGGTGGCGGGCGGCCGCGACGAAGAAGCCCGCGACAAGGAACTCGCCGCGATCGAGAAGCAGGCGGAGAGCCTCGAAGCCAGCGACGAGGTCGCAAACGTGCTCTCCACGATCGCCGCCATCTACCTCGGGAAGGGCGACCTGGCACCGGCCGAGCGGCTGTGGAGGGACATCGCCAAGCGACAGCCGGACAACGTCCGCGCCCGCGAAGCGGTGCTCGAACTGGTCATCAATCAGGGCGACCTCGAGCGGGCGAAGGTGGCGGCGACCGACGTCGCCGAGGCGGCGGGCGGCACCTCGGCTCGGGCCCGCGTCGCAGAAGCCAGCGTGAAGATCTTCGAGGTCCGCGAGTCGCAGAAAAAACGGCAGAAGGCCGGTGACACCGACGCCACGCTGACACCCGAGGAGCAGCGACTGACCGACGAGGCCCGCAACATGCTCATCGAGGCGGAGAACGACCGCCCCGGCTGGGGTCAGATCCAGACGCTGTTCGCGGAGATCGACTCGCTCCGCGGCAACACGCTCGGTGCCATCGATCGACTCAAGAAGGCGGTGGCGCTCGGGCCCTCGAATCCCGCGGTCGTCCGGCGGTTGGTGGCCCTGCTCTACACGGTGAATCGGCTGGAAGAGGCGCAGGCGATGCTGGCCACCCTCGGCGCCGAAGGGGAGGTCGGTTCCGACCGACTCACGGCCGAGAGGGAACTCCAGGCCGGCAAGGTCGACGAGGCGATCGCCATGGCGGAACGAAGCGTGGCGAAGGACTCCACCAACGCCGACGACCTCCTCTGGCTCGGCCAGTTGCTCGATCGATCTGGCAAGAAGGAACGGGCGGGGGAGGTGCTCCTCCAGGCCACGCAGGCCGCCCCCGAGCGATCAGACGTGCAACTGGCCCTGTTCGCGCATCAGGCCGCCACGGGCAAGAAACAGGCGGCGGAGCGGACACTCGAACGGGCGACCGAGCTGATGGAGCCTCCGCAGAAGCAGCTCGCCTTCGGGCAGGGGCTCGAGATGCTCGGACGGCTCGACGAGAGCGAGGCTTCATTCCGTGAGGCCGTCAAGGCCGCGCCCGACAACCTGGAAACCCATCGGGCGCTCGCCTCGTTTCTGGTCCGCTGCGGCCGCCTCGGGCCGGCGCAGGAGTCGCTGCAGGTCATTCTCGACTCGAAGGACGACTCCAAGGTGTCCAACGCGACCAAGGCGTGGGCGCGACGACTGAGTGCCGAGCTGATCGCCGAACGCGGCAGTTTCCGGGAGATGCAGCAGGCGATGGACCTGCTCAAGCTCAACGTGGATGAAAAGGGCGATGTGGCGCTCGACGACGCCCTCCTCCAGGTGAAACTGCTCACGAACCGCCCCGAACCGGCCAGCTGGAAGCGGGCCATCACCATTCTGGAGGATCTCGCGCGGCGGCAACCGCTCGTCATGGGACAGCGGATCATGCTCGCCCAGCTTCAGGAGAAGGTCGGTCGCTGGGATGAATGCCGCAACGAGTTGATCGCCGTCACGGCCGCCCCCAACGTGCCCCCCGCTTATGTGGCCATGCTGATCGAGAAGATGATCGACCACGGGGAGATCGTCACCGGCCGCCAGTGGCTTTCACGGCTGCAGAAGTCGACTCCCGAGTCGGCCATCACCATCGCCCTCGAGGCCAAACTCGCGATCGCCGAGAACGACCGGAAACTCGCCGCCGAAGCGGCACGCAAGCTGATGCCGGGAGGCGTGGTGTCGGGCAGCGAGCCGGGCCAACTCAACGCCGTTGCAAAACTCATGGAACAGCTCGGCTTCCCCAAGGCCGCGGACAAAGTGTTCACGCAGTTCGCCGAACTCTCACCCGAGGGCGCCGTGGCCCGCGCCGAGTTCCTCGGCAGGCAGAAGCGGGCCGAGGAGGCCCTCGCCATCCTCGAAGCGCGTTGGGGCGACCTGTCGCTCGAACGGGTGCTGGCCACCGCCGTGCAGGTAGCCCGCGTCCAGGACGACCCCAAGGCATGGACCTCCAAGATCGAGCCGTGGTTCGTCAAGGCCAGGCGGGTTGACCCTGGTTCCGTCGTGATCCAGCTGCTGGAGGCGGAACTCCTCTCCCTCGACGCGAAACTCGACGACGCGGAGAAGATCTACCGCAACCTGCTCACCAAGACCGACATCGACACGACGCAGAAGGCGATCATTTCGAACAACCTCGCCTTCCACCTCGCGAAACCTGGATCGACCACCGAGGCCCGAAAGCTGATCGACGCGGCCATCGACGAACTCGGCCCGCTTCCCGACCTGCTCGACACGCGCGGAATGATCCACATGGCTGCCGGCGAGAGTCAGGATGCCGTGGCCGACTTCTCCGAGGCGGTCCTGCAGCCGACGGACGTGAAGTTTCTCCATCTCGCCTGGGCGCAGTTCGAGACGGGCGACAAGTCGGCAGCGAAGGCGTCGCTCGATGCGGGCCGCCGCCGTGGGCTGACCGCTGCACGGCTCTCGCCAGAAGACCGCGATCGGCTGGCAAAACTCGAGGCGGCATTCGGCCAGCAGGCCGAAGCACCTGAGCCGCAGGGCTGACACAAACGCCGGAAGTACCGGCCGACCGTCACGTCACCCCTGGAGCATCCGCGATCGGGCGAGGGCGTCTTCCGCCTCGGGAATCATTCCCGCCCGCATGCAGGCGACGCTCAGTGCCGTATAGCTGAACGGGTCCTTGGGCTCGAGCTCCACCACCCGCCTCGCGTGCCGGACCGCATCCTGGTGCCGCTCGAGCCTGGTGCACCAGGCTGCCAGAGCGGAATGGGCGAGGGCGAAGTTCGGGTCGTCCACAACCACCGCCTCGAGCATGGCCACCGCACCGGCGAGGTCGCCCGCGTCCTTGCACCGCTCGGCGTTGGCGTATCGATCGTCGCGAGAGTCCATGGTGCGATCACCTCGGGAAGACAGGAACACGGCCGACACTCTCGTCAGCCGACTCCGCGAGTATAGGGCTACGGCGAAGCCTGGGGAGACTGGGCGGGTGAACCGGCTCCCAATGACAGGGAGAGCCGGGAAGGGTGTCCGCCCGCGGCGAAACTGGCATTGAATCCACGTGGCCGTCGAGCCGATAAACCCACGGTTTCCCACGCCATGCTGCATTGAAAGGGGCCCCGTGAGCATCCACCCGATGGCCGTCGTGAGCCCGGATGCACGACTTGGGGTCGGCGTGAAGATCGGGGCATTCGCCACCGTCGAAGACGACGTGGAACTTGGCGACTTCTGCACCGTTGCCAGCGGGGCTGTAATCAAGGCTGGCGTCAGCGCCGGGTGCCACAACGAGTTCTCGGAGCACGCCGTGGTCGGCGGCGCGCCGCAGCATGTCGCGAGGCCGCAGCAGATCGGCCGTGTGCGAATCGGCGACCACAACGTCTTTCGGGAACACGTCACGATCCACCGGGCCCTGAAGCCCGGCACGTGCACGCTCGTCGGCGATCACAACTATGTCATGGCTGGAACTCACTTCGGCCATGATGTCGTCGTCGGCAGCAACTCCATCTTCGCCAACGGCGCCCTCCTCGGTGGCCATGTGACGATCGAGGATCGGGCGTTCGTCTCGGGAGCCGTCGCCGTCCACCAGTTCTGCCGTATCGGGAGGCTGGCCATGGTCGGAGGCCACGCCCGCATCGTGCAGGACGTGCCACCGTACATGCTCGTCGACGGCCAGACCGGCTGCATCGTCGGGCTCAACGTCGTCGGCCTGCGGCGGAGCGGGCACGCAGCCGAGGACATCGCCGAGTTGAAGGCGGCGTATCGCGTGGTGTACCGCCGCGGCCTGCCGTGGAAGGAAGTGCTCGACGTGCTCGATCAGGAGTTCGCCAGCGGCCCTGTGCGGCATCTGCGGCAGTTTCTCGCCGGAGGCAGCCGGGGCTTCGCGCAGGAGCGGCGGGTGCCCCCGTCCACGACCTTGCGGCTGCGAGTGCCTGAGGAAGATGCCGCAGTCATCCGGGCCCGCGCGGGCTGACGATCACTCTGCAACCTCGTCATCGAGGCCGTACCGCTGCAACTTGCGGCGGAGCACCGACCGGTCGATGCCGAGCAGTTTTGCCGCCAACGACTTGTTTTGCATGGTGGCGGCAAGCGTCTTTTCGAGGTGCATCCGCTCCACGTCCGCGAGCGTCGGCCAGGAGTCGGCAGTCGACGGATCGGCGGTCCCCGATGGCTGGGCCGGCGCGGTGGCGGCTCCGGCGGCGACTTTCGGCTCCACCCGGTAAACGCCGGGAAGCGGCGTCGCCGAGACGATGCCTCGGGTGGCCGCCATCGCCATCTGGGCGGTGCTGCCCTGCGTCGGCGGTTCACCAGGAGCGCCGCCCACCATCAGCCCCGACAGGGAGTCGGGGTCGATCTGGTCGCCCGAGGAAAACATCACCGCCCGCTCGAGCACGTTCTCAAGTTCACGGACATTCCCCGGCCACGAATACTGCTGGAGGATCTCGATGGATTCCGGCGAGAGGGCGCACATCGGCATCCCGTGACGAGCGGAAAGCTCGGCCAGATAGCGGGTCGCGAGCACCGGCACGTCCTCGATCCGCTCGCGGAGCGGGGTCGTGCGAATCGCGACCACGTTCAGACGGTAGAAGAGATCCTCGCGAAAGCGTCCGGCCTGGACCTCGGATGCGAGGTCGCGGTTGGTGGCCGCCAGCACCCGCACGTCGATCGGCAGTTCCGCGTGGCTGCCAACCGGCACCACCACCCGCTGCTGCAGCACGCGCAGCAGTTTCGCCTGCAGTTCGAGTTCCATTTCCCCGATTTCGTCGAGAAAGATGGTGCCCGTGTCGGCCGCGCGGAAGCAGCCGAGCGTCGACGACGTCGCTCCGGTGAATGAGCCCTTCACGTGCCCGAACATGTGGCTCGCAAACAGCGTGCCGGTCGTCACCGCGCAGTCCACCGGAATGAAGGCCTTCTTCGACCGCATGCTGCAGGCGTGGATGGCCCGCGCGATCAACTCCTTGCCTGTCCCGCTGGGGCCGAGGATCAGCACGCTCGACTGGTGCACCGCCACCAGTTCGATCGACCGCCGAACCTGCTCGGCCCACGGCGAAATCCCGACGATCCGCTGGATGGCGTCGTTCCCTGGCGAGGTGCTGGCGACCGTCTCCATGGGCATGTCCGACATCGTCGAATCGAGGGCGAAGGGAAACGGGATACCGGTCGCAGCATGAACCGCGTTACGACACCGTTTCTATACCCCATTGGGGATGGACGGGCCAGCGACCGGACAGCGGGAACTTCCACCTGGGCGGGTTCTGAGGGTCGCGCCGTGGGGAGGCGTCGGGAAAACGGGGCTGAAACTCGGGACAAACACGGTTTTCTGGCCCGCGTGTCGCCCGGTCAGGAAAGATGGACAAAGATTGCAGGAGGTCCCGGGCCATCCGCGGGACTCCCTCCCGCCACGTCGCATCATGCCGTCCACCACAGCATCCCGCCAACTCGCCCGCTGGCTCGCGATCATCGCGGGCCTGACCGCGCTCGCGCTGGCCTGGCTGCTCCTGGACCGGCTCCTCGTGAACCGGCGGCCGATCCTCGTCGGCCTGCTCCATTCGCAGACCGGGGCGATGGCCATCAGCGAACGGTCGATGATCGACGCGGAACTGCTGGCCATCGAGGAAATCAACCGCCGCGGAGGCCTGCTGGGGCGTCCGGTCAAGGCGGTGATCGCCGACGGCGAGTCGAAGTGGCCGATGTTCGCCCAGCGGGCGGAGGAACTGATCCGCGAGCAGCACGTCAACGTGATCTTCGGGTGTTGGACGAGCGCCTCCAGAAAGAGCGTGCTCCCGGTCATCGAGGCCCACGACCACCTTCTCGTCTACCCGATGGCCTACGAGGGACTTGAGCAGTCGCCGAACATCATCTACACGGGGGCCGCCCCCAACCAGCAGATCACCCCGGCGGTCCAGTGGTGCCACGACACCCTCCGGGCCCGACGGTTCTTCCTGGCGGGTTCCGACTACATCTGGCCGCACTGCGTCAATGCCATCATCAGCGACCAACTCAAGGGACTCGACGCCGAACTCGTGGGTGAGGCGTACCTCGACTTCGGCAGCACCGACGTGGACGAACTGGTGGCGCGGATCGCCGCCACGAAGCCGGATGTGATCCTCAGCACCGTGGTGGGAGATTCGGCCCTTCCATTCGCTCGAGCCGTGCGGGCCGCCGGCATGGCACCTGAAGTCACGCCGATCGTCACGTTCGCGGTGGGTGAGAACGAACTTCGACAGCAGGCCGCCGACATGGCCGGCAACTACGCCGCCTGGAACTATTTCCAGAGCATCGACCGGCCCGAGAACCTGGCCTTCGTGCGGGCCTTCAAAGCCCGCTACGGCGTGGACCGCACGACCTCCGACGTCATGGTGGCCGCCTACAACAGCGTGATGCTCTGGGCGCAGGCGGTCCGCGAGGCGGAGACCTCCGACGTCCGCCCGGTCCGCAACGCCATGCGGCATCAGAGCATGAACGCGCCCGAGGGGATCATCGCCGTCGATCCCGAGACGCAGCACACCTGGCGGCCCGTGTTCATCGGCCAGGTCCGCGGCGACGGGCAGTTCGACATCCGCTGGCAGAGCCGCACGGCCGTTCGGCCGGTGCCCTTTCCGATCTCCCGTTCCCGACCCGAGTGGGAGGCTCTCGTGAGCGAGCTGCAGCGGTCGTGGGGCGGCCAGTGGGGCAAGCCGGTCGGCACCGCGGCGCGGGGGGCGACGCCATGACGACGGGCGACGGTGGGGGCGTTCTGCGGCGTTCGATCGCCGGGCGTCTGCTGTTTTGGTTTCTGGTGATCTCCCTGATCCCGTGCGCGATCCTCACCGCGATCACGGCGCGGATCGCGGCCTCGGCGCTCCAGAAGGCCGTCCGCGACAACCTCGTGCAAATCGCCGCGGGTAAGGCGAACGAACTCGAGGCCTACGCCTCCGAGCGGGTCCGCGACTGCGCCGCCTTCGCCCGCGGCCCCACCTTCACCGGCGCCGTCAGGGACCTCACGAAAGTCGCCGCGGCGGGGGGCGACCTCCACAAGGCCGGGGCCGGCTTCCGTGACTACTTCCTCTACGTGGCGAAGGCGTTCGACTATGCCGACCTGCTGCTGATCGACCTCGAGGGGCGCGTGATCTTCTCGCTCGCCGACTCGATCCCGTGCGGATCATCGGTGACCGGCGGGGCGCTCGCGTCGTCCGAACTCGCCACCGGCTTCGACCGAGCCCGCACGCTGCTGCAGTCGGATCTCTGCGGGTTCCAGCCGTACGGAAAGTCGGCCGACCCCCTGGCGTTCGTCACCTGCCCGGTGTTCGACGAAGGCCGGGTGACGGGCGTGCTCGCCCTGGGCATCGGTCCCCAGCGGATCTGGAAGATCCTCTCCGACCTGACCGGACTCGGCGACACGGGCGAAATCGTCACCGGTGAACTGTCGGGCAACGCCGTGATGATCACCACCCCGCTGCGGCACGCGACCAACGCCGCATTTCGCATGAAGATTCCGCTGGCTTCGGCACAGGCCACGGCAACCCAGAAGGCGGCTGCCGGCGACCGCGGCTACGGCGAGGCGATCGACTACCGTGGCAAGGACGTGGCCTCGGCCTGGTGCTACGTGCCGAGCTTCCGCTGGGGCATGGTCGTCAAGCAGGACGCCGAAGAGGCCTACGGGCTGGTGCGCTTCCAGCGGTTCGCCGTGATCGGCCTTTCGCTGGCCACGATCCTCGGCGTGACCGCGGCGGCCCTGGCGGTGGCCCGGTCGATCTCGACCCCCATCCGCACCGCGGTCGCCGTAGCCAATCAGGTGGCCGGTGGTGACCTGCGGGCGGATGTCGGCGACACGGCGGACGACGAGACGGGCGCGCTGCTCGGCGCGATCCAGACCATGACCAACGACCTGCGCGGCCTGATCGGCAGGATCCAGCACTCCTCCGTCGCCTTGATCTCCACGGCGACCGCGATCCAGGCGACGGCCAGCGAGCAGCAGCAGGTGATCGCCGACTACGGCGCCTCGACGAGCCAGGCGGTGGCGGCCGTCAAGGAGATCTCGGTGACCAGCCAGGAACTCCTTCGGACCATGACCGAGGTCAACGACATGGCGGGCCACACCGGCAGGATGGCCGCCGACGGCCGCGTCGGCCTCGCGGGAATGGACGGCACCATGCGGCAACTGGCCGAAAGCACCTCTTCGTTCGGCTCGAAGCTCGCCGTGATCAGCGAGCGGGCCGCCAACATCAACCTCGCCGTGACCACCATCACCAAGGTGGCCGACCAGACCAACCTGCTCTCGATCAATGCCGCGATCGAGGCCGAGAAGGCGGGCGAGTACGGGCTTGGCTTCCTGGTGGTGGCCCGCGAGATCCGCCGCCTCGCCGACCAGACGGCGGTCGCCTCGCTCGACATCGAGCGGATGGTCAAAGAGATGCAGTACAGCGTCTCGGCAGGTGTGATGGAGATGGACAAGTTCGCCGAACAGGTGCGGACCGGCGTCCGTGAGATCGGGGATGTCTCGGCGAAGCTCACCGAGATCATCACCGCCGTGCAGGGCATTTCCGGGCGATTCGGCCAGGTGACCGAGGGCATGCGGGCCCAGTCGCAGGGGGCCGAGCAGATCCGCGAGGCGATGATCCGCCTCGCCGAGGGCGCGGCCCGCACCGCTTCGTCGCTCAACGACTTCAACGGCGCCACGGTCCACCTCCGCGAAGCTGTCGGTGATCTGAAGGAGGAGGTCTCCCGGTTCACCATTTGACCATCACCCCACCTTGCAACTTCTCACCTTCACCGTCGCCCAGCAGACGTACGCGATCGAATCGCGGCGGGTGATCGAGGTCTTGCCCCTCGTGCCGGCCCGGCTGATCCCGCACGCCCCCGAGTACGTCCGCGGGATCTTCACCTACCGCGGCCGGCTCGTGCCGTTGGTGGACCTCGCCCTACGGCTGGCCGTGGGGCGGATCCAGGAGCGGCTGAGCACCCGCGTGATCGTGGTCGAATACGCCGCACCGGCGCGTGAGCCGCAGCAGCTCGGCCTCGTCGCGGAGAACGTGATCTCGGTCTGCTCCGCCGAGGAGGCCGACGCATCGCTGCCCTCCCTCGAGTTTCACGACGCGCCGTTTCTCGGTCGCATTCTCCGCATCGGAGGTCGCACGATCCAGCTGCTCGAGGTGGAGAAGCTGCTTCCCGCCGACGTGGCATCCGGGCTGTTTCCCTCGAGCCCGACGGTGCCCTCATGAACGTCGAGGCTGCGGTGAACCTGTTGCGGGAATGGATCGGCCTCGATGCCGCCACGATCGGCACCCAGGCGCTTGCCCGCGCCGTCCGCGGCCGCATGGACGCGCGGGGAATCGGCGACCCCGAGGCGTATGCGACCGCCGTGCGGTCCGATCCAGCGGAGCGGGACCGGCTGGTCGAGGACGTGATCGTCGCGGAGAGCTGGTTCTTTCGCGACCGGCAGGTCTTCGACTTCGTGGCCGACGTCGCCGCCACGCTCGCACCGCTTCCCGGGCGGTCCCCGGTGCGGATCCTCTGTGCCCCGTGCGCCTCGGGCGAAGAGCCCTACTCGGTCGCCATGGCCCTGCTCGACGCCGGCCTGCAACCGTCACAGTTCTCCATCGAGGCCGTCGACGTGAGCCGGGCTGCCCTCGAGCGGGCCCACCGCGGGCGGTATTCCGCCAACGCCTTCCGCAACGCCGACTGCTCCTTTCGCGACCGCTGGTTCCGCACCGAGGGCTCGACGGCGGTGCTCGACGACCGGGTCCGCGGCTGTGTGCGATTCGAGTGGGCCAACCTGATGGACGATCGTTCGATGGCCGGGCGCGGGCCGTACGACGTCGTCTTCTGCCGCAACCTGCTGATCTACCTCACCACGGAGGCCCGGGGACGGATGGAGCAGACACTCGACCGTCTGCTTCGCACCGACGGCATCCTCGTGCTCGGCGCGGCTGAGCCGCCGATCCTCAGGGGTGACTGGATCCCCGCCGGTGCGGCATCGCTGTTCGCGCTCCGCCGCGGCGTCCACCTGCATCCGGCACCCTTCGCCGCAGACTCCCGGCCGACCCCGCTCCCGGCGGCCACCCCGAAGGCTGCCGTGCTTGCACGACCGGCGGCACCACCCACGAGCAGACCCCCGGCGGTCGCGCCAGCCCCATCAGCCATGGGACGTCCGGTCGAGCAACCACCGACGCTCCGCGACGTGCTCGAGCAGGCCGGTGCACTGGCCAATGCCCGGCGACACCTCGAAGCCCTCGAACTCTGCGAACGACACCGTACGGCCCTGGCCCCGTCGCCGGAACTGTTCTTCCTGATGGGCATGCTGCACCAGTCACTCGGCGACCTCGATCGCGCGGAGGGCTGCCTCCACAAGACCCTCTACCTCGACGCCGCCCACGAGGAGGCCTTGCTCGCGCTCGCCCTCCTTGCCAGACAGCGGGGTGACGCCCGCATGGCCGAGACCTACCGGCAGTCGGCCGCCCGCGTGTACGCCAGAAAGGCGTCGTCATGATCGACCGCACACGCCAGGACGCGCCGGCCGTGACCGCACCCATGCCCGAATGCTGGAGGGTGATCGGCGTGGCCGGCGACCGCAGCTGCCCCGAGCTCCAGGCCTTCGTGCACTGCCGCAACTGCCCGGTGCTGGCGGAGGCGGCGCGGTCGTTCTTCGACCGGCCCGCGCCGGAGGGCTACCTCGACGCGTGGCAGGCGATCCTGGAGGAGCCGGCGGAGGCGGCGGACGGGGCGGACACGAGCGTGCTCGTGTTCCGCGTCGACCACGAGTGGCTGTCGCTGCCGACGGGCGCGCTCGTGGAGGTGACGCCATCCCGAACGCTTCATACGGTGCCGCACCGGGCGGGCACGGCCCTCGCCGGCATCGTCAACGTCCGTGGTCAGCTGCAGCTCTGTGTGTCGCTGCATGCGGTGCTCGGGCTGCCGGGCGGCCCGCAGGCGTCAGCAGCGCATCCGGGCGGCCCCGAGGACGGCGCGGGTCGGCTGATCGTGCTCGAGCGAACCGCGGGGCCGACGGCGGAGCGATGGGTCGTGGGCGTCGACGAGGTCGCGGGCGTGCACCGCGTCGGCAGGGCCGATCTCCGGCCGGTGCCCTCGACGGTGAGCCAGGCCGCGGCCCGCTGCTCGTCGGCGCTCTTCGAGTGGCAGGAGCGGACCGTCGCCCTCCTCGACGAGGTCCGCCTCTTCGAGGCCCTGCGCGAGGCGGTGTCGTCATGATCGGAGGCTGCCGTGGCTGACGACCTGAGCGGGTTCTCGATGCTCGAGCTGTTCCGGCTGGAAGCTGAGAGCCAGACGGCCGTGCTCGCGGCGGGCGTGCTTGCCATCGAGGAACTGGAGCGGTCGCCCGAGACCGTCGAGTCGATGATGCGGGCGGCGCACTCACTCAAGGGCGCGGCCCGAATCGTGGGGCTCGATCCCGCCGTCCGCGTCGCCCACGCGCTCGAAGACGTCTTCGTGGCCGCCGGGAAGGGAAGCTTCCGCGTCAAGCCAGAGCATGGCGACCGGATCCTCGCGGGCATCGACTTCCTGTCGGCGATCGCCAAGTCCGACGACGCCCTCTCGCCGACGAGCGACTGGCCGGCCCGTGCCGAGCGGCTCGTCGGCGATGTGGCGACGATGGTCGCCGATCAGACCGCTCTCGCCCAGCCTTCGGCCGCGGCCGAAGGCAAGGCCACGATGCCGGCGGCCGGCTCTGCCGAGGCCGCCACCAGCCCGCTGAAGCCGCCTGCCGTCCCGCCGGCAGAGCCGCCAGCCGTCGCACCGCGAGCCACGGAACAGATCGACCGTGTCGTCCGCGTCTCCGCCGACAGCCTGACTCGGCTCGTGGGGCTCGCCGGCGAATCCCTCGTGGAGACGCGGCAGTTGAGGCCCTTCGTCGACTCACTGCTGCAGCTCCGCTCGAACGAAGTCGACATCTGCGACGCCATCGCCGCACTCGATGAGAAGCTCAAGGGTGGCGACGTCGCCGTGCCCGGGACAGTCACCGCGATGCTGACCACCATCCGCGAGCGGTCGGAAGCACGCCTCGCGGCGCTCACGCGGCACGTCGAGGACTTCGAGAGCTTCGCCCGCCGCAACGAAGACCTCTCCAACCGCCTCCACCACGAGGTGATCGTCAGCCGCATGCGGCCGCTCGCCGACGGCATCCGCGGATTTCCCCGGCTCGTCCGCGACGTAGCCCGCACGCTCGGCAAGCAGGTGAAGTTCGAGGTTCGCGGCGAGCAGACGGGCGTCGACCGCGACATCCTCGACAAGCTGGAGGCGCCGCTCTCGCACCTGATCCGCAACTCCCTCGACCACGGCATCGAACCGCCGGCCGACCGCGAGGCGGCGGGCAAGCCCCCGGCCGGGACCATCCGGCTCGAGGCCCGGCACCGGGCCGGCATGCTCCAGATCACGCTCACCGACGATGGCCGAGGCATCGACGTGGAGCATCTCCGCGCCAAGGCGGTTGCCCGTGGCCTCGTCGCCCGCCAGGTCGCCGATCATCTGACTGAACTCGAACTGCTCGAGTTCCTCTTCCTGCCCGGCTTCTCCACGAAGGATCAGGTCACGGAGATCTCCGGCCGCGGCGTGGGGCTCGACGTCGTGCAGAGCATGGTGAAGAGCGTGGGAGGCAGCGTCCGCGTGGCCACGCAGACGGGTCGGCAGACGACCTTCACCCTCCAACTCCCGATCACGATGTCGGTGATCCGGGCACTGCTCGTGCAGGTGGGGGGCGAGCCCTATGCCTTCCCACTGACGCGAATCGACCAGATCCTGTTCTGCCCGGCCTCCAGCATCCGCACGGTCGAGGGACGGCAGTACTTCGACCGCGACGGCGTCTCCATCGGGCTGGTGATGGCCGCCCAGATCCTCGAGACGACGGGACAGCCTCCGGCCGATCCGATGCCCGTCGTGGTGATCAGCGACCGCGGGCAACAGTTCGGCATGATCGTCGACTCCTTCCTCGGCGAGCGGGATCTCGAAGTGCGGCCCCTCGACCCGAGGCTCGGCAAGGTTCCTGACGTGAACAGCGCGTCGCTCCTGGAGAACGGCGACCCCGTGCTGATCGTCGACGTCGAAGACCTCGTCCGCTCGATCGACAACGTGCTCATGGGACGCCGACTCTCTCGGGTGGAATTCGAGCGGATGGCGGAACAGGCTCGGCAACGAAAGCGGATCCTGGTCGTGGACGACTCCATCACGGTCCGCGAGCTCGAGCGACAGCTCCTCCAGGCCCGCGGCTTCGCGGTCGACGTCGCCGTCGACGGCATGGACGGCTGGAACGCCATCCGCGGCACCCATTACGACCTGGTCGTGACCGACGTCGACATGCCGCGGATGGACGGAATCGGCCTGGTCTCGCTCATCAAGGCCGACCCGGCCCGCCGGGAGACGCCGGTCGTCATCGTCTCCTACAAGGACCGCGAGGAGGACCGGCTCCGCGGCCTCGATGCTGGGGCAAACCGCTATCTCACGAAAAGCAGTTTCCACGACGAGACCTTCGTCGATACGATCATCGATCTGATCGGCGAGGCAACGACGTAGGGATAGATTCATGCGAATCGGGATCGTGAACGACCTCAAGGCGGCGTGCGAGGCGCTGCGGCGCGTGGTCGACAGCGTTCCCGACCACGAGGTGGCCTGGACGGCGAGCGACGGCGTCGAGGCGATCGCGATGGCGAAGCGCGACCGCCCCGACCTGATCCTGATGGACCTGCTGATGCCGCACATGGACGGCGCCCAGGCCACTCGGCAGATCATGGCCACCGCCCCGTGCGCCATCCTGGTGGTGACCGCGACCGTGAGCGGCAACATCTCGCTCGTCTACGACGCCATGGGCTATGGAGCCCTCGACGCCGTCGACACGCCGATGCTCGGACCGGGGGGTGAGGTGACCGGAGCCGGCGCCCTCGTCGAGAAGATCGGCACGATCGCCAAGCTCGTCGGGGCGACCGCCGATCCGCGTCGGGCCCGGCGGGCAGTGGCCTCCTCGACTCCCCCGCGACTCCTCGTCGTAGGGGCTTCAACCGGCGGCCCCAAGGCGATCTCCGACCTCCTCTTCCCGCTGCCCCACGACTGGAACGCCGCAGTCGTCATCGTGCAGCATGTCGACGTGGCCTTCGCACCCGGGCTCGCGAAGTGGCTTGGGGACCGCACAGGCCGCGCCGTCCGCGTGGCGGAGCACGGCCAGCAGCCGCTTGCCGGCGACGTGCTGCTCGCCGGCACCAACGACCATCTCGTGCTCACGAAGGCGCGCACGCTGGAATACCGCCAGGAGCCCCGGGACGTCTTCTTCCGGCCCAGCGTCGACGTCTTCTTCGAAAGCGTCGCCGACCACTGGCCGCAGACCGGAACCGCCGCGCTGCTCACGGGCATGGGCCGCGACGGCGCCCGGGGGTTGATGAAACTCCGCACCCGCGGCTGGCACACGGTCGCCCAGGATGAGGCGACGAGCATCGTGTTCAGCATGCCGAAGGCAGCGATCGACGCGGGCGCCGCCTGTGAGGTGCTCGGCATCGACCGCATGTCGAGCGTCATCGCGGCCCGCATGAACGCCTAGATCACATCTGATACGCGTGAAACTTGACTCTCGCGCGTTCGTTTGTAGAAGCCCAACGCCGTGAGGCGTGGGGCGAACCGCCACCAGACGCAAAGTCCAGCGTGTTTTGCCCGCGGCCTCACGGCCGGTCGGCTTTCACTCGCTGCGGTCGAGCGCG
>Ga0129333_10001744_pt1 | contig 19955 bp, 20 predicted proteins | sample CPB6_08_DNA_FD_94474 | JGI IMG/M metagenome (GOLD analysis project Ga0129333, IMG submission 94474) | Freshwater to marine salinity gradient microbial communities from Chesapeake Bay, USA - CPBay_Sum_0.6_0.8_DNA | ecosystem: Environmental > Aquatic > Marine > Coastal | place: USA: Chesapeake... | reverse complement strand
CTTCTTGACGTCCATGCCCTGCTGGGCGAGTTGCCCGGCGGTCTGCTCCAGCAGCGAGACGATCTCCTGCTGCACCAGGCTTTCAGGCAGTTCCACCTCTAGCTGCTCCACCAGGGCCGCCAGCAGGGCGTCGTGGCGGTTGGAGCGGTCGCGGCGCTCGGCGTCCTCCTTGAGGCGCTCCTCCAGGTCGGCCCGCAGTTCGGTCAGGGTCTGCTTGTCGCTGGCCTGCTGGGCGAAGGCGTCGTCCAGGGCGGGCAGCTCGCGGCTCTTGAGCTCACTCAGGCTGATCTCGAAGCTGGCCTTGCGACCGGCCGCATCCTCCTGGGGGTAGTCCTCGGGGAACTGGCAGGCCACGGTCTTGCTGTCGCCAGGCGTCATGCCGATGATCCCCTCGACGAAGCCGGGGATCATGCGGCCGTCCTCCAGTTCCACCTCCATGGCCTCGGCGCTGCCACCGGCGATCGCCTCGCCGTTGTCCACGTAGGTGCCGGCGAAGCTGATCACGGCCACATCGCCGCTGGCGGCCGCGCGGCCCTCCACCGGCACGAGCGTGGCCATCTGGCGGCGCGACTGCTCGATCAGCTCATCGACGCGAGCGGGATCGAAGTTCACCCGCTCCGCCTCGGCCTTCAGCCCCTTGGTGGCCTTGAGGCTCGGGGTGGGCTCCACATCCATCTCCAGGGTCAGGCTGAGGGCCTGGCCGGGTTCGAAGCGCTCCAGCAACGCCTCAAAGCCGCCCTCGAGGCTCGGCTGACTGATGGCCGGGATCTCGGCCTGGCGCAGGGCGTCGCGGAACACGCTGTCCACCAGGTCCTCCAGGGCGGTGGCACGGATCCGCAGCGCACCGATCTGTTGCACCAGCACCGCACGGGGCACCTTGCCCTTGCGGAAGCCGGGCAGCTTCAGGGTGCGGCTGAGCTTCTCGACGGCCTGCTCATGGCAGCTGCTGGTGCGATCGGCGGGCACGCTGATCTCCACCGCCAGGCGGCTGCCGGGGCGAGGGCTGGTGCTCAGCTTCAGCTCAGCGCCACCGGATGTGCTGGTGGAGGCGTTGGCGCCGGGCTTGTCGGTGGTGCTGGCGGCAGGACTCATGGCAGGGGTGATGAGGGCTGGTATGGCCGAACCGATTCGGCAGGGCAGCCCCTGATCCTATGAACTGGCCTGTGACAGGCCTCGGTACCCCCTGGCCAGGACAGGCGTGGCCGCGTATTGTTGCCATCAAGAGCGAGCGACCTGAAACAACTCTCGCCCGGAGTCCCGTTGGATTCCGGGTCATCGTTCTCCAGGCGCATCTTCACGGGCCCACCGTCCAAGGCGCATCTCCATCCGACGCATCACCTCCTCAGTCCAGGTCCCCCTTGCGGGTTCCCGATTCGCCTAACAGCTCACGCCGCCCGGTCAGGACACGTCTCCACCGGTGATGGTTCATGGGTGACTTTCCCAGCCGGTGATCCGTTCAGCCATCCCGTTCAGGCCCAGGGCATGGCATCGACGTTGCGCCCATTCCCCAAGCTTTTCGTTTCCGTTCTCCGCGTTGACCCCTACCGCCAGCACCCCCCGTTCCCTGCCTCAGCGTCCCTTGCATGTGGCTGTTCTCGGCGCCACGGGCGCCGTGGGCCAGGAACTGCTCGCCCTCCTGCAGGAGCGTGGCTTCCCGGTCGGTCGTCTCACCCTGCTGGCTTCGCCCCGCTCCGCTGGCCAGACCCTCAGCTGGAACGGCCAGACCCTGACGATTGAGCCGGTCAGCGCTGAGGCTTTCACGGGTGTGGACGTCGTGCTGGCATCCGCCGGTGGTTCGGTGTCGCGGCAGTGGGCGCCGGTGGCCGCCGCCGCCGGCGCCGTGGTGATCGACAACTCCAGCGCCTTCCGCATGGATGACGATGTGCCGCTCGTGGTGCCGGAGGTGAATCCGCAGGATGCCTTCCGCCACAACGGCGTGATCGCCAATCCCAACTGCACCACCATTCTGATGACCCTGGCCCTGGCGCCCCTGGCGGCCCGGCGTCCTCTTCGGCGTGTCGTGGTGAGCACGTATCAGTCGGCCAGTGGCGCCGGCGCCCGGGCCATGGAGGAGCTGCGCGAGCTCAGCCGCACCGTGCTGGATGGCGGTCACCCGGAGAGCAGCGTGCTGCCCTACTCCCTGGCCTTCAACCTCTTCCTGCACAACTCGCCGCTGCAGCCGAACAGCTACTGCGAAGAGGAGCTGAAGATGCTGCACGAGACCCGCAAGATCATGGGTCTGCCCGAGCTGCGTGTCTCGGCCACCTGTGTGCGGGTGCCGGTGCTGCGCGCCCATTCCGAAGCCCTGAACATCGAGTTCACCGAGCCGTTCCCGGTGGACGAGGCCCGGCAGTTGCTGGCGGCGGCCCCCGGGGTCGAGCTGATCGAGGATTTCAGCGCCAATCGCTTCCCGATGCCCACCGATGTGACCGGCCGCGATCCGGTGGCCGTGGGCCGCATCCGCCAGGACCTCAGCGAACCCAACGCCCTGGAGATCTGGCTCTGCGGCGATCAGATCCGCAAGGGCGCCGCCCTCAATGCGATTCAGATCGCTGAGCTGCTGCTCGATCCAGCCGCCGCTGGAGCCACCGCCTGAAGTCGATGGTCAACGCTTCGCCTCCCCTCACCCCCGGCAGCCCCTCTCCCGCGCCCTTCGGTCGGGTGATCACCGCAATGGTGACCCCGTTTGCCCCTGATGGCAGCGTCGATCTGGATCTGGCCGCCCGGCTGGCCTCTCACCTGGTCGACCACGGGTCCGATGGTCTCGTGCTGTGCGGGACCACCGGCGAGTCGCCCACCCTCAGCTGGGAGGAGCAGCATCGGCTGTTCTCCGCCGTGCGGGCCTCCGTTGGCGAGCGCGCCCGCCTGTTGGCCGGTACCGGAAGCAACTGCACTGCCGAGGCGGTGGAAGCGATCGGTGAAGCCGCTGCCCTTGGGGCCGATGGCGCTCTGGTGGTGGTGCCGTATTACAACAAGCCGCCCCAGGAAGGACTGGCAGCCCACTTCCGGGCCGTGGCGTCGGCGGCTCCGGACCTGCCGCTGATGCTTTACAACATCCCCGGCCGGACCGGTTGCAGCCTCAGCCCCGAGACCACGGCCCGGCTGATGGATCTGCCGAACGTGGTCAGTTTCAAGGCCGCCAGTGGCACCACCGAGGAGGTCAGCGCCCTGCGGGCCGTCTGCGGCGAGCGCCTGGCGATCTACAGCGGCGATGACGCCCTCACCCTGCCGATGCTGGCTGTGGGTGCTGTCGGCGTGGTGAGCGTGGCCAGCCATGTGGCCGGCGATCAGATTCAGCGCATGGTGCAGGCCTTCCAGGCCGGCGACCACGCCACCGCCCTGGCGCTGCATGAACAGCTGCTGCCCCTGTGCAAGGCCCTGTTCTGCACCACCAATCCCATCCCGGTCAAAGCGGCGCTCGAGCTGAGTGGCTGGCCCGTGGGTGCACCCCGTCTTCCCCTTGTTCCCGCTTCCAGCGACGTGCGCGACCGCCTTACCTCCGTGCTTGCAGCCCTGCGTCCCACCTGACGCCAAGGCCCATCGCCCGCCCCGACCGGCGGCCGGTGCTCCGTTTCAGCCACATCTCCCCGTTCTCTGGCCGGCGTTGCCGGCACCCCATTTCTGAATGTCTGGTCAAATCAACAGCCGCAATGGCGCCAACGGTCATGGCGCTCCTCGCAAACCCTGCCTGCGCGTGATTCCGCTCGGCGGTCTGCATGAGATCGGCAAGAACACCTGCGTGTTCGAGTACGGCGACGACATCATGTTGGTGGACGCCGGTCTGGCCTTCCCCAGCGACGGCATGCACGGCGTCAATGTGGTGATGCCGGACACGAGTTATCTGCGTGAAAACCAGAAGCGCATCCGCGGCATGATCGTGACGCACGGTCATGAAGATCACATCGGTGGCATTGCGCATCACCTCAAGAACTTCAATATTCCGGTGATCTATGGGCCGCGCCTGGCCCTGTCGATGCTCACAGGCAAGATGGAGGAAGCGGGCGTTACCGACCGCACCACCCTCCAGACCGTGCGGCCGCGCGACGTGGTGAAGGTGGGCCAGCACTTCTCGGTGGAGTTCATCCGCAACACCCATTCGATCGCCGACAGCTTCTCGTTGGCGATCACCACCCCTGAGGGCGTGGTGATCTTCACCGGCGACTTCAAGTTTGATCACACCCCCGTCGATGGCGAGACCTTCGACATCCAGCGCATGGCCCACTACGGCGAGCAGGGTGTGCTCTGCCTCTTCTCCGACTCCACCAACGCTGAACTGCCGGGCTTCACCCCGCCCGAGCGGGCCGTGTTCCCCAACCTCGATCGTCACATCGCCCAGGCCGAGGGGCGCGTGATCCTCACCACCTTCGCCAGCTCCACCCACCGGGTGGCGATGATCCTTGAGCTGGCGCTCAAGCACGGTCGCAAGGTGGGCCTGCTGGGCCGCTCGATGTTGAACGTGATCGCCAAGGCGCGCGAGCTCGGCTACATGCGCTGCCCCGATGATCTGTTCGTGCCGATCAAGCAGATCCGCGATCTGCCCGATCGCGAAACCCTGTTGCTGATGACCGGCAGCCAGGGTGAGCCGCTGGCGGCCCTGAGCCGCATCTCCCGGGGTGAGCATCCCCAGGTGCAGGTCAAGACCTCCGACACGATCATCTTCTCCGCCAGCCCGATCCCCGGCAACACCATTTCGGTGGTGAACACCATCGACCGGCTGATGATGCTCGGCGCCAAGGTGGTCTACGGCAAGGGCGAGGGCATCCACGTCTCCGGCCATGGCAGCCAGGAGGATCAGAAGCTGATGCTGGCCCTCACCAGGCCCAAGTTCTTCGTGCCCGTGCACGGTGAGCACCGCATGCTCGTGTGCCACAGCAAGACGGCGCAGTCGATGGGGATTCCCGCCGAAAACATGTTGATCATCGACAACGGCGATGTGGTGGAACTCACCGCCGATTCGATCAGCAAGGGCGAACCTGTCAAGGCCGGCATTGAGTTGCTCGATGCCTCCCGCAACGGCATCGTCGATGCCCGCGTGCTCAAGGAGCGCCAGCAGCTGGCCGAAGACGGTGTGATCACCCTGCTGGCGGTGGTCAGCACCGATGGCGTGATGGCCGCTCCGCCACGGGTCAATCTGCGCGGTGTGGTCACCGCCGCTGACCCGCGCAAGCTCAGCCTCTGGGCCGAGCGTGAGATCACCTGGGTGCTGGAGAACCGCTGGCAGCAGCTGTCGCGCAACAGCGGTGGCAAGGCCCCTGATGTCGACTGGATGGGTGTGCAGCGCGAGATCGAAATCGGTCTGCAGCGTCGCCTCCGCCGCGAGCTGCAGGTGGAGCCCCTGATCATCTGCCTGGTGCAGCCAGCTCCCGGCGGCACGCCTGCCTACAAGGGTCGTGCTGATGCCGAACCCGACAGCCGCCCGGCGCCGCGCGGTGGTCGCCGCGACGGTGGCCGTGATGGCGGCCGCGATCGCGCTCCCCAGCCCCGTCGCGAGTTGGCGGCCGTGGCTGCCGCCCCCAGCGCCGCGTCGGCTGTTGCCGCCGCTCCAGCTGCCGTGGCCGCCCCCGCCGCTGCACCCGCGCCCGAGCCGGAGATCGCTGGCCGCACCCGCCGTCGCCGTTCGGCTGCCTCAGCCGTCTGAGCCACTCAGGCTGTCGTTCAGCTCGATCACCAGCAGACAACGGTTCAGCTCGGCCCAGGCCTCATCGCTGAACCGGGCCGCCTGAGCCGTGATGATCGCTGCGGTGTTTTGTGTCACCGCAGGACTCAGCGGTGCGGAGCTGACGGTCGGTGCCGTGGGTGTCAGGGTTGCGTGGATCTGCGGGTCGGCCGTCGTCACGGCCGCTCGCCCAGCGCTGGCCGCCTGCATGTCGCTCAACCAGGGCATCGCAGCGGCCGCTTCCGGCGCCGCCTCCGCTGGAGTCGCCGTGCCTCCGCCGGTGCGGGCCAGCCCCTGGCTGGCCAGGTCCCGGTAGGCGGGGTTGGTGCAGGTCGCCAGCACCAGCGCGTAGGCGGCAGCCGCCTGCGCGGGCTGGCCCAGCCCGAAGCCATGGATGTGGCCGATCATCAGATGGAGCCGGTGATCGAGCAGGTCCTCACGGCCGGCGGGCACCAGGGCGAGCAGCTCGGTCGCCAGATTCAGCGCCGTTGCGAAGTCCCCCTGCCCGTACGCCTGCTCCACTGCCATGTAGGCGTCTTCCAGGCCGTCGCTCATCGCTGGCGTCTGCTGTTGTCGCCCTTATCTAGGGCGGCTGCCGCCGTTCCGTCAGCCACAGCCGCTGCCGATCCCAGTGCAGGGTCAGCCCACCCCCCAGATCGATCCGGCCTGGGCCGCGCTGCGGCTCCAGGCGTGCCAGCAGGCTGTCCAGGGCCTCGGCCCCCAGGCCCGTGGCGCCGCGCCGCGCCAGCCAGTGGTGCAGCAGTCTGCGCCGGTTGGCCGCCGCCAGCGCCATCAGCGCCCGGCGCCCCAGATCATCGCCGCAGCGCAGGCTCTGCAGCCCCAGCTCCGTCAGCTCCGTGATCGCCTGCTCCTCCTCGCCGAGCCGTTCACTGAGGGCGCAGATGCGCCGCTCGGCCCCGGGGTACAGCGCCTCAAGCACCGGCATCACCTCCGTTCGGATCCGGTTGCGGCTGTAGGCGGGGCTGTCATTGCTGGGATCGCGCCAGACCGGCAGGGCCAGCTGCTGGCAGAGGCGGGCGGTGTCGGCGCGGCTGAACACCAGTAGGGGCCGGACCAGCTGCAGGTTCCTCGCCAGCGTCCGGCTGGCCCGCGGGCCGCCCAGACCGCGGCGATGGCTCCCCCGCGCCAGCCGCAGCAGCAGGGTTTCGGCCCGGTCGCTGGCGGTATGGCCGGTCAGCACATGGTCAGCCCCCAGCGCGGTGGCCCGCTCCACCAGGCGTTGGTACCGCCAGGTGCGGGCGCTGGCTTCGTCGGGGTGCGGCCGCCGCCAGGTGTCCAGCGTCAGCGGCAGTCCCTGGGCCGCCGTCCAGGCGGCCAGTTCGGCGGCCTGTTGCGCCGACTCCGGGCGCAGGCCGTGATCACCGTGCCAGAGCTGCAGCGTCCAGCCGTGCAGCCGGCGCAGGTCCTGCAGCAGGGCGAGCAGGGCCATCGAATCCTGCCCGCCGGATACCGCCACCAGCAGGGTCGCCCCCTTCGGCAGCAGCGCCGGCTGACGCAGCAGCAGCCTGTGCAGACGCAGATGATCCGGGCTCCAGCGCTCCGCCATTCCCCCAGCCTGGCGCCCCGGTCCTGCGTGGGAGAATCGTGTCACTGCTTACCAAGGATCGGCATGTCGCGTCTCGCCCACCTGCCCGCCCCGCTCCGCACGGCTTTGGTCGAGCGCCGCGCCCTCAAGGTGATCGCCGGCCTGACCAACTTCGATGCCGCCAGCGTGGCGCGCATCAGTCGCGCCGCTGGCCTGGGCGGTGCTGATCTGATCGATGTGGCCTGCGATCCCGAGCTGGTGCGCCTGGCCGCCGAAGCCTCCGCGCTGCCGATCTGCGTCTCGGCCGTGGATCCCGAGCTGTTCCCCGCCGCCGTTGCCGCCGGTGCCGCCATGGTGGAGATCGGCAACTACGACGCCTTCTATCCCCTCGGCCGCATCTTCGATGCCGATGAGGTGCTGGCGATCACCCGCCGGACCCGTGAGCTGCTGCCCGAGGTGGTGCTGAGCGTCACCGTTCCCCACGTGCTGCCCCTCGATCAGCAGGAGCAGCTGGCCGTGGATCTGGTGGCCGCCGGTGCCGACATCATCCAGACCGAAGGCGGCACCGGCGCCAGGCCGTTCAGCGCCGGTAGCCTCGGCCTGATCGAGAAGGCTGCCCCCACCCTGGCCGCCGCCCACAGCATCAGCCGCGCCGTGGCCGTGCCCGTGCTCTGCGCCTCCGGTCTCTCCGCCGTGACCGTGCCCATGGCCGTGGCCGCTGGCGCCGCCGGCGTGGGCGTGGGCTCCGCCGTGAACAAGCTCGGCGATGAGCTGGCGATGGTGGCGGTGGTCCGCGCCCTGCGCGAAGCCCTCGGCAGCGCCGTTCAGGCCCGCGTCTGAGTCGCTCGCGCAGCGCAGACCTGACGAACCCCGAACCCGTGCCTAGCTTGCGGTCAGCCTTGCTGCCGCGGCGGTCATGGGTTCTTTGGCGTGGTTGCTGCAGTGGCCCGTGCGGGCCCTGGTGCTGTTGGTGGTGGCCTGGCTCCCCCTCGGGGTTGAGCTGGATGGCTTCGGTAGTGCCCTGCTGGCGGCGGTCCTGATCGGCTTGCTCGGCACGCTGCTGGTGGCACCGCTCAAGGCGCTGCTCGCCCTGCCCTGGGCGCTCACCAGCCTGGGTGGTCTGATCACGCCGATCAGCTGGCTGTTCAACTGGCTGATCGCCGCGATTCTGTTCGGTCTGGCGGCCTGGTTGCTGCCCGGCTTCCGACTGCGCCGTGGCCTGTTCAGTGCCGTGCTCGGCGCCGTGGTCTATGCCGTGCTGTCGATGGTCGTGCTGCGCTGGCTGGGTCTGGAGGTGGATCTCACCCGCGCCTCGCTGCTGATGGGTCTGCCCCTGGCCTGAGCGCTGCGGTGGCCGGAACCTGGCGGCATCCGCCACCGCAGTCGGTGGCAGGGCTCCCCGAGAATGGGGTCATGCCCACACCCTTTCAGCTCCAGGCCCCCTACGAACCCCGCGGCGATCAGCCTGAGGCGATCGCCGGCCTGGTGGCGGGGGTGGAGGCCGGTGAGCGCTACCAGACCCTGCTGGGTGCCACCGGTACCGGCAAGACCTTCACGATCGCCAATGTGATCGCCCGCACCGGCCGGCCGACGCTGGTGCTGGCCCACAACAAGACGCTGGCGGCGCAGCTGTGCAATGAGTTGCGCGAGTTCTTTCCGAACAACGCCGTTGAATATTTCATCTCCTACTACGACTACTATCAGCCGGAGGCGTATGTGCCTGTCTCCGATACCTATATCGCCAAGACCGCATCGATCAATGAGGAGATCGATATGCTGCGCCACTCGGCGACGCGCTCGCTGTTTGAGCGTCGCGATGTGATTGTGGTGGCTTCGATCAGCTGCATCTACGGTCTGGGTATTCCCAGCGAATACCTCAAGGCGGCGGTGAAGTTTGAGGTGGGCTCCAGCCTGAATCTGCGCGCTTCGCTGCGGGAGCTGGTCAACAACCAGTACTCCCGCAATGATCTGGAGATCTCGCGCGGCCGCTTCCGCGTACGTGGCGACGTGCTGGAGATCGGCCCGGCCTATGAAGATCGTCTGGTGCGGATCGAGCTGTTTGGCGATGAGGTGGAGGCGATCCGCTATGTCGATCCCACCACCGGAGAGATCCTGCAGAGTCTGGAGGCGATCAGTATCTACCCTGCCAAGCACTTCGTGACCCCGAAGGAGAGGCTGGAGGACGCGATCAAGGCGATCCGCACCGAGCTGCGCGAACGGCTCGATGTGCTGAATGAGCAAGGCCGCCTGCTCGAAGCGCAGCGGCTGGAGCAGCGCACCACCTACGACCTGGAGATGCTCGAGCAGGTGGGCTACTGCAACGGCGTCGAGAACTACGCCCGCCACCTGGCCGGCCGCCCGGCCGGTACCCCGCCCGAGTGCCTGATCGACTACTTCCCCGACGATTGGCTGCTGGTGGTGGATGAAAGCCATGTGACCTGCTCGCAGCTGCAGGCCATGTACAACGGCGACCAGAGCCGCAAGCAGGTGCTGATCGAGCACGGCTTTCGCCTGCCGTCCGCTGCCGACAACCGGCCCCTGAAGGGGTCGGAGTTCTGGGAAAAAGCCCGCCAGAGCATCTTCGTGAGCGCCACCCCCGGCGACTGGGAGATGCGCCAGAGCGACGGCCAGGTGGTGGAGCAGGTGATTCGCCCCACCGGTGTGCTCGATCCGATCGTGGAGGTGCGTCCCACGGACGGTCAGGTGGACGATCTACTGGGCGAGATCCGCATTCGCGCCGAGAAGCAGGAGCGGGTGCTGGTGACCACCCTCACCAAGCGCATGGCCGAGGACCTCACCGATTACCTGGCTGAGAACAACGTGCGGGTGCGCTACCTGCACTCCGAGGTTCACTCCCTGGAGCGGATCGAGATCATCCAGGACCTCAGGAACGGTGAATACGACGTGCTGGTGGGCGTGAACCTGCTGCGCGAGGGTCTGGATCTGCCGGAGGTGTCGCTGGTGGCGATCCTGGATGCCGACAAGGAGGGCTTCCTGCGGGCCGAGCGCTCCCTGATCCAGACCATCGGTCGTGCCGCCCGCCATGTGGAGGGGGTGGCACTGCTCTATGCCGACAATCTCACCGATTCGATGGCCAAGGCCATCTCCGAAACCGAACGGCGCCGTGCCATTCAGCACACTTACAACGAGAAGCACGGCATCACGCCGACACCGGCCGGTAAGCGGGCCGGCAATTCGATCCTGGCGTTTCTGGAGGTGTCGCGCCGGCTCAATGACGAGCAGCTGGAGCAGGCCAGCGAGCAGGCTGTGCATAACGATGTGCCGCTCGATTCGCTGCCGGAGCTGATCCAGCAGCTGGAGGACAAGATGAAGGTGGCGGCGAAGAATCTGGAGTTTGAGGAGGCCGCCAACCTGCGCGATCGCATCAAGACCCTGCGTCAGAAGCTGGTGGGCAAGGCCTGAGAGGCCGACCGCCAACGCACGGTCCGCGGCCTTCGCTGATCAGAGCGGCGGTTCCTCGCTGGCGGGTGCCTTCTGGGCGGACACGTCCGGCATCCAGTAGCTGAGGTCGTCGTGCCAGTAGGGCGCGCCCGCCAGGCGGCTGGCGCTGAGTTTGGTGGTGGCCATGGCCGTGACCAGCCGGCCCATGTCCAGCGGTGAGAGATCGGTGCGCAGATCGTTGCCGGCGATGCGCATCAGTTGAGGGAGTTGCGGCACCACGGCTGGGTTCGCCAGCTTGCGGAACACCTCCGCCAGGACCAGTTTCTGCCGCTCCATCCGGCCGATGTCTCCCAGTTCGTCGTGGCGGAAGCGCAGGAACCCCTCGAGCTCCGCACCCTTGAGCAGCTGCCGGCCAGGGTAGAGATCGATCGTCAGCCCCTGGCTCCTGTCCACGTAGTAGAGGCGCTTGGGCACATCCACCTCCACGCCGCCGAGGGCATCGGCCAGGCGTTGTACCGCATCGAGATTGAGCACCAGGTAGCGATCCACCCGTGCGTTGAGCAGGTGGCTCAGCTCCTGTTTGACCATCTCAGGCCCGCCGCTGCTGTACAGGGCGTTGGCCTTCATCACCCCGTATCGGGCCGAGTCGATGTAGGTGTCGCGCGGCACCTGGGTGAGCTCGGTGCGGCCGTTATCCAGCCGCACCGTCATCATCACGTCGGTGTTGGTGCTGACATGATCGGTGCCCATCACGATGATGCGGCGGTCGCCCATCCCCGCTGGGCTGATCAGGGAATTCAGCACCCCGCTGGAGTGCGGCAGTGCCGCCAACAGGCCGGTGGCTAGATGGGGAAGGGGGCCGCTCAGGCCATAACCCAGTCCCAGTCCCGCCAGGAACAGGGGCAGCCTTGGCAGGCCACCGCGGCGAGCTCCCTCATGCTTGCCTGGCCCCTTGCTCCTGCGCTTGGCCGGTGTCGCCGTGGCCCGCGCCCGCTGTCGACGTCGATCATCGATGTCCGCCACCGGCGTGCGGCGCCGGCTGCTGGAGGTCGTCAGCTCCAGGCCATTGCGGCCCTGGTCCCGCCGGGTGCGGCCGGAGCGACGGGGGGCGGGATTGGGCTGGGCCTGGGGCATTGCAGGGCTGTCGTGGCCGCACCATACGGTTGCAACACCCTTGCCGCCAGAGCTGATTGGCCGCTTCAGCCGCCGGGCAGCACCCGGATTGCGGCGGCGGCGGCGTCGGCCCGGTTGCGCGCCTCTTCCAGACTGGTGCCCGTCGCCAGGGCCACGCCCATGCGCCGATGCGGCCGCGCATCGGGTTTGCCGAACAGCAGCACCTGCACATCAGTCGCGCTCAGGGCCTCCTCCAGGCCGCTGTAGGCGACGCTGTCGCTGCTCTGCTCCGCCAGGATCACGCGACTGGCGGCCGGTCCGAGCGAGCGGATCTCAGGGATCGGCAGCCCCAGCACGGCCCGCAGGTGCAGCTCGAATTCACTCAGGTTCTGACCGGCCAGGGTCACCAGGCCGGTGTCGTGGGGGCGTGGCGACAGCTCGGAGAACACCACTTCACTGACGCCATCCGTGTTGCGGCACACGAAGAACTCCACGCCGAACAGGCCGGCGCCGCCCAGGTTGTCGGTGACGCGGCGGGCCATCGCCTGGGCGGCCGCCAGCTGTTCCCAGTCCAGGTGGGCCGGTTGCCAGCTGGTCTGGTAGTCGCCGCGCTCCTGGATGTGGCCGATCGGTGGGCAGAACAGGGTCGGTCCCTGCCATTGCTTCACCGTGAGCAGGGTGATCTCCTGCTCGAACTGCAGGAACTCCTCCACGATCACGCGGGCGCCGCTGCCGCGGGCGCCGGCCATGGCCGCCTCCCACGCTGCTGGGATGCCCTCGGGCCCCTGCACCACGCTCTGGCCCTTGCCGGAGGAGCTCATCACCGGTTTCACCACCACCGGCCAGCCCAGCGGTTCAGCAGCGGCCGCCAGCTCGGCGGCACTTTCGGCGTAGGCGAAGCGGGCCGTGCGCAGACCCAGTTCCGTGGCCGCCAGATCGCGGATGCGGTCCCGGTTCATCGTCACCGCCGTGGCGCGGGCCGTGGGGATCACGGTGGTGCCACCGGCCTCCAGCTCCGCCAGGGCATCCACTGCCAGGGCCTCGATCTCCGGGATCAGCACCTGCGGGTTGTGGCGTCGCACCACCGCCTTGAGGGCCTCCGGATCGGTCATGGCCACCACCTCGGCCACATCGGCTACCTGCATCGCCGGGGCACCGGCGTACCGATCCACGGCGATCACATGGCAGCCGAGGCGCTGGGCGGCGATCGCCACCTCCTTGCCCAGTTCACCGCTGCCCAGAAGCATCAGGCTGCGGGGAAAGGTGGGGCTGGCCATGGCCGCGGCTGGGGCGAGAGACTCCCCTGATCCTGCCCCGCCAAGCGCACCCGTGCCTCTCTCCTCCCTGCTGGCCTATGCCACCGCCGGCGACGCCGCCAACGGGCTGCTCAACGGCTGGGACATCGACACCCTGCAGCGCTGGACGCTGATCTACCTCGGCATCTCCTCGCTGGCGTTCGTGGTGGTCTGGCTGGTGGGCTACCTGCGTCGGCCCGGCTGATGGTCTTCGCCGGCCGCCGCACGCAGGTTGGGTCGATCAGGCTGGGTCGATCAGGTTGAGCTGCCGCACCGGCGATTGCTCATCGATGAAGCCGTAGGCCTCGAACACGGCATCGTCGCCATGGGTGATGTGCTGCCCGTCGTTGTGGCGTTCCAGCACGAAGCCTTCGGCCGCCATGCGGCGCATCAGGGCCGCTGCCTCCTCGAAGCGGGAGGCCATCGCCTCCAGGCTGGCGCAGTCGGCCGTCAGACCGGTTTCCTTCCAGGTGAAGTAGGCCATGGCACAGGGGCGGCGTCGAGGGGCCGGGGCAGGTCAGGGCAGCAGCAGCAGGCCCAGCCCCACCAGTAGCAGGCTCACGCTCCACAGGCCCACCACCACCTGCTGTTCACTGGCGCCCCCGAGCTCGAAGTGGTGGTGCAGCGGCGCCATGCGCAGCACGCGCCGGCCCTGGCCGGTGGCGGGGTTCTTGGTGGCCTTGAACACCCAGACCTGCACGATCACCGACAGGGATTCGGCCAGGAACACTCCGCCCATCAGCAGGAGCGGCCAGAGGCTGTCGCTGAGCAGGCTGACGGCTGCCAGGGCGGCGCCCATGGCCAGGGAGCCGGTGTCGCCCATGAACACCCGCGCCGGGTGCCGGTTGAACAGCAGAAAACCGAGCCAGCAGCCGGCCATGGCGGCGCAGAAGCCGGCCATGGCCGGATCGCCGCTGTTGCCGCGCAGGATCAGCTGCAGGCCGAGACCGCTGAACACGATCGCGCCGCAGCCTGCCGCCAGGCCATCGAGCCCGTCGGTGAGGTTGGTGGCGTTGCTCTCGGCCAGGAACACGAACAGGCCCAGCGGCCAGATCAGCAGGCCCATCGGCAGCACCCAGCCCAGGGGAAGGTCGATCTCGATGGCACTGCTGGGCAGCTGGTTCTGCCACCAGGCCCAGCCCAGGAATGCCGCAGCGCTCAGGGCCTGCAGCAGCAGCTTGCCGCGGGGTGTAAGGCCGGTGTTGTGGCGCTTGGTCAGGCTGCGCCAGTCATCGGCGGCGCCGATGGCCATGTAGGCCAGGGTGATGGCGGCCACTGCCGGCAGCCGCGGGTCGGACGGTGCCGTGAGGGCGCCCACGATCACCCCCACCGGCACCACCAGCAGCCCGCCCATCGTGGGGGTGCCGGCCTTGCTCAGGTGGGCCTGCGGCCCCTCCTCGCGGATCACCTGCCCGAGCTTGAGGCGCCGCAGCCGCGGTACGCCCCAGGCGCAGAGGCCGGCGCTGATCAGGGCCGCCGCCAGCAGCGGCACGCTCAGCTGGGGGGCCTGGCTGAGCAGGCTGTCGCTGAGCAGGGCCAGCCCCAGCAGCAACAAGCCCAGCAACAGCGCCAGAGAGCGACTGTTGCCGGGCAGGGAGGCGATCAACCGGGTGGCGGACACCAAGGTAGGGAGGCTTCAGTCCTCCCAGTCTTCCTCGCTGGCCTCATCAGCGGCGTTGTAATCCTCCTTCTCGCCCATCAGCGCGGACAGCTCCTCCTCCTCAACGGTGCTGACATCGGCTGCCGCGGTTTCCTCGTCGGCCACCAGCCGGCCGCTGGTCTCCAGCCAGCTCAGCAGATCCGGCTCCTCACGCAGGGGCAGGACCGGGGCGGGCTCGCTGCGGCCGTAGCGGGTCAGCGAGGGGTTGATGCCATCCAGCTGCGTGAGGCTGGTGCTGAGATTGCTGCTCATCTGGCTGGGGGGTGGCTGGAAGGGAGAACGGCGTCTCGGAGGATGTCCGTCGCAGAAGGCCGTTGGGTGGATCCACCGGAGGAGGCCCTCAGGGCTTCCGCTGCGTTCGTGCTTCCAGAGGATCAGGCGATCGATCATCCTAGCCGAAACGCCTTCCTCCCCCTGACCCCGCTGTCCCCGTCGCTCTTGAAGTGGCTCCAGCTGCTGCTCTGCTGGGCTCTGGCGCTGGGTCTCAGCGCCCTGCTGGTCTGGTCCGGCCGCCACTGGCCCGTGCCCCTGCTCCACCAGGCCTGGGCTCAGCGCCAGCCGGCGGTGCCCGTGGCGCTGGCCCTGGTCCTGGTTCTGCTGCCGCCGTTGTTGATGGCGATGCTGCTGCTGGTCCGCTGGCCGGGGGTCTCCACCCCGACAGGGGAGAATCGTTCGACTGAGCGTATGGAGACGCATTGATGGGTCGAGCCAAGAAGGCGGTGCTGGCGTATTCCGGCGGGGTGGACACCAGCGTCTGCATCCCCTACCTGAAGAACGAGTGGGGCGTCGAGGAGGTGATCACCTTCGCGGCCGATCTGGGCCAGGGCGATGAGCTGGAGCCGATCCGCCAGAAGGCGCTCGATTCCGGCGCCAGCCAGTCGATCGTGGGCGATCTGATCGAGCCGTTCATCACCGAATTCGCCTTCCCGGCGATCCGCGCCAACGCCCTCTACGAAGGCCGCTATCCCCTCTCCACCGCCCTGGCCCGGCCTCTGATCGCCCGCCGGCTGGTGGAGATCGCCCGCGAGGTGGGTGCCGATGCGGTGGCGCACGGCTGCACTGGCAAGGGCAACGATCAAGTGCGCTTCGATGTGGCGATCGGCGCCCTGGCCCCCGATCTGAAGGTGCTCACCCCGGCGCGCGAGTGGGGCATGAGTCGTGAGGAAACCATTGCCTACGGCGAGCGCTGCGGCATCCCCTCGCCCGTGAGCAAGAAGTCGCCCTATTCGATCGACCTCAACCTGCTGGGCCGCTCGATCGAGGCCGGTCCGCTCGAGGATCCCAACGTGGAACCTCCCGAGGAGATCTACGCCCTCACCGTGAGCGTGGATGCGGCACCGGATCAGGCCCAGGTGGTGGAGATCGGTTTCGAGAACGGCAACCCGGTGAGCATCGATGGCGTGCGCCTCGATCCGGTCAGCCTGATCCGCCGCGCCAACACCCTGGCCGGCAGCCACGGCTTCGGTCGTCTCGACATGATCGAGAACCGGGTGGTGGGCATCAAGAGCCGCGAGATCTACGAAACCCCCGGTCTGCTGCTGCTGATCAAGGCCCACCAGGAGCTGGAGAGCCTCACCCTGGCGGCCGACGTGCTGCGCAGCAAGCGTCAGCTGGAGCAGCAGTGGGCTGATCAGGTGTATCAGGGCCTCTGGTACGGCCCGCTCAAGGATGCCCTCGATGGCTTCATCGAGCGCACCCAGCGCACGGTGAACGGCACCGTCAAGGTGAAGCTGCACAAGGGCAATGCCACCGTGGTGGGCCGCAGCAGCGCCAACAGCCTCTACGTGCCCGACATGGCCACCTACGACGCCGGCGATCAGTTCGATCACCGCGCCGCCGAGGGCTTCATCTACGTGTGGGGTCTGCCCACCCGCCTCTGGGCCGCCAGCCAGCGCTGATCTGTGCCCATTTGAACCAAAGGCGCGGCGGTGGCAGTTGCCGCAGCCGCGCCAGCGGATTGGCCCTGGCGCTGCTCAGTTGACGCAGTTGCTGCTGCAGCTGCTGGTTGTCGCCGATCAAGCGCTCCTGCTGTTCGCGCAGCGGCTGCAGCCGCTGCTGATACTTGCGCTCGAAGATGTCGGGCAGTTCGCGCAGCAGCTGCTCCATCTCCGCCAGGCGCAGCTGAGCATCCCGGAGTTGTTGCTGGGTGAGGGCCAGGCGCAGGGCATCGGCACTCGCCGATGGATCCCTGCTGGTGGGTTCTGCGCAGGTCGGATCCGTGCAGGTCGTGACTGGCCCGATGCTGGAATCGATCACAAGCCGTTGCTATATGACAAAACCCCGCAAGAACCTACTGAAAGGCTCCTGCGGGGTCAATTGGGGCGGATCCGGAGCGCCCACGCCCCGGATCCTGGGCCAGGCCTCAGGCCTCGCTGGTCTGCAGAGCGGCGGCGTCGCTGCTGCCCTGGGGGATGGGGCCGCTGCGGGGCGCGGGCAGGGGGCCGTCCTGCTTGACGGTGAGGTAGCGGATCACGTCCTCGCTGAGGCGCATGGCGCGCTCGAGGCTGGCCACCTGCTGGCCGTCGCCGTTGTGGGCCAGCTGCACGTAGATGCCTTCCTTGTGCTTGGCGATCGGATAGGCCAGGCGGCGCTTGCCACGCATCTGGCAATCGAGCACCTCGGCGCCGGCTTCGCTCACCAGGTCGCGGTACTTGGTCACATGGGTCTCGACCTCTTCCTCCGGGATGTCCGGACGAAGGATGTACATCGTTTCGTAGTAGGGCTGCTGCGACATGGCTTGCGCGATCCGACGTGGACGCCGAAGAGGACTGGTCTGGCGTTGGGTGGCTGGCGCAGGGAGACCCTGTTGACCAGCGACGGATCGTCCACCCTACAGCTGCATGCGCACCGCCTCGGACAGGGCCGGGATATCGGCCTCCTTGCCGCGCAGGCACTGCACCAGGGCGAACACCATCAGCACCAGCATCCCCAGGAACACCGTGTTCTCCAGGGTGCGGCCGGCGAAGCCCAGCTTGTCCAGCCCCAGCAGTTGGAAGGCCAGGCTCACCACCACCAGCACGATGTCGAGCAGGATCGCCTGCAGGGCGTTGAAGCGGATGTAGCCCGGCACCTGCGGGTTGCGCACCACCCCCAGGAACAGCGCCAGGAACAGGATCAGGCCTCCGAAGGGCACCGTCTGCTCCACGAGCGCCACGGGCAGGGCCGGCAGGGTCACCATTGCCAGCCCTGGAACCAGGTTGTACAGGTGCCGACCGAAGCGCACGGCATCGCTCCAGGGCAGCAGGTAGGTCAGCAGGGCCAGCAGCCGCTGCCAGAAGGGGATCGCCACCAGTCGCATCGCCGCTTGAGCCCTGAGGCTATGGCAGTTGCTCCAGCAGTGCCTGGCGCATCAGCGCCACCGGCACGTCCTGGCGGCCGCTCCAGTGGCGCAGGGCAGCGGCTCCCTGCTGCACCAGCATCTCCAGCCCGTCGATGGCGGTACACCCGCGTGCGCCGGCCTCCTGCAGCAGCCGCGTCGGTCGTGGTGTGTAGATCAGGTCGTACACCGTGCTGCCGGCGCTGAGCTGATCCAGTTGCTCCGGGCTGAGGGGGCAGCGCTCCACGGCCTGTGGATCGTCGGCGCTGCGCATGCCGACCGGGGTGGTGTTCACCACCAGGGCCGCCGCCGCCAGGCTGGCCTCCAGGGCGCCGGGGCTGTTCCAGTCGAGCGGTTGCAGCCGCGGTGCCCAGGCGGCGCAGTCGGCGATGAAGGCCTGCAGCCGGACCGGATCACGGCCGGCCACCTCGATGGCGCCGCAGCCCAGCTCCACCAGGCCCGCCACCACGGCGCGGGCGCTGCCACCGCAGCCCAGCACCAGCGCCCGCTGGCCCCGCCAGCGTTGCGGTCCGTTCTCGCGCAGAGGCGCACAGAACCCCTCCACATCGGTGTTCGTGCCGAACCAGCCGCCACCACTCCGGCGCACCAGGGTGTTCACCGCCCCCACCCGTTGCGCCAGCGGGCTGAGCTCATCGGCCAGGGCGCAGGCCGCCTGTTTGTGCGGAATGGTCACGTTCAGGCCGCGGCAGCCCAGGGTTTCCAGGCTGGCCACCACCGCCGCAAATCGCTCCGCCGGAGCCGGCAGGGCCAGGAACACCCAGTCGAGTCCCATCGCCCGCAGGGCGGCGTTCTGCATCGCCGGCGAGAGCGAGTGGCGCACGGGGTCTCCGATCACCCCCACCAGGGCGGTCTGACCGCTGATGGCGGCTTGCTCAGTCATGGGGTGGGTCGGCTGCGGTTCGGCAACCACACCTAGCCCCACCCGGGGGCCGCTGTTGAGGATGCCTCCAGTTCAGAGGACATCCATGGGCAAGGTTGTCGGCATTGACCTTGGCACCACCAACAGCTGCGTGGCTGTCATGGAGGGCGGCAAGCCCACCGTGATCGCCAATGCCGAGGGCTTCCGCACGACGCCCTCGGTGGTTGCTTACACCAAGAACCAGGACCAGCTCGTCGGTCAGATCGCCAAGCGTCAGGCGGTGATGAACCCCGAGAACACCTTCTATTCGGTGAAGCGCTTCATCGGCCGCCGCGTCGACGAGGTGAACGAGGAATCGAAGGAGGTCAGCTACGGCGTCGAGAAGGCTGGCGCGAACGTCAAGGTCAAGTGCCCTGTCCTGAGCAAGCAGTTCGCCCCTGAGGAGGTGAGCGCCCAGGTGCTGCGCAAGCTGGCGGAAGATGCCGGCAAGTACCTCGGCGAGACCGTCACCCAGGCGGTGATCACCGTCCCGGCTTATTTCAACGACTCCCAGCGTCAGGCCACCAAGGATGCCGGCAAGATCGCCGGCCTTGAGGTTCTGCGCATCATCAACGAGCCCACCGCGGCTGCCCTGGCCTACGGCCTCGACAAGAAGAGCAACGAGCGCATCCTGGTGTTCGACCTCGGCGGCGGCACCTTCGATGTGTCCGTGCTTGAAGTCGGCGATGGTGTGTTCGAGGTGCTCTCCACCTCCGGCGACACCCACCTGGGTGGCGACGATTTCGACAAGGTGATCGTTGATTACCTGGCCGATACTTTCAAGTCCAACGAAGGCATCGACCTGCGCCAGGACAAGCAGGCCCTGCAGCGTCTCACCGAGGCTGCCGAGAAGGCCAAGATCGAGCTCTCCAGCGCCACCCAGAGCGAGATCAACCTGCCGTTCATCACGGCGACCCCCGAGGGCCCCAAGCACCTTGATCTCACCCTCACCCGCGCCAAGTTCGAGGAGCTGGCCAGCAAGCTGATCGACCGCTGCCGCGTGCCGGTGGAGCAGGCCCTCAAGGACGCCAAGCTCTCCTCCTCCGAG
>Ga0129333_10001743_pt1 | contig 19965 bp, 28 predicted proteins | sample CPB6_08_DNA_FD_94474 | JGI IMG/M metagenome (GOLD analysis project Ga0129333, IMG submission 94474) | Freshwater to marine salinity gradient microbial communities from Chesapeake Bay, USA - CPBay_Sum_0.6_0.8_DNA | ecosystem: Environmental > Aquatic > Marine > Coastal | place: USA: Chesapeake... | reverse complement strand
GTGCCGACTATGCTTGAACTGAAAAATTGAAAATCAACCCGAAATTTTGTTGAACGAACCGTACTAAGGTATTGCGTTGGCTGTCCTGTTGGCGTGGTCAGTGTTAAGACCTGACTAACAAATATGCAATTATTACCAACTACCTGCTCATTATAGAATGGCAGTGTGCCTTTTATCGAAAATAAATCATCCTGATAAACATTTCCCACGCTACGGTACAGAACGAACGCCCACGACATATACTTGTAGTTGCGGTATATGCTGTTATCGGCACTATTGTTTAACTCTAATCCATTCTGAACGGTATTAGCCAGCAACTGCCTGTGATTGTCGTAGGCGTTATTTTCTGGCTTGCGTACGGTGTCCTGTGGTAGATTAAACTTAATCTGATACTGAATGCTTGCTCCGTTGCTGGCAATAACACACTGAACGAATGGGCTGGTCTGGCTGATTTCTTCCGATGGTTGTTCACCGTACCATTCCATATTAAATGTGCCATCAACGCTTGGCTCTTCTCGACCTTCCGATATTAAGCACACCCGATACTTCCATCCGGCAATCGGATAGGTATTCAGATTCCATTCAGGTACTTGGGCAAATAGCCATTGACTAAGATAAAGCACATCCCCAGCAACCAATGGCTGTGCAAGTGTTAATGTGCGTGTAATTATCTTAGCCTCACCCATTGCTCCGGCTGTGAATATATCGCAATCGGCATTAAATGAATCTTGGTCAACCGTGACAAAGCCATTTGTATCGGATAGATTCCATCCGGCTGGCGTCAACGCACAATAAACCTCCTGCCAACTTAGATTGATTGAGGATTTGCGATTGTTAAAATCGACCTCAATAAAACAACTGCCATTTGCCGGATATCCATTGCCGTTAAATGTTAGTATTACATCAGTACAGGCACACGGTGCAAGGGAGAATGAAGTCATACTGAATGTGAACGCTTCGCACCCGCATACTCGTATCGAGCCTGTATGAGTGCCTCCGTCATAGTTGCATAAACGCAATACAACGGTATCGCCATCGCACAACTGCCCGAAGTTTACATTCCAATTCCGGTCAACACCAACGGTTATGGTATTATTGTTTGCCATATTTAAAATTCTGTTTGAAATCTTATTTCACGACTTCCAAAGTCAGCCGTAATGTTTTTTATTCGAGCGTTAACCACCGCTCCGTATGGTGTACGCATCTTAATTGTGCGATTCACATTCAATACCTGTGCTAACTGGCACGACATCCGCACGGTTAAGTTAGCATCCCAGAAACGAAACGGATTGATATTCGGGTCGTCAATTCGATGGAATTTATCGTACAAATCCGATTGCCCTGAATTAACCATTGCGGGCATATTCTGTACACCGTTGTAAATCTTTACATACGCATCGGTATAACTTTGGCCATCCCAAATCAGCATCTTAGGACTGGATGCAGTACCTTTGGCCATAAGTAAAGCATTACTGAAACTTGTCAAATAGCCCTGAAATATAAAGTTGGCAAGTGGCCGATTTGAATATATTGTAATTATGTCCGGTTCAATTCCATCATTTCTAAATCGTGCCGGAGCGTAGGACAACTGCTTTTGATTAGCGCTTTCCCAGTTCGGATTTGACCCGTAATCAAAATAAACGGTATATCTATTCCTATCCTCGTTGCCTACATCGTCCAGTGCGTCCATAGTTGCCTCTACTTTGATTGATGCAAATAGTTTGCCATCATTGTACGAGAAGCAAATACCATCAATGATATCGCCTGTTTCCTGATTCACAACAGCATCATAAATAGACGGCTGATTCAGCAAATAATCCTTGCGTTCAAAGTATAACTGCCCATTGTCTATCCACCAGCGAGCATTGAAGTCCTTTGAAATAGTGTCCAGCCACGCTGACATCGTTGCAGTTGGTCTGTTTTCGCTAATGTAACCGACCGCTTGTCTATCGCCTGCATCAGCCGGAGCAAAGAAGTATAATGCATTGTAATACTCGCTGTTTGGGTCGTTTAGTATAGACGAATTGAACTGATTAATACCGCATATCTGGCAAGCGTTTTCAACATACTGGCGGTATAATGGCGTGGGATGTTTACGACCGCATCCGATAAAAGCCTGAGCCAACTTATCGAGCAAATCGTCATACTCTTTGAATAAAAATCCGGGGTCTTGAAATAACTGGTCGCACGCTGGCGGTGTTACATCAATATTTACACCGGGAATCAAATTTACAGCAAGTTCTATTCCTCTTAAAGCACCGCATATGCCCAAAAGAAACAAAGTTATTATGCCAAATATTAACGCCAAGGCTGGCCATATAGCCGTACCGATAAACAACAGGATGAATGCTATTTCCAACAATACAGCCATCAGCCAATTAGGCCTCAACTCGTTGCAATAAACAACCAGTGGAAACTTTGGCTGACCGCTTGGTGGTGTATTAAAATACCCGTTGCGATTTGAACTAATCTCGTACTTATTAAGGCAACGGTAAATCAATTCATCCGGGTCTTCCCGTGTCAATCTCGCCTTTACAAAACAATCGTTCTGGCAATAGTCAACCATATCACCACGAATGATTAGGTTCTGATATATCGGGCTGTTACAACAATCATCCCATATCTCGACATTGATTGAGGTGCTTAGTCCGGTCGGGCTGGAAACAAGTAAAGGGTAGATTATATCGAAGCCATCGTCATAAAACTCCAACTCGTTCGTATAGGCTTTTTGCGTGCGTCCTGTTTCGCTATCACGGTCATAAGTTACCGTAAAGTTTTCAAGTCCTTCAATCCTGCCCTGAATAGGCGTACCGTTTAGTTTAACCGTTAGCATACTATCCTATCCTTGTTCTTAAACGCCTGACTTCGCTTTTGCTTTGTTCGGTAATGACCGCAATGCCCCTTTCGTTGATGCGTACCGATGTATGCGGAATGTACTTGGCAATGGCTTTACCGATTACATCCGGGTCGATTTGTGCCTGTGCCGATGACACACGGCCACCCATAGCCATCTCGGCAATGAATCCGGCTTCTTTATCTGATATCTTCCGGTCTTGTGCCAAATCCAACAAAGCCGAATATCCGGGTTGGGTGTTGATATCTGCCGGAACAACTCGTTCGTCTGGTGTCAGGATAGCGTGAACGCTATCTTTGCCACGAATCGCCCCACGCATCATAGGTACACGCTTCGTTCCTTTGTTGTAGGGGATTGGTTGGGCAAGGACTAAACCAGCGGAAACAGCACCGGAGGCAATAATAAATGGGGATATTGCACCGAATGAAGCAATGTTAGTTGGATTAGTCAAAGCGATGGCTGTATTAATTGCAATCTGGCTGATGGCTGCGATTTTATCCATCATCATTTGCTTGCGTTTAATCGCACGCACTTGGCTCTGATATTGTTCTTCTGATATTAATCCTTTCTGCCTTTGTTCCTCAACCAATGCTTGCTGGCTGTTTAGTTCATTTTGCTTTTGAGCCACAACGATGTCGGCAATACCGGAAGCGGTCTGTCCGGCTAAATCAACAGCCATTGCCTTCTGGTCTTGTTTTATCTTAATATCATTATCGGTTAATTGCTTCTCGACATCCTTAACATCCATCCCGTACTTTTTGCGAAGTTCGAGTACCTTTTTCAAATACTCCTCCTCGCTCATCAACTTCATTTCGTTCTGGATGTTCAGCTCTTGAAGTTCCATGTCGAAAAAGGTCTGACGCATCAATTTGTCAGTTTCCAATTCACGAACAGCCTGCTTTGCAAGGTCTTCGGCATTCTTTTCCTCGGCTGTTAATCGCCATTTAAAGAATTGTTCAAGGAATGCCTTACCAGCACCAGCAAATGGGTCTTGTTCTGCTCCCGGTTGTATATCTTTACCCTCTAATCCTAACCTTTGTTTTTCTAACAGAAGTGCTTTCTCCTTTTCCTTTCGTTGCTTTTCGAATTTTTTTAATTCGGCTTCGCTAAGAGGTACGGCATCAGCCTTTTCAGTGTTAATAGATTTAGATAACTCCAATAAAGCCTTAATTTGCTCTTTGATGTAGATATTATTTTTAATATCCTCTTCTGATAATTCCTTGCCTTGTACGATATTTGCTTTAAGGGTTTCAGCCCTTCTTTCAAGTATCTTTACTTGTTCATCTGCGGTTTTATTTTGAACGCTTTCAAGTAAATTCGTTGCATATTTTTCAGCCTGAATTGCTTTCTCTGCGGTATATCTTTGTGTTGCCAACTTTTGTTGCTCAACCATGAATTGAGCAATTCCGCTATGGTCGCCAATAATGGTTTTGACAGACGCCCATGCAAATTGAAGCCCAATAAAAGAATTTTCTAATGTTTTAACAAAGCCTGATAATACTTTAACACCACCAGATGCAATACCTGAACTGCCAACGGTCGTGTATAAATCAGTCCATGCGTTTTCAAGACGATTTAGAGATGCTTGAAGACTTCCTGAAAGTGCTTCTGCGTTTCCTCCAAATGCTTTCTCCATTTCTTTGGCAAATTTTGGAAGAACCTCGGATGCAATCAACTGACCGCTGGCCATCATCTTATCAAGTTCCTGTGTAGTAACTCCTAATGATTTGGCCATAACCCCAAACGCTTGTGGCATGGCCTCTCCAAGTTGGCCACGCAGTTCCTCGGCAGATATTTTGCCTTTTCCTAACATTTGCGTCAATGCAGTCATTGCTCGGCTTGCATTTTCAGCGCTTGCACCGCTTCCAGCAATGGCAACTGACATTGATTTAAATATCTGTTCGGCTTGTTTTATACTAACACCAGACGCTTTGGCTGCGGAAACAAATTGAACATAGTTATTTGCAAGACCTTTAAACTCAATACCCAAACTATCTGCCATCATCCTCAACTCATTGAGTTTAGTTGTAGCCAAAGATTCAGAACCAGCCAAATCTTTTAACCTAACAGACAACGATTCAACCTCTGCTGTTACTTTGGTCATTTGCTTACCAAACTCAATTATTTGAGTATAGGCAAACATTCCAATAAGCATATTTTGCAAATTATTGAACGCTCTGCCTAATTCGGTAACCTCTTTCTTTGCTTTTTTGGTTGCCTCGCTTGCTTCGTTCATTCCAGCCTTAATCCCGCTGGTATCGGCTTTGAGCGTAAAAATTATATTTTGAGCCATACGGTTTTACATTTTTGACCCAATATGGCAGGGATTGCCTAAGTCCGGGGAGGACAAGGCAAAGGTACGAAAAAAATGGGATAGTTTAATTACCCATTTCAGCCAAATCACTCAAAAGTGATTCTGGCATTTTCATAGGTTCTCCGACATACTCAATTCGGTCATACTCGCTCCGGTCTATTATTTTTAGTGGAGGATACCTGCCATCAGTGCAGGGAACTTTGCCGTATCCTGAACCGCAAAAATGCAGGATATAATAAATACCATCCTGCCGAACCTCTATTTTATAGCCGTGTCCAAAATTCTCTTTGTGCTTCTCAATCGGATAAACTAAACCATTCGGAAGGATTATCTTAAACTCGCCTTCATTCCAATAGGCGTGACCGTTCGGGTGTACTAATTTTAGTGTTCTCATGATTGTTTTGATAAAGGCAATTTTACCATAACCCATTTGCCCCGCTTCGTCTTTTTCTGGTGGCCGATAACCTTGCCTGTTTCGTCAATCAACGCTCGAATCAGACCACGACGGTAACGCCTATTTATGCTCTCCATATGTAAATGCTGTTATGGCTATTCCGCAAATGACCCCGATTAAAAAAATTAGTATGCTCATTGTTTTGATAGTTTATCCTGTTTCAGATGCAGTTCGTACTTCCAAGCATTTAAGGTTGAGGCGTACTCGTCAATCTTCATCCGTTCGAGTGTTTTGATTTCGGATAACACGCCATTGCATACCATGCGGTGCAGTACATTTATCTCCGTCATGAATCCGATGAACTCATCAGCCCAGTTTCTGCCAAGGGAAAGATACTCCCGCTCGATTCGTTTAACTCCATCAAACTCCGTTGTAGGATACGCATACGGATATACTCGTCTGAGATACCCGATAAGGTTGTGATATAGTTCACTGCTTTGCAGATAAAAAAAAACCGGGCATCCTCGTCCTGCTTCCACATTTCCAGTTTTTTTCGTTGCATTCTGGTTTCGTACTCGTCTGGATTTTCGTCAGGATGGAGGATAAAAACGCACGCCAATTCTTGCAGAAGCGATTCATCTGGTATGTCATTGATTCGCTTTTCCAGTTGGTCGAACTTCGCAAAGCCATCCACGATTTTACCTGCATTCAGGTCGGCTTTGATTTCTTCGAATGCTTTGACCAATCGCTCCGGATTCAATCCCATCGAAGCCCTGCGTACAGCCAAATCGGCTGGCATTACACGCATAGCCGGAATGTCAAGCCACGATTCGAATGTACGCCATTCGATTCCGTTGGTATCAGTGTAAATAGGTATGGTTGCTGTCATATACTCGCAAAGTTACCGGATTTGGCGAATCTATCCAAAAACTGGCGGTGAAATGTCCATAGGTAGTATTCGAGGCAGTCAAACAAGTGACCAGTCATTGCGTCCGGTGCTTTTTTGCCGGAATCGTCATTGCGTTGCATCAGTTCCATATCCTGAATTAGATACTTGCACTGGTCTGATATGACGATATTGCCGTGCTTGGCCAGCATTGAGTTTAATAGGACGATATAATCGGTACTTAATGGGTTGGCCGATAATAGGCGTATTTGCGAATCAGATACTTTGAGTTCGCCTCGGATTATTTTCCAATTGCTCAATCCCTTTGAAATGGTTGTGCGATTCCGCCCGGATGCGTCACCAGTCAAAATCAATCGGTGCGGATTCGGGTATTTGGCCTGAATGCGCTGGCATAGTTCGGTAACATCGCTGTTTATTATTCGTTCCTCACCAATTATCCTGATACGCTTTCTATCAGGCGTGTGCTGGGCATAAACGCAAGTCATCGGACTAACATTGAAGTCGAATGAGATATAAATAGGCAGGTTCGGGTCTTCCTGAATTTTGCCTACATGAACCTTGCGTTCGAATGCGTAGGCGTAAATTGACGATTGTGCCGTTATCAGGTGAGCCAGTACTTCACGCTTAAATGTTTGCGGGTCTAATGTGGCTTCTAATTGCTCAATATAGCCCGGAGGCAGGTTGTGCCGATTGATGTAGGATTCGGCCTGAATTATTTTGATGTTGGTGTCGGGCGTATCGGATTTCTCTTTCAATTCCAAATAATGCTTCACATTATCCGGTGGCGTGGTGGCCGTGATTATCTTGTGAATGCGTCCGGTCTGCTTAAATAGTTCGCCCCTTGCCCTTGCTCGTAACTTTCCCAACGCTTGCTCAAAATTCCGGATATCCCGTGTTTCATCAACCAGAATATAATCCCATTGTGAGCCATTCACCGTGTTGTAGTTTTCAAGGCTTGTTAAAACGAGGTAACTGCCCCACGCAAAAGTGATAACATTCTCGCTACCAATCGCACTGAATGGCTTTACGCCTTTCATTCGCTTGTTTATCACATAGTCCACCTCCGGACGCAACCCGAACGACTGCCACGCTGATTCAACGCCCGGAAGCGTTGAGTTCTTCATCATTGGAACGGTCGGGGCGCATAGCAAACCTTTTGAGCCGGGAATGGATAGAAACGGAATGGAGATTGCACCGAGCGAATAAGTCTTACCCACGCCCACGCCAGTCACGAAATGAATCTCTTTCGTATCAGTGCAGTGCGTCAGATAATACCCGACCTGCTGGGCTTCGTTTAGGTCAGGCATTATATCTTAATATCCCTCAGCCACGCTTCGAGCGAACAAACACGGGCATAGATATTACCCGCACCCTTTGCCATCATATTAGTCGTGTCACTCGCTTTATTGTGCCTTGTAACAACAATTTGAACCGTATCGAAATGCTCCATCAGTTCGGCCAGTTTTTGGTCTAAAAAACGCTGGTACTCAATGGCTTCGGCTTCGGTCATTTTAGTTCCAATAATTCCGCACGAACATGATACACATAACCACATTTACCACCACCACAACGGCCACGCTTCGGGCTTTGTACTTTAATCTTATTCGCTAATTCAACCGCATCAACCGTATGTGTTATATGCTTAACCTCCTGAACTTTTTTGGCTTCGATTAATTCTCTTTTGCAATCAATCAATTTGTTTTGCAAGTCAAATTTATCAAGCAATACTTGTTTTAGTTCTTTTTCAAGTTGCCTAATTTTTTTTTTGTTAAATATATCCATCTGGTTATACGGCTTCGGCTTCGGTCATTTACCAGCGAATAACGCAAAGGTTTTCGTTGTTTTCCACGCTGAATCCGAGTTGATTCAGTTCGAAAACGGTATTGCCTTTCAAAGGATAATGAAATGATAATTCGCTTGCACCCGCTTCGGCAAGTTTATGAATATCCTGCAAAACCAATCCGAGTTCTTTCAGTTTTGACTGCTCAACCAGTGTGCGAGCGTAATCAGCGGTAAATGTTTCCATGCTTTATTTGTTTAGTTTGTCGATTGCCTCTTTGGAAATGTTCACGGTGATGTTTGGCGGTGGTGTGTTCTCGTTTCCGCTCGCTTCTACCTCAACCTTTTCGCCATAGTATTTCGGTGCTTTTTTACTCGCCCTCCATTTGTAAAATTGAGCCAGTTCACGCGCTCTGGTCACTTCGGCCATAGTTCCCTCGGCTTCAATTAACACTTGTTCGGCACGGTCTGCGTCCATATCAGCGGTCTGTTGACGCACCTCTTTAATTCGCGCGGAATGTTCGGGCTGATGCAGGAAATCGAATAACACCGTTAGGCTCATTCCGTACTTACTCGCCATTGCCCGATACGATAGACCCTGAAAAATATCTTCGATTACGGTTTCAATCGGAGGACGCGGTATCTTTTCAATGCGACCTGATTTGGGTTGGTCTGACCCTACTGGCATAACTGGTGGACGCTTGGCCATAGTTGCTGTTTTGTGCCAAATATACGGAATTTATTCCAAATCCCGCAAACATCTGGCCTTGTTCTCGTACCAGTTCGCTTTGGCTAAATCGGTCAATGCGTCACCTTTTAGGCCTGCACGCATCCGGTATTTGAATGCGTTGATTTCGCAATATGCAATCATATTCGGTCGTCCGTAAATGCGTAGCATCATATCAAATGTTTCGATGCTTTGGCCTTTGTAGTGTTCTGGATGGTTTACAATATCGCTCATTTTTTGTCTAAGTCGAAAAAATATGAATCCTCTTCCTGTTTGAACCATGCTCCGGTGCATGCATCAACGATTAGTGATGGCAGTCCAAATATGTTGACATACGGAACGGCACACATAACCAGATTGCCGACCATATATCCGGCTCTGATTTGCCGATATGTCCGGGTCGTGATAGTTTCGTACCCATCGGCTTTGACCGTAATTGTGTGGCGTTTATTGCGTCTAACATCGGTCACGACATCGCCAGAACCGACTTTTTGCCCGTCAACATAAACCGAGGCATGGTCAGGTTTGGCCGAGATGTAGATTTCCTGTTTCATGTTGGATGTGATTGTCGCACAGGAAGTTAGCGACAATGCGAGAATGATTGCTGATAGTTTTTTCATGATGTAATAAACGGAAAAAATCGAACAAAGTTACAAAAAATGAAACCTTTCCATCCGGCTTCCGTTTAACTTTGAGAATGCGAATAGAGATAGACATTAACCCGATGGGTGCGGTTCGGACAACCCAGCGTGCAAAGTTCAGCGATGAGCGATTTCACAAGTACGCCCGGTATAAAACGGCTCTGGCTATGTTTTTGCGTGGGTACAATATAAAGCAATGTCCGGAAGTGTTTAAGATTCAATTTGTTATGCCTTTCCCGATTAGTTACACCCAGAAGCAGTGTCGGGAACTTGAAGGTAGTCCGCACCGTTACAAGCCGGATATTGATAATCTGGTCAAAGGCTTTATGGATTGTTTCGGGAAGGACGATTCTGGCGTACATCGCATTGAGGCTGAGAAGGTTTGGGGATATGATGGCCGGATTGTTTTGGAATTTGAATAGTATTTAGTAACTTTGGCCTGTCGGTGGCTTTACCGACTATCCGGGTGGAAGCGGATATGAAAAATTTGACTTTGTCAAACAGAACCCCTTGGGATAGTGTGCCTTCCACCACCTATTCCGGGGGTTTTTTAATTGTAGTAAGTTATGTTGTTAGTAGAGCCAATGTGTATTGATTTTTCAAAACACGCAAATTCAGGTTTTTCAGCTGTTCAAATTATCATTTATGAGGTTATTGAGCAAAGCGAAAAAAGGCTTTCACTCGTTTTTGGTAAAATACCATTAGATGAGGGCTATGTAATATCAGTCCTTAGAGAGATAGCCTATGTATTAAGCATGGATTACTCTATTGTCAAAAATGAGTTTGATAAACTGGTAAAAAAAGGTCAAATCCATCAATGCATGGACAGGAGTAGAAAAGCATTTTACATAGACGAAAACTTTGATTCTAAAACGGAGGACTAATGGCAAAAGACCCAGCATTTTTATTCTATTCAGGCGATTTCATCGCTGGTGTGTCCGAAATGACCATGGAGGAAAGAGGGCAGTATATTACACTGATTTGTTTTCAGCATGGCAAAGGTCATTTGTCTTTGGACTTCATTAAACGGGTCATTCCGGGTGTTTCGGAATATGTTTTAGCTAAGTTCATTCAGGATGAAGATGGATTGTATTTTAACAAACGGCTTGAAGAAGAGGCTGTTAAGAGAAGCAAATTCTGTAAATCAAGGAGTGAAAACAGAAGAGGAACCAAAAAAGATATGTCAAACATATCTAAAACATATGTTCAACATATGGAAAATGAAAATATAAATATAAATGATATTGTAATTAGTAATGATAGTAGTATAGTATTAAGTAATAAAGAGCAAAGTTTGCAAAAAAAATCAAGTGTAGGCGTTCAAAAATGGAAAGACATAAAGATAGGCACAAAGGTTAAAGACCGTGACCATACGATTATGCCTTGGGAGGACTTTATTGCATACCAACAGGCTCACGAAAGGAGGTCATGCGAAAAGTTAGACGCTCCATTGGTTTATCTTTCGGAAAAGGAGTATTTCAAACTGAAAGAAAAATACATAAGTGAAGAAATAGTAAAGGCAATGATTCGGGTAATGAACAACTGGAAGGCAAAATCAAGGTTTCAGGAACAAAGAAACCTCAATGATTATTTGTCGATTGACGAGGCTTGGGTACTTGAAAAAGCGGAAAAAGAGTTACGAATCATTAACGGAAGAACCGTTCAAGACCTACGCAAACGAGAGGCAATAGCCAAAGAATACGAATCCCAATACAACCTTTACAGTCAACCATCGTTAGAATCAGAATCATGAGAACACGAAAAAAGAAATTTGAAGACAAGCCACTGATTGATTCAACTGGCTTTGTCGAGGGTGTTATGCCACCCTATTACGAAGAAGCCGAGAAACGGGTAATATCTAACATCCTGTACGGTATAGGCCGGGAGAATGATATGCCAACGGTTTTCACCGAGTGTAGGCCGGACTGGTTCTACATTCGGGCGCACAAACTGATATTCGAAGCCTGTCACGACTTATTCCATGAATCCAAGCCGATTGATATTATCAGTGTTAAGGCGCAGTTGATGAAGAAGAATCAACTCGATGAGGTCGGAATAATGGCTTTGGTTGATTTCCGTTCGGAACTTGTCGGGTCGGCCAATTTGAAATACAATATCAAACTAATCCATCAGGCGTTCATTGCCCGTGACCTGATTCGTGTGGCGAACGATATTAAATTGCGTGGATTCAATCCGGAAACAGACCCATTTGACCTGCTCGATTTTGTTCAGGCAGAAACATTTAGCCTGTTGGAAACGCTTTACAAAAAACAGGCACAGGACTTCGCACGAGTTACATACGACAATATTGACGAACTATCGAGGCGAATGGCCAGCACGAAAGGCGTTACGGGCATACCGACTGGATTCTGGCTCTTAGATGAAATTACTTCCGGCTGGCAGAAACAAAACCTAATTATCATAGGCGCACGGCCGGGAATGGGTAAGACCGCAATTGCGTTGTATTTTGCGATGATTGCAACAAAAGAAAAATATCCGGTCGCTTTTTTCAGTTTGGAGATGGGTACGAACGAACTTGCATTCAGGATTCAGGCGATGGAATCAGGAGTGGAGGCGGAAAAAATACGGTCTGGTCGGGTCAACATGGATGAGTTCTGCGAGTTTCGGGAATCGTCCTTGTTAATCAAAGATATACCGCTATACATAGACGATACGGCCAACCTAAGCATATTTGAACTCCGGGCAAAAGTCAGGCGAATGGTACACGAACACGGTATTAAGATGGTCATTATTGATTACCTCCAACTGATGAATGCTGGGGATAATTTTGCCGGAAACAGGGAGCAGGAAATTAGTACGATTAGCCGGAACTTAAAAGCCATAGCCAAGGACAACGATATACCCATTATCGCACTGGCTCAATTAAGCCGTGCAGTTGAAACAAGGGGCAAAGGTGGGAGCATACCTATCCTGTCCGATTTGCGTGAATCAGGCGGTATCGAGAATGACGCTGATATCGTTATTTTTCCCCATCGGCCAGAATACTACAAAGAGCCTATGATGACCGATGGAGCAACACCGAGCGAGGATATGGCCGAACTGCATATCGGCAAGCATCGAAACGGTCGCACCGGAATGGTAATGGTGCGATACGAGAAGGCTTTTGTCCGGTTTGCCCCGTATCATCCGAAAGCCGTTAATCCGGAAATAGTTCGAGATATTTTTCCGAAAATGAAACCTTCTGACAGAATATCCGTAGAAATCAATAAAGCACCATTTTAACACGAATTATGACACACTGGAAACAACTCACCAACCCTGACTACTTCGGTAGTCACGACTTGTTCATCGAGGATGGCAAGTACAAGGAAATCATCATCACGCTCGTATCGGTAGAGAAAAAAGCCGTACCGGGAGCGGATGGAAAGAAAACCGACTGCATCGTTGCGACCACAGCCGAAACGAAGCCGATTATCCTGAACAAAACCAACTGCAAGACGATTACCAGATTGCTCGGTACGCCAGCCATCGAGAAATGGGCGGGTCAGAAGGTAAAAATCGGAGTTGACAAGGTCAAAGCGTTTGGGGATGTAGTTGATGCGTTGAGGGTAAAGAATGAGAAGGTATCAACCGAACCAGCCAAAGACTACACGGCCACGATTGAGGCGATTATGAACGCACCTGATTTGGCTACATTGCAAACACTTTGGAAAGCACTGGACAATGACGGTCAGGCTAAATGCCTACAAGCAAAGGACGAAAGAAAATCACAATTAACCAGTAAGTAATATGACAGAACATCAAGTACAACAAGGCACGCCCGAATGGCACAAGTTGCGTATCGGCAAAATTACCAGCAGTCGTGTCGCTGGAATCATGAAGTCCGACAATTTGAAAGTCGTTGACGAACTAATCTATGAAACGGTCTGCCCAGACTTAGCGGTATGGGATGAATCGGATGGCTATGTGAGCGAGGCTATGCAATGGGGAACTGACCACGAAGCGGAAGCGGTTGAGGCGTATGTGGCACAAACTGGCAACACTATGGAGCAGGTTGGATTCTGCACACACGACACGCTCACATATCTGGCAATGTCACCGGATAGGCTTACACCGGATAGAACCGGAGCGGTTGAGGTCAAATGCCCCAGCACAAAGACGCATATCAGGACGATTCGTATGGGTGGCCTGCCGAACGACCACAAGTATCAGGTTTATCAGTATTTTTTGGTAAATGAGAAACTGGAATGGCTTGACTTCGTATCGTATGACCCCAGATTTACTCCCAGACCGTTGTATATTCACCGGATAACCCGCAATGAGATTGAGGCGGAACTGAAAGCGTTGGAAGCCGATGTGGTGAAATTCTGGGCTAAGTTTAACAAGTATCTTGAACAAGTAACATTTTAATTATGACTATAACAGGACAAGTAAAGCGAATCCACCCGATTGAATCGGTTGGGGCGAACGGATTCCAGAAGCGTAAAATCTGGCTGGAAACGGACAAGGAAAGTAAGTACCCGCAACTAATCGAGGTTGAGTGTGCTGGTCAAAAGGTCGGTCTGGCAGACGATTTGAAAGAGGGCGATATTGTCGAACTGGAAGTGAACCTGAACGGACGGCAGTGGAACGACAAGGTGTTCAATACGATTTCGGTTTGGAAAGCGACCGTCAAATCGAGCCAGCCTGCACCAGTCGCAACAGCACCAGCACCAGAATCAGACGATTCAACTCTTCCATTTTGATGACTGAAATAATGCAATTCGCACGCACTCATAACGCAGTCGTGGCTAATTTGAATCTATCCTACACTCGTAACGAGAATCGCACATCGGTTGCCCTTAACGGGCTTCCGGTGGCGATAATCGAACGCAGTCCGGGCGAGGTGTTCACGGTTCAAATGGTCAGCATCAGTACGGCCAAATCGCATCTGGTCGGGTCACAGGCGGTCTTCGATTTCATCAATTCCGAATGCTCAAAGTGGCTTTTTTCGTGCTGGAAGTGAAATTTTTCGGTTTGATTTTCAACGAGTTATAAAAAAAGTGTAAAAATGTTTTGCGGATATACAAAACCTTTGTACATTTGTATCGTTAAACATTTACAAACACGAACACAATGACAACAGAACAATTCTTAAACGCAATGAAAGCCAAAGCCGAACAAAAGGCAAAACAGATGAATCAGTTAGAATTATCCATTTGGGATGCTAACCACGAATCAGAACTAATCAATCATTTCGGATTTACCGAAAAAACTTTGGCAGAACGCAAAAAACAACTTTCAAAATAATCAATTCAAACCAATAAACACGAACACAATGAACACGAACAGAATCATCACAATCGCAAAAGACAAAGCCAGCCGTTTCGATTTTCACGCATCGGTCGAATGCTGTGGCGCATCCTCAATGTGGTCTGAAATGTCAGATATGGCACAAGGCGCAACACCAAACCTGAACGCTTCATTTGATATTCAGGCAATCGAGGACGCATTTAGTAATGGTATCCGGTACGCAATCGGTGAGGCAATTGCACAAATGATTTACGCATCACCTGATATGGATGGTTTTAACTCTGAAAATTACATGGTTAAGGTTATCGTAAAATGAAAAAGCACCAATCCACCATCGAACTAATCGCCATCACGGCATTCATCATTTTGAAACTTTACACGATTTTCGCATGAACACGAACACATTCATTCCCGGCTGGTACTTGCCCAAAAAAGACGCTACGACCAACGAGATTAGATTGGTCAGCACCGACCCGAATCACCCGACTTCACCCTTTGCGATATGGTGCAGTGAGGAATGGTTGGATGTATTTTCAAAGTCAGGCGTTAAAATAATTTGTAACTAAAATGGACAGATTTCGTAAAATAATGGAAACAGGCTCGGCAATACTGCTGGGCATAGTACTGGTATTGGCATTCACTTTAATTCTTCACAACCTATGGCAAGTATTGACATCAATGTAGCCGGAATTATCCGGCAGTTACCGGAACATACCAGCCCGAACGAGGCGGTAATGGCGGTCTGGGAAGCACAGGGCGTAAAGTTCAGCCCGGAGCAACAGGAACAAATCAGGAAAGCGGTTAAGGCTCACACAATCACTACAACACTAAGCAGATGGCACAAGAAGAAGTAAAATGCACCGAATGCGATGGTCACTGCTGTCCACATGATGGCTGTTGCGAACAAGCCGGAGCGTGTCCTGTGCATAACGAAATGAAACCACCGTACCCGTGGCAGTCGTGGTGGGATAAGCGGGAGTACGAGGAGGAAAAGAAAAAGTATAATTTGGAGTAGAAATTATGACAAGAGAACAATTTGAAAAACTTAAACGAGGTGATATTGTAAAATCAGAAATTGCCTTATGTGTTCAGATATTGGTGTTTAAATACCACAAAAGGTATTACACAAATTCGGGCAATTCATGGCATGGCTCATTTGCTCATGGTCGCAGGGCTTATGAATTTAACAATAGCGAGGTTGATTTATTGTTGAACTTTGAGCATACAAAGTACAAAAGCCAGATTGAATCAGCAGTTAAAGATTTTAATAAATTTCACAGAAAAGATTAAAACTATGATACTAAAATCAGAATTGAAACAAGTACCCGTTGAGCAAAGAGTTCCGGGGAAATGGTATGGGGCTGCGGATGATTTGGATGGACAATTAGTATTTATGGTTTGCCACAAAGATGGGAGGCGAGATACATCTGAAACACCTTGGGCATACTGGTTCGAAATACCCGAATCAATGCTACCAGTCCGGGAGGTTCAGGTGATGCCGGATAAATTTACATTAGATTTGAATGAGTGGAGTTATTCTTATTCAGATACCGTTATTTTACTCTATCGCAAAAAAATACGCCCTGAAATAACCATCCAATCCGGTTCAAAGCAGGAACAGATTGAAATGCTTGAGAAAAAATTGGCTGAACTGAAACAAAGTTAGCCGGGATGCGTATAAATCAAACCGCCACACACCGGGCGTAGTCGGTGGAAGATTTAAAATAAATATGCTTGACCTAACCGGAACTAACTACGAGTTTTGCCCGCCCGACCTTGCCGAAGATTGGATTAAGGTCGAAGCGACCAAGACCGAGGATGGCAATCGTATCGGGCAGTTAATCGGATATATCCGGCTTCCTCACAAGATGAAACATCCGGAGGCGTATCGGGCAGTGAAACGAAAGAATGTTGAAACTCGTATAAACGGCATGAAAACGAAAATCAAAAAATATAAAGTAACATGGGGAGAAGGACAAACCCAATGTAATTTATCAAAAACCGAGGCGTTAAAAATTGCCGGGGAATTGTTAAAAACTTATGGATTTGTAAACATTGCCACTGACAGATAATATCGTATGCAAAAGAAACAGACAGCAGTTGATTACCTGAAAAAGAATCTTGCGTCATTATTTGAGAATGACAAGTCAGGATTTTACACGGCTTTATTCGAACAAGCCAAAGCACTGGAACGAGAGCAAATAATGGATGCTCATGAATTTGGTGCTATTAATTGGCAAGGTGGCCAAAGTAACTTTGAACATTTTAACAATAATAATCATTACTACAACGAAATTTATTACAACAATGACTGAATCCGACTACATCCGGGCATTTTACGAGTGTGGAATGTCAATTTACGAAATCGCCAAAATGTACGGCAAAACCGAGGAGCAAATAATCAAAATCATCAAAAGCAAATGACACGCACGACCCGATATTACCGCCTATTGCTTCGTTACCGCCATTCGGTATTGCCGTGGGCGATGTTTGCAGGATTGAAACGAATTGACTGCGAAGATGCAGATTGAAAAAGTAAACTCAAAAAACATGAAATACGAAGACTTTTTAAAGGAAAAACAAAAAACGCACATCCTATCAGGATTTGAAGTGAACGATTCTGAGTTAAACAATAATATGTTTGACTTTCAAAAGTTTATTGTAAAAAGAGCGTTGAAGGCTGGCAAATATGCTATTTTTGCCGATTGCGGACTTGGTAAAACTCTAATGCAATTAGAGTGGGCTAGTCAGGTTTGTAAAAAAACAAATGGAAGAGTTTTAATACTTGCACCTTTGGCAGTAGTTGGACAGACAATTCAGGAGGGATTGAAGTTTGGTATTGATATATCACATATAGATGTTCAGAACTATGAACAACTTGATAATATTGATTGTTCCGTTTATAGCGGAGTTGTTTTAGATGAAAGCAGTATTTTAAAGAATTTTGAGGGTGCTATAAAACAGAGAATTATTGATAATTTTATAGCAACTCCGTATAAATTAGCCTGTACCGCAACACCATCGCCAAACGACCCTATGGAATTAGGCAACCATAGCGAGTTCTTAGATGTCATGAGCAGGAATGAGATGCTTGCAATGTATTTTATTCATGATGGAGGTGAAACAGCCAAATGGAGATTGAAAGGTCATGCAGTAAAAATGTTCTATCAATTTGTTGGCAGTTGGGCTATAATGCTAAATAAGCCTATGGACATTGGATTTGAAATGACTGGGTATGATTTGCCAACACTCAATTTAATTGAAAAACAGATTAAAACACCAAAAAGAGATAATGGAAGTCTGTTTAACGATTCAATAATTTCAGCGACAAATTTTAATCAGGAATTAAGGCTTACAAAATTTGAAAGACTTGAAGAGGTTGTAAATCTGGTTAATGAAAAACGTGACGAAAATTTTATCATCTGGATTAAACAAAACGAAGAAGGCGAAATGCTTAAAAAGTTAATTCCAGACGCAGTTGAAGTTAAAGGTTCTGATTCAAACGAATGGAAAAAGGATAAATTGTTAGGCTTTGCAAATAATGAATTTAGAGTTCTCATTACTAAAACTAAGATAGCAAGTTTTGGAATGAATTATCAGAATTGTAGAAATCAGATATTTGCGAGTTTGGACTTCTCATTCGAGGGGTTATATCAGGCTATCCGCAGAAGTTATCGGTTTGGACAGAAAAATGAGGTAAATATATATCTCATCACAACCGATACAATGGCAAATGTAAAACAAGCAATAGACACAAAACAAAAACAATTTGAAATCATGCAAGACGAAATGGCAAAAGCAGTAAATTTGAATTTAGCCGGAAATATTATGAATCCAGCAGAATTTGACACAACAGAAGAAATGAATGAATGGTATTCTATTCAGCGTGGTGATTGTGTTCAATTAATTAAAAATATAGAAGATGAAAGTATTGGATTGAGCGTGTTTAGCCCACCATTTGCTGAACTTTATACATATTCAAACCATTTGGAGGATATGGGAAATTCTAAGGATTATAATGAATTTTTAACCCAGTTTGGATTCTTGATAAAAGAACTTTATAGGGTTATGATGAGCGGGAGGAATGTTGCAGTTCACTGCATGGATTTGCCAATACAAAAGGGGAAAGAAGGTTTTATTGGATTGCGTGATTTTTCCGGAATGATTCTTAGGGCTTTTGAGGATGCTGGTTTTATTTACGCTAGTCGTGTTACAATATGGAAAGACCCTGTTGTTGAAATGCAAAGAACAAAGGCACTTGGATTACTGCATAAACAAGTGAAAAAAGATAGCACGATGAGCCGAGTTGGAATACCTGATTATGTAATGATTTTCAGGAAAGATGGAGAACGAAATAATCCAGTAACAAATACTGATATTCCAGTTGACTTATGGCAAAAGTATGCTTCTCCTGTTTGGATGGATATTGACTATGGCAATACACTGCAAGGATATAGAGATGGCAGGGATGAAAAAGATGAGAAGCATATTTGCCCATTGCAACTTGATACAATAGAACGATTAATACACTTATACTCAAATAAAGGAGATACCGTATTAACGCCATTTATGGGTATAGGTTCAGAGGTTTTTCAGGCTGTAAAAATGAATAGGAAAGGGATAGGATTTGAATTAAAGGAAAGTTACTTCAATCTTGCAAAAAAGAATTTAAAAAGCATAGTTCTTTCAAAGAATCAAATCAGTCTATTCTAAATGCGACCAGAACCAAAACTACACCAGTTGATTACGATGCTCGAACCGTGGATATGCGAGCAGGATGTATCGAAAACCAAATACAGATATCTCGAAGATGGCCGAAGAGAAGCCATCCGCAAAATGACGCTTCCAGACCTAACCAGCACAAGCAGAATGGGTGATATTGTCTGCGTCCGGAACTGCCTGATTTATTACTTTATGACACGGATGTCGGGCGTTACCTCGAATATGCTGGGCAGGTACTTCAAGCGTGACCATAGCACGATTCTTCACGCTCGTGACAATGCTGATTCGATGCTGTTCATAAATGATATGACTTACAAACGCATCTGGCATTCATTGGACGAGTATATTCAAATGTCAGGCGTTCAGCGTGAGGT
>Ga0129333_10001741_pt1 | contig 19970 bp, 15 predicted proteins | sample CPB6_08_DNA_FD_94474 | JGI IMG/M metagenome (GOLD analysis project Ga0129333, IMG submission 94474) | Freshwater to marine salinity gradient microbial communities from Chesapeake Bay, USA - CPBay_Sum_0.6_0.8_DNA | ecosystem: Environmental > Aquatic > Marine > Coastal | place: USA: Chesapeake... | reverse complement strand
TTTATTTCAAGTTATTAATCGGTGGGGTGAAAAAGTATTTGAAACACAGAATGCAGAACCCAATACTTACCAGTTTGGGTGGGATGGTACTAAAAATAACAAACCTCTTCCCCAGGGAACTTATGTTTATTATATAGTAATAGAATTGATCGATGGACGAAACGAAACATACAAAGGCAATATTACCTTAGTCAGGTAATAGATATCGATTATTTTTTCTAACGGCTTGTCTGATTATATAAAAAAGATTAGAGCCCTATTTATTTACTTTTAGTGAAGTAGTATCAACGCGAGTAGGTGTTTCAACTCCGCTAACAATTCCTTTTGCGCTTAGGGCAATCGCTTTAATAATCCCTGTCATATTTTTTAGATCAAGCGTGCCCACTTCATCACTGGCCTTATGATAATTTGGCTCGTTATCCATTTTGGAAGTGGAGATTGTATGTGCTGGTACTCCCAATCTAGCTAGGGTTGCATTATCGGATCTATAAAAAAGTTGCTGGGCAGGGTAGGGATCAGGATAAAAAGTGAATTCTGTTCCAGATAAGTTCTTTTGTAAAAGCTCTCCCATGTTTGTTTTCTCATATCCTGTAATGAAAGCGGAGTTTTTACCCCATTTACTTTCAGTACCAATCATTTCGATATTAAACATTGCAACTACTTTTGCTGGATCAAATTTTTTTGAAAAGTAAGTTGCTCCAAATCCTCCCATTTCTTCTGCGTTGAAGGCTGCAAATAGTAGTGTTCTTTCGTTATTATTAAGTTTCTTGAAATATTTGGCAAGCATGATCATGGCTGTAATACCTGCTGCGTCATCATTAGCACCATTATAAATACTGTCATTGTTTTGTAGATTTCGTGAGCTGATGCCTAAATGGTCAAAATGTCCTGAAAAAATCACATATTCATCGGGTTTAGATTTTCCTGGAATCACGCCTACTACATTTGATAGTTGTACTTTTTCACCATCTTGTGAAAGGTCAAATGAATAAGATACTCGTTTATTGGCATTAATTTTTTTGACCATTTCAAAAGTTTGAAAAAAATGATCATCATTGCTCCATCTTTTTAAACCTATTTTTTGGAACTCCTTTGCGATAAAAGCTGCTGCTTTTTCATTTCCTTTTGTGAAGGCACGTCTTCCTTCCATATTATCTGCCGAAAGTATTGTTTCTATACGTTTAATCTCTTTTAGACTAATAACATTTAATTCCTTTTGTGCAAATACAATTGTATTGAGTACTATGAAAAATAGTAGTAATGTTGATCGCATTAGATTTTTTGATTTTTCAGAAAGTTAGCTAAATAATTTATCTTCCCTATTAAGAGCTAAACTATTCAATTTATGCGATTATTACTTTTTTCCCTGCTTTTACTGAGTTTTACAATTTTAGAGGCGCAGCGTTTAAAAAGTGGCAGCGGGTCTACGGTTGGATATATTGAAAACGGAAAAGTAAAAAGTACTAGCGGTAGCACAATTGGCTACATCGAAGACGGCCGCGTTAAAAATAGGGCAGGGGGTACAATTGGATATTATGAGGGGGAACGTATTAAAAACTCATCTGGTTCAATAATTGGTTATTTTGATGATGGACGCGTTAAAAACCGTAGCGGCTCTACGATCGGTTATATTGAAGATGGGCGGGTAAAAAGTTCTACCGGTTCAATAATAGGCTATTACGATGGCGTAAGACGAATTGAGGCGGCACTTTTTTTCTTCTTTTTCTTTTACTAGTCATACTGCTTTTCGTTAAACTATATTTATGGATCTGCAACCTCGACACTTACGAAATGAATGGATAAAGCTGACACCTTTGGAAGAGGATGATTTTGCTTTATTATATCAAGTGGCTTCTGACCCATTAATTTGGGAGCAACATCCAAACCCCGACCGGTATAAAAAAGAAGTTTTTCAAAACTATTTTACCGGAGCAATTGCATCAAAGGGAGCTTTTCTTATTAAGAATATGAACGATGAAGTGATAGGCTCCACCCGGTTTTATGACTTTTTTCCAGAAAAAAGCGAAGTGAAAATTGGGTATACATTTTTTTCAAGAGCGTGTTGGGGACTGCCTTTTAATAGGACAACAAAGCAACTAATGCTGAACTACGCATTTCAATTTGTAGGTAAAGTTATTTTTCACGTTGGTGCTCAAAATATTCGATCGCAAAAAGCAATGGAAAAATTAGGAGCTATCAAAATTGGGGAAGAACAGGTGGCTTATTATGGCGAGGAGACGAGATTGAATTTTGTTTATTTGATTGAAGCTCCGATATAATTATTATTTACTATGTGATTTTAAAAATGCAATTGCCTTTTTGTATGCATCAGCTGCTGCTTCGGCATTAAAATTTGGATTACTTGGATTTGCAAATCCATGTCCGGCCTCATATTTGTTTGTTTCTAATTTTTTATTAGCGGTCTCCATATTTTTTTCAAATTCGCTGACTACTGCTGGTGACGGAGACTGGTCTTTATTGCCAAAAAATCCAATAATATCACAGTTGATTGTTTTTAATTTTTCAATATTGGTTTCGGGTCTTCCGTAAAACATTACAGAACCTTTGGCTTTTGATCCTGCAAGTATTGCGGTTTGTAAACTCCACATTCCTCCAAAGCACCATCCTACACTATAAATATTTGGGCTCTCCCCAGCATGTTTTATAGCTCCTTGTATAATGGCAACCATTCTTTTCATATCTGCACCACGCATTAGTTTCATTGCACTATCTGATGTAGTAGCAATTTTTCCATCATACATATCTACCGCCAGTACATTCATATTACCTAGATCATAATAATAGTTATCTGCTTCCTTTTTTATATTATCATTTAATCCCCACCATTCTTGTATAACGATAAGCCAGTTATTTGTTTTTTTCTTTGCTGCAATAAAATAAGCGCTTCCTTCTTTGCCATCTTCAGTCTGAAAACTGATCATTTTTCCTACTTGCTGATAGTGCTCTATTTGTTTTGCATTTTGGTGTAAAAGGGCAAATGATATAGAAGACGCCTCCTGTTGATAGGCGTTTATTGTTTCCATGTTGTAGCAGCTGATAATGTCTTCTTTAGCTCGACTATTTCCTATATAAGTTTTTTTGTTCCAGCTTATCCAAGAGAAGGATCCAAGTAAAATAGCTAATAAGAAGATTGATTTTTTCATATTTTCATATTTATGATTAATCGCAATTCAGTTTTTTTCTTGTATCAATTACATAATTAATTTTCCATTCCCCATTTAATTTCACTAATGTGAAAGAGTTGACGCCGCAGTGACTGAAATTTCCATTATAAATGAAACGATACGGCGTCCATGCAATTGCTAAATTTCCATCTACATTAATGTTTTCAAATACAATTTGCTCATCGGCAGCTCCCTTTGGTTGTTTCCCAACAAAGGATGCAAAATTTGTTACTAGGTCTTGTTTAACAAATGTGCTTCCTTCTTTACTATTAGTAATAGTTTGCATGATTGCATTAGGTGCGAAAACAGCATGAATTGCAGCAGAGTCTGCATTTCGCATGCCATCAAAAAGTTTTTGTATAGTTATTTTTACTGCTGTTTCTTCTGATTGTGCGTTCACTATTCTAATTACTAAAAAAGTAGCGACTCCTAACAAAATTATTTTTTTCATATCGGTAAGATACAAGGGGTTTTTATTAAGTCTATCTAAACTTAATTAAAATTCAAGTATGATTCCAATAGTGGGTAGAAGTGTTCCGTTAATATCATCTAATAGTATTGGAATTGCATTTTTCCCATCTTGTTGGACTGGATTACTATTTGTACTTACAAACGCAGTATTATCCGCATTTCGCTTAAACGTATAAAATGGGATTCCGGTGCTTTTGGAAGAGTAGAAATTAGTGATGTCTAAAAATAAATCAAGCGTTGTATTTCGATAGTTCCACTTTTTATCAATGCGCAGATCTCCTGAATGAAATGCTGGTAGTCTTAAGGAGTTTATCGCATTATAATTAAATATCCCTGTTCCCAAGGTTAAATAATTTAATTGACTTTGTTCTAGATTATAGGGGGTATAGGGCGCAGCACCTTGATATCTGAATTTCAAACCAAGCTCCCAGTTTCGACCTAGTTTATATCCTAAGGTTGTACTAATAAGATGGCGATTATCCCAGCTTGCAGGCGCGTATTGTCCGTTTGCTCCGGTAAATTCACTGTAATAAAATGTGTAGCTAAGTACACCAAAAAAACGTTTAGTTAGCTTTTGTTGTGCAAAAAATTCAATTCCCCACACTCTTCCATTTCCATCTTGTTTTATAGGTTCGTTGCCAATTGCTCCAAACTCAGTTCCCTTATTTGCTAAACTAATCCCATCCGGTATACTGATAGGATAGTTGCTATATTTTTTATAGAATCCTTCAATAGTAAAACGTGTTGTGCTAGATGGTAAAAACTCAAATCCCCCTACCCAATGGGTACTCTTTATGTATTCACCGGGGTTTGTAAAGCCATTTTGTCCCAAAAATGCCAGCTGCGTGTATGAAGGAAGTCGGTAGTACAGTCCATAACTAGAACTGATGTTCCATTTATCATTGATCGCATAGCTCACACTTAGTCTAGGGCTCAATTGATTTAATAAATTCTGATTACTATTTTTTGCTGTATTAGCATCGGCTCTTACGCCTAAACTAAGACCTAAACGATTCTTGAAAATTCTACGACCAACCTGTGCAAATGTCCCATATCGTAAAAAATTCAATTCTCTATTGTAGTTGAAAGTTATACCTGGCTGTATAATGTTTCCCAGTGCATCTTTTATGGGTTGGCGAAAAACCTGAAAAAAATTATTGCTAAAGCCTATCACCTGTGCAACGGCTCCATAGCTTAATTTCCAATCGCCGTAGGTGTTATTGACATCAAGTCGTAATTTATTTTCTGTTTCTGTGCTCTGGATACGGAAGGTGCGTTCGCTTTCCAATGGCCTATCATTATTCAAATATTTATCTGCTCTATTATCTAATGTATTTCTGCTTATTGAAAAGTTTATAAAGCCATTGCTTGTTAATCTTTTTAAAGTGGCTCCAATTGTATACGACCACTGATTAATTCCTGGATTCGAATTAATTACATATAATTTTTCTGGTGTTGCCTCTCTGGGTGCTGCAAACTTAAATTCATCAATGGCCCCAATTCCTAAAAATGTTAATGTAGTTTTTTTGTCGATTTTGGTTGTGGTTTTGAATTGAAAGTCCCAATAATTAGGCCGAATTGGAAGATCTAATGCTTTGAATAGTAATTGCAGATAACTTCTTCTTGCAGATGCTAAAAAAGTAGTTTTTTTCGATAATGGACCATCAAATGTAGCGGCTACTTCAGATGCACTTAATCGCAAATTTCCTTGTACACGGCTTGTGTTTCCATTTTTTTGTTTGAATTGAAAAACAGAGCTCAAGGTATTATCATATCGCGCATCAAATGCCGATGTACTTAATCGTACATCTTCAATAAAGCTCACATTTAAAATTCCCTGGGGCCCACCTCCACTGCCTTGTGTACTAAAGTGATTTATGATTGGCACTTCAATGCCATCTAAGTAAAAAACATTTTCACTGGGCGATCCACCACGAATAATAATATCATTACGGAAGCTGCCACCCCCTATACCTCCGCCCACACCCGGTAATGATTGTATCACTTTGCTGATATCAAAATTCCCGCCGGGATTAGCTTTGATGTCTTCAGTTGTTAGTCGTTGAATACTAAGTGGACTTTCAATAGTTGCGACCTTTGCTGTATTTTTTCGGCTGCTTACCACAATCGTACTTAATTGCTTTACCTCTGGTTCTAGTTCTACTTGGATAGTAGATTCGTTTCCGCTGGTTAATACGAGATTATTTATGGTTTTGCTTTGAAATCCAACTGCTGTAAATGAAATTGAATAACTACCTGGCTGAATGCCCGCAATTCGAAAATTCCCTAACGAATCAGATAGGCCCCTTTTATCGCCAGGCTTTACTTCAATAGTTATCCCTGTTAAGGGTTGTTGATTATTTCGATTAACAATTGTACCTCCAATTGCTCCAGTTACTTGCGCTTGGACTGTAATAGCCCCCATTATTATGAAAAGTAAAAATAGAATTGAATTTTTTAAGCTTTGTTTCATAAGAGTCGTGTAGATAAAAAGTTTACGTTCTATAAAAAACACTAAAAAGGGAAAATTGTTCAATAAACGAGCCATAACTTTATGGGTACAAAAGCCTTATTTTAAACGAACAAGCGAAACAGTACTATGCCGGTTAAAACTCTTATCAAGAATAGTAGTATTGTCAATGAAGGAAAAATAATTAAAGCTGATCTTCTCATTGAAGATGATAAAATCAAGCAAATTGGTAGTTTAAGTGCTGATGCTGCTACTTCAGTTATCGATGGGACTTCTAAATATCTCTTTCCGGGTATTATTGACGGCCAAGTACATTTTCGCGAGCCTGGTCTCACACACAAAGGGGATATGCATACAGAAAGCAGGGCAGCTGTTGCAGGCGGGGTCACTTCATTTATTGATATGCCAAATACCTTGCCTAACGTTTTGACGCTTGGTATTTTGAATGAAAAGTATCAACTAGCGGCTCAAAAATCACTTGCCAATTTTGGATTTTTTTTAGGGGTCAATTCTGATAATCTAGATGAAGTAATTAAACTGGACACCTCAGCACTATTAGGGGTTTCTGATGATGGACTTTATTTTACAAAAAAAGGGAATCTACTAGCTGATAACCCAGCTATAATGGAAAAATTATTTGCCCATTGCAAATCAATCATCACCATACATTCAGAAAAAGAAGAAATAATAGAAGAAAATGAAGAACATTATCGATCAATATATGGTGATGATGTACCAGTAGAATTCCACCCAAAAATCAGAAGTGAGCGCGCTTGTTTTGAAGCTACCAAGAGAGCTATTGATCTCGCAAATAAGTATAAAGCGCGCTTGCATATCCTTCATTTATCAACAGAAGCCGAAACCCATTTATTTCGAAATGATGTTCCTTTGCGTGAAAAAAATATAACGACAGAAGTTTCGGTTCATCATTTATGGTTTACAGATCAAGACTACAAGCATCTTGGTAAGTTAATCAAGTGGAATCCTGCTATAAAAACTGAAAAAGACAAGAGGGGATTACTAAAAGCATTACTTGATGATCGAATTGATATCATTACAACTGATCATGCTCCTCATTTACTAGATGAAAAGCAAAAACCATATTTTCAATCAATGTCTGGAGCTCCAATAGTTCAACACTCATTGAATATCATGCTCGAGTTTTATAAACAAGGAGTTGTATCACTGGAAAAAATCGTCGAAAAAATGTGTCATAATCCTTCTATTCTGTACAGAATTGATAAAAGAGGCTTTATACGCGAGGGATATTATGCGGATCTGGTTTTAGTAGATCTAGATTCAAGCTTCACTGTTAACAAGGAAAATATTTTATATAAATGTGGATGGTCGCCCTTAGAAGGAACAACTTTCCATAGCAACGTGACACATACCTTTGTTAACGGCAATCTCGTATACAATAAGGGAAGTTTTAATGAAATTGTAAAGGGTAGGCCTCTGAAAGTGGTTGAAACACAATAGTTTTTCTGTTTGCTTGCCCTAATAACCTATTAAATACTCGCTGAATTATATCTCATTTTTACGTAACTTACTAGAGAAAAAATGAGTTACGCTTTAAATTTTTCTAGTAATCCTATTTTTTCTCAATTTGTTCGTATACAGCTTGGGCGGATTACTCTTTTTATTGCCATCGGAAGCTTCTTGTTGCATCTTGCACTTTATAGTTTTTACCACTATTTTATTGGAATTGCTCCCTCTGGATTATTGAGTAGTCCAATTAATGCTATCTATACACCTTTTTCTTTTCTTTTAGTTTATGAAGCTTATTTACTACTTTATTACTTGCAATACTCCACAACCTTTTATGTAGGCAAACAATATGAGATTATCATTCTGATCTTGATCAGGGGAATATTTAAGGATATGACACATTTGGATTTAAATAGGGAAAATTTTTTTAGTCCCGGTAATCAGGAGTTATGGTTTGATCTTGTTGCCGTTGTTGTACTCTTTGCGTTGATTTTATCATTCTATAAGATTTATGGTAAAAATGAAATTGTCATTCATAATTCTGAAGCTACAACGCAAAAAGATTTTCGAATGCAACGCTTTATTCAATCAAAAAAAATATTATCCTACTTTTTATTTTTTATAACGCTGGGAATAGGTATTTATAGTTTTATTAACTGGATTTATGGACTGCGCTTTGGTGAAGAATGGTTTGCTACTCCAAATATCAATGCAATATTTTTTGATCACTTTTTTACACTACTTATTTTGGCAGATGTTTTAATCCTCTTGCTCTCTCTTTTTTATACTGATGATTTTCCCATTATAATTCGGAACTCTAGTTTTGTAATTTCTACAATACTTCTCAAGCTGTCATTTGGTGCTGAAAGCGGGATATCGCAACTTTTTATTATTGTGGGCGTTAGTTTTGGAGTTGGGATTTCTGCGCTTACAAACTGGTATATAAAAAAGCAGCCTTAATAATTTAAAATATTTCCTATGATAAAGTGCAAGACTCCTTTGCTGTCAATTTTATTTTTGATTGCAGGTTTTTCCTCATTTGCTCAAGATACACTTCCGATTTATTACAAGCTTGCTGAAATAGCTGTAATTGAACAGAAGGTGATGATTCCAATGCGCGATGGGGTGCGTCTGGCAACTGATATCTACCGACCCAAAGGAGGCGGCCGTCATCCGCTCATTTTATCGCGAACTCCTTACAACTTTAATAGTTGGGTAGATGGTAAAATGACTGCGCGCAGTTTTGAAGAAGCCTATGAAGCTGTAAGTCGTGGCTATGCTTTTGCCGTTCAAAATGAACGTGGACGCTTTTTCTCTGAGGGCGAGTGGGATATTCTTGGGACTCCTGTTACAGATGGAGATGATGCATTTACCTGGTTTGCCGCACAGCCATGGTCTAATGGTAAAATTGGTTTGATTGGTTGTTCTTCTACTGCCGAGTGGCAGATGGCAGTGGCTTCACGTAAGCATCCCGCGCTTGGTGCAATTGTTGCACAAGGATTTGGTGCAGGTGTTGGTAAGGTAGGTCGATTTCAGGAGCAAGGTAATTGGTATAGAGGTGGAGCACAGCAAATGCTTTTTACTTCATGGCTCTATGGAACGCAAAATGATAAATTTCGTCCTACTTTATCAAAAGATATTTCACAGCAAGACCTTGTTCGTATTTCACGCTTTTATGATATGGCAACAGAAATGCCGCGAGTAGATTGGGCAAAAGCTTTTAATCATTTGCCAGTAAACAATATCATTCGTAATGTAGATGGTCAGCAGGGTGTCTATGATAAGATGATCACACGCAAGCCTAATGATCCAGAATGGTTCAAAGGAGGACTCTGGCATGAGAATATGCCAATCGATGTACCAGGGTATTGGTTTGTATCTTGGTTTGATGTTTCTTCTGGTCCAAATATTGAACTTTTCAATCATCTGCGCAATAACGCAAAAGGAAGTAAGTTGGCTGACGACCAATATTTAGTTATTGCACCTGTTTTACACTGCTCTTATAAGCGCGCAACAGCTGATACCAAAGTTGGAGATCTTAGTGTAGGTGATGCCAGACTTAATTATGATGAACTGACCTGGTCATGGTTTGATTACCATCTAAAAGGAGAGGCCAATAATTTCAAACAGAAAAATCCGCGTGTTCGTTACTATACAATGGGGTCAAACAAATGGCAATCCGCAGATAGTTTTCCTCTTCCTGGTACACGCATGCAAGAGTTGTGGCTCTCTAGTAGTGGTCATGCTAACACACGAAATGGAAATGGACTATTAAGTGCAAAAGTCCCTGCAAAAAATCAGCCAGATACTTTTACCTATGATCCCATGAATCCTGTACCTTCTGTTGGTGGTAATGTTTGTTGTACTGGTAATGCCATACAAGGTGGGTCATTTGATCAGTCGCAAGTAGAATTACGGAATGATGTTCTTGTATATACATCTGATTCACTTATAGAAGGTATTGAAGTAACTGGTTTTATTGAATCTACGCTTTATGTTTCCTCTACCGGAACTGACTCTGATATTACCATTAAACTCATTGACGTTCACCCTGATGGTAAGGCTTATAATTTAGATGAAACAATTCAGCGTTTGCGTTATCGCGATGGCTACGAAAAAGAAGTATTTATGGAGAAAGGAAAGGTTTACAAAGTAAATATGAGCCCGATGGTAACGAGTAACTACTTTGCACCCGGTCACCGTATACGTATTGAGATATCGAGTAGCAATTTTCCTCGATTTGAACGCAATTTAAATACCGGAGGCAATAATTATGATGAGTCAAAAGGAGTTACTGTTCAAAATACAATTCATCACTCTAAAGCTTATCCATCCGTAGTGAGAATTCCAATTGCACCAAAAAAGTGATGTTTAATGAGTCTTGTTTTATCAGTGCCTCCACTCGATTTGAACTATCACTTCGTTTCTACGGTTGATCAGTTGATAGGGTGGATTATATCCAAGGTATCTATAGTGGCCAATTGGTTTAATATCATGACGCTCTAAACTCTTTTGAAGTTGTTCAGCATATCGTTTTAGTGTTGCATCATTTACATACCCACCAAATTCAATAGCTGCCACATATTCAGGTTTAGATTCATATATTTCTACATTGTCATCATTAGGCTTTGGAAGATTGTTGATGCTATATTTTGAAGGCATGACAAAACTCATTGATGACCCTTCTTCGCCTATCTCCATGTGAACAGGTGAAGTCATTGCAATTTTGGTAGATGTTTCATTATTGCCAAAAATGTAACCTGCGATTTTTCTAAAACCACTTCCAGATAACTCTCTGTATGTATTAACATTTGATCTGATGGTGGCAAATGTTGCCGAGGGATAATACCTGATTTCAAATTCCTTTTCTTTTTTTATAACTCGGTAAGCTTGTTTTTCGATCTTATTTGTAGATACTACCATAAATGATTGAAATACAGTCAAAATCGCTATAACTATAAGTAATGATATGATCATTTTTTTCATGAAACTATTTTATAAATAACAAATAGTGTATCAATGAGTTTAATCCTTTATACATTTAACAGATAAATAAAACGATGAGTAGCGACCTCTCTATTAGAAAAGTTGAGAAAAGTGATGAACCAACTCTGGCTTTCATTATCAGAGCCATTTTTGAGGAGTTTGATGCACCGAAAAAGGGTACTGTTTATAGTGACCCGACTACCGATCATCTTTTTGATTTATTTAACCAAGCCAAATCAATTCTTTGGGTAGCAGTACAGAACAATCAGGTTGTTGGTTGTTGTGGTATATATCCCACGGCGGGTCTTCCTCAAAAAACAGCTGAACTTGTTAAGTTTTATTTGAATCCTCTTGCACGTGGTAAGGGAGTTGGCAAACTACTGATTGAAAAATGTATCAGTTCTGCCAAGGAAATGGGTTACACACAATTGTACTTAGAGAGTATGCCCCAATTTTCTACTGCAGTCAACTTTTATAAGCGACTAGGTTTTATAATGCTAGACGCGCCGATGGGTAATTCTGGCCATACTTCTTGTAATATTTGGATGAAAATGGTTCTTTTTCAATAGGAATTGGCACTATAGCTCGATTCTATCTTAAGCATTAACACTTATTGAAAAAATCATATTTTATAATACATTTATAACTCTAAATTGAATAGTATACTATGAAAACTGCTCAGTGTATTTTACTTTTTTCATTGTTGGTATTATTGTCTAGCTGTAGTCAATACATTAAGTCTGGAATGGGAGGGTCAACAGACGTGGTGTTGCATCGTAATTCTGATGAGTACACCATTAAACGGCTTAAAACAATTGAGTTGCAGGGTAATTCTTTATTTGGAATTCCTGGTTTTGCCACAAATAATCGAAACAAGAATAAAACAGGAATGGTGTTTAAATTAAATGGATTTACACTGGGGAGCACTCCAAGGATATTACCAATTTTGTCATTTTTATCATTGTCTGTATCTAGTGGTTTAATCATCCAATCCTTGGCCGGAACAGTAGATGATTTTCAGAGTGATCGTTTTGGTGATTATAAAATAAGTTTACCAGTTGGAATTATGTTGGGAATACCTGTGGGTGGTATGATCAATAATTTTGCCTGGAGTGGAAGTGCAACTAGTGGATTAACAAACCAGGTATATTATAAGCTTGTTGATGAAAACCCTGATGTTGATATTTTTACCAACCCTAAATATAAAATCGATTATAAACTAGGAGTTTTTGGTCAAAAGGCATCTATTCGTGCTGATGTAATGGGAGCCACAATAAAATTGAAATAATATTTTATTTTTTGTTCTACAGGAATCCAGAATAAGTAAGTGGTTGATAACTAATCTCATTCCCCAAACTTAAAAGTATTTATTAGTCGACATTTAACTGCTTCTTTATTAATTTTTGCAGGTTTCCAATAGCCACTTGTTTTTTGAATTGTAACTGCTATTTCTTCTTCCATTCCGTAACCATAATTTGTTAACGGGTTAATATCTGTTACATTACCATTTTCATCTATCACATATGATATTGATACTTCATATATTGTGTCGGGTGCCCCATTTTCTGTATGAAGACTCGTGTTATATGTGAATGTTGGTCCAGCATACTCAGCTGCTTCATCAACATCTTTGCTCTCAAAAATCGTATTAACTTCTTTGTTAGCTAAATCAATTTTTAACGATGAAAAATTTTTTGTATCAGATGAATTATCTTGAATCAGCTCTTTATTTGAAATTTCTATATTCCCATTAGTGCTAAAAAAAGGTGTTTTTTCTTGAAGCAGGTGCTCAATTTTGGGTAATGATGGAATAAAGTTTTTTAATGATTCCAAAAAGGGGATAAAGTTTGATACTTGCCAGAACGCTAAAAATAAAAACAAGATGATACCTAAAAGTGGTTGATTTACATTTTCTGCATATGCACTCCTAATGCGTTCTACTAAATATAAATCACCGCCATCACCTTCGCTTGTATATATATGGTGATTAACTAATGCAAATAGGGGAATTATAGGACTAAATGCAATCCCAATTAGTAAGCATAGCCAAATTGAAATTAATAAGTAAGCTATTTTGCTGGAGAAATTATTTGATGAGTAATATGTTTTTTCAAGACTATATATATTTTTTAGGTGTTCTACAATTAGCTGTGCTCGTTTCATCTCATTTTCGACCGCAATTTTTTCTTTATTGGCGTTTGTAATTTGCTCTCGCCAATATTCTCGTTCTAATTCACAGCCATCTAATTGAATACTATTTTCTTTGACAGTAGACTCATTCGATAAATTTTGTGCAGAGGGTTTATTAATATCTTGATTAGGATTTTGAATGTATTCTTTACATACTGAATTTAGTCGATCATTTAGCGATTTAATTTGATTAGAAATATTTTTTTGTTTTTCCTTAATAATCGAAATTTTTTCATTTTTTAATTGATTTAGTGAAGAAGTGTCTATGCTTGCTTCGATCGAATTCATTGGCAGCGTGCTTATCACATTATTTTCAATTTTAAAAAACTGCTCAGACAAATAAGCTAAAGCGCCTACTGGTAATGCACCCACTTGCGAAGAATGCGCCGTATAAAAATTTTGGAGGTAAATCTGATTTTTTTTAGTATTAATGGTTCCCAAAGAGGCTTTTATTCTTTCCAAGTCTTTCTTTTGTAAGAGTCTTAAAGAGTCATTTGAAATTTTCTCTGTATCTAGCCAAGATTCATAATTGAAAGCTGGAATGTTCGCTGTAGTTTTTTCAAGCTGATTAATTCTAAATTCAAATACAGCATCTGATACCTTACCTGCTAAATGCGATACACCTTGTGTGAGGACGTAGGGAATAGCACATGTAATTATAATTGGTATAACTAAGGTTGGTATTGCTACAACATATTTTGCCCAATTATTTCGAAGCAAATATTGGAAAAAGCTCAATATTATTTTGTTATTGGCTCCTTCATAATCATAGGAGAATGATGGAAGAACTGCGAATGAAAAAATTATTACTACTGAGTTAATTAAAATTAAAAATGAACCTAAAAGATTACCTCCTGCAACTAATGTTGAAAATATTGAGGATAGTGAACTATGTGTACTAAGGTAAATTACAGTGAACTCTGTTATCCCTAGAAGTATAAATGCAAAAATGATATAAATCAGGTGTGTTAAAAATTTATAGGTTCCTCTTTTTATTATATCTCCATTATCACTATGCGTACTTTGTATAATCCAAGATAGGCCTGTCCCAATTGGAATAATTGCCAGAACAGCGAAGAGGTAGTTTAAAAAAATCCACCAATTAAATATTTCCACTAAGTAGCGTCCCAAAAACATTATGAATAGTGATAAAAAAATTGAAATTGATCCTATCCACAAATATTTTACTCTAATGCTTGGAAGTATTTTTGAAAATGAGATCAGTAGTGTTTTCCAGGGCCAAAGAATGATGTAATGAAAAAGAATTTGTAAAATAAAAAATCCTCCTGCTTTAATTACCTCTTTCCAAACCCACTTTAGTATTGAAGCTAAGAAATGTAATATAATTCCAATGAACCAGAGTGACGTTGCAATAATGTTATACAATAATATACATAGATCAACAATCGGTAATAGTATGATCCAGCCACCAATTTTTGATTGAATCGATGTATTAATTTCTGTGATGGATAACAGATTTGAAACAGTTTTGCCGCTAATTTTCGTGTATGCTAGCGCAGCAAGATAAAGTGTCACTAGCAGCCCTATTGTAGTGTATAGCATATATGAATATTATTTTGTCCAATGATATTACAAAATATTATTATTTCTTAGTAGTCAAAAATTTAAGTGTTTACACTTGTTGATTTTTAAATTTTGAGCGCTTAAATAATCTAGTTTAGTCTTTATCATTCTGATATAAATTAAGAAATTTGTGGTTGGCCAAAATTTAATTGGTTTATCCTTATGAAATCCTTGTTTTTAAAGATTGTTTCACTAAAGCTGATTTTCTGCTTTCTTTATTTTAACGTAGCCGCTCAATTGGTGAGCAATGATACCTATATCTCCAAGGGCAGTTTAGCCAAAGAAAAAGGAATTGTTCTTCGCGTTCAAATGTTACAAAATCCATGTACTAATAGTACTGGAACGAAGCCCCAAAAAACATTTTTTAGATTACAAATGTCTGGTATAAAGCAAAAGTATTTTCGACCAGGTGTGAAGTCTACTTTAGTTTTACGACTACGAATTGAAGATTGTTTGGGTGTGATAAAGTGGGTTAGTTATACAGTTGATTTAGCACGTTATAATGCCGATGGAATTAATAGGAATGATCGAGAGTGGTTTTTTGAGGGAAATCGACTAATCACCTTTGATGGTGAAATAAGACAAGTAGGGACAAGTGTAAATAGTGTTTGTGAAAGTATTTTACCCTCTAGTTTGGTTGTGAGTGCTAGCCAAATTAGGCCGGGTGAGTCTGTTACTATATCCGTAAGCAACGATGGAAAACTTTGTACAAATGCAAATTGGTCTTGGTATGCTGAAGGTTGCGGCGATGAAAGTAATTTTATTGAATCTAACCGAAGCGGGAAAATTATTGTTAGCCCCAAAAAAAATACGACTTATTATTTACGGATTAACACAGATGAAGGTAATTTTTGCATTAGTAAAACTATATACGTTAATCAAGATCTGCGACCTATTAAAGTAACTAATACAAATCGTTCATCCATAGTAATTTCTGGTGCGCCTGTGAACCCAATCTGTAAAGGTGAAAGATTGAATTTAATAGTTTCTGATGGGAATGATGCTAATAAAAAAAATTGGGTGTGGCGAAAAAATAGTTGTGATGGTGAAATAATTGCAACTGGCCGTACACTCACTTATGTTCCCGAAGAGGCAATTTCTCTTTTTGTTCAAGCTGATAGTGAAGAACAAAAAGAGAAATGTCATGAAGTAAAAATTGACATTAAAAAGCCTAAAGAATTGCCTTTACTTTCAATCAACAATGATGCTAAAGTAATATCTATTTGTGAAGGCGAGCTCACTAAACTAGAGGCCAACGGTGATAAAACAGGCATCACTAGGATAAATTGGTATCGTGAAAAAGTGGATAGTACTCCTATCGCTACTCAATCATTTTATTCTTTTACTGGTAATTCGACTACTACCTATTTAATGCAAGGAGAGGGCGAATGTGGTGCGCGCACTAACCTGTCAAGTATAAAAATAGTAGTCCGAAAAAGATCATTCCCACCCGATGAAATTATTGCAGAACGATTAACGGGGAAAAGTATTAAACTAAGTGCCAAAGGTGGTTATTTAGAGGAGAATTCATTTTGGAGTTGGTATAAGGGTGATAATTGTTCAGAATCTAATTCAATTGAACGGGCTATTTCAATAAATTATAATGCCTCAAAGGGGAGTAGTATTTCAATTCGTGCGGAGGGCGGAGAATGTGGCATTTCCATGTGTAAAACATACAAAATTGAAACGATTAAAAAAGAAGAGAAGTATACGTTTTTTAATCTTGGCGTCATTGACTTTACTCACCAAAATTTCAGTCTTACAGCCGGAGGCAATAATTTTTACTTGAGATATAAATTTGGGCTTAAAAATGTACAACATAATTATGAAATTATTGCTGAGCAAATCCCTAATTATCCAATTCACGTCACAGATTATTATCAGTTTAATGGGCAATTACAAATAAAGCGAACTGGATTTAGCGGAGGTGCTATTTTAGGCCGTAAGCTTTTTAAAATGTATTTAGGTGCCGGCTGGGGTCTTGCATCACCATTGTGGGGTGTAGATGTTATTAGTTATAGCAATACTTCTTCAAAAATTGAGCGATGGGGAAAAGTAATGGAAGAAACTCGAGATGGATTAGAGGCTGAGGCTGGTTTTTTTCTAAAACTCGGCAAGAAAAAAAGCCAATTAAATTTAATGGGGGGTCTAAGTGTAATTTTTGATAATACGTATCGACAATATGTTGATGGGAATATTGGTATTGGTTTTACGTTCTAAAATATTTCTCCTGAATAGTAATTAATTAGCACTATGAAGATTATGAATTCTAAGATAGCGACTTCACTTTTGTACTTGATGATTTTATCATTAGGCATTGTTTGTACAAAAGTTAAGGATCCTGTATCTTTTTGGACAAATAAGGTTACTGTTGTTACAGGGTCCGTTTCAGCACCAATCGCACCTACTTCTGCATTTATCATTGGTTCTTCAATTAGTTGTAATGTAAGTTCACTAATTGGGAAAACAAGAGGAATTTGCTGGGGTCAAACATCAAATGTTTCTATCGCGAATAGCTTTTTTGCCCAGGGAACTGGTATCGGGACTTATAATTTGCAAATGAATAACCTTTTACCTGGAAAGACTTATTACTATCGGGCATATATTTTATTAGCAACCCCTAGCAGTGCACTCTACGGGGAGGTTAAATCATTTACTACCCCGGCAACATGTCCTATTGTAGGCGCTGTATCAATTACTTCAGTTAATTATACTACTGCTTCTCTGAGTGGTGATATTACATCAGATGGTGGTGCGTCTGTATCCGCAAAAGGATTTGTTTATAGTGCTACTAATTCTTCGCCCTTGGTTGGAAATGGAACTGTTGTAATTGGCAATCCAAGTACATCGGCTGGCCCATATACTGCAGTCTTGAACAATCTTTCACCTGGAACAACGTATTATGTTCGTGGTTTTGCAACTAACTCTGTTGGTACTTGTTACAGTAATTCTGTCGTAATTGTAAGAACTACACCTTTAAGTTGTCCAACAGTTTCTTCTTTTAGCCTTTCCTATGCTAATACAACAAATACCGCTTCGGCTGTTGCAAACGTATCTGCAGATGGAGGTTCACCTGTAACAGCAAAGGGTATTGTTTTTAGTACCACAACAACTTTCCCTACTGTAACAAATGGTACTATAGTTCTGGGTAACCCTAACTCATCTACCGGTTCATTTACTGCCAACCTAACAAACTTGGCTCCCAGAACAACATACTATGCTCGAGCTTTTGCAACTAATTCTGTAAGCACTTGTTACAGCACTAACATTATCACAATTACAACTAGTGATTGTCCAACTGTTTTTACAACATCTCCTTCATCAGTGAATTCAAACGCTGCCACAATGGGTGGAAATGTAACTGCAGATGGAGGTTCACCTGTAACAGCAAAAGGAGTAGTATATAGTACTACCACTACATCACCTACCATTACGAATGCAACTGCTGTTCTTGGCGCTCCGAGTACATCTACTGGTGCTTTTACTGCTAATCTTACCGGTCTGTCATCAGGTACTACGTACTATGCACGCGCATATGCAACGAATGCTACAGGAACTTGCTATGGCAGCTTGATTACATTTACAACTATTTCTTGCCCCACAGTTTTAACAACAAATGTTACTTCAATAACTATCAATGCTGCTACTGTCAGTGGGAATGTAACGGTAGATGGAGGTGCACCAGTGACAGCAAAAGGAGTTATATATAGTACTACCAACACAGCACCTACTATTACAAATGGAACTGCCATTCTTGGAAGTCCAAGTTCAATGACAGGTTCTTTTTCTGCCAATCTCACCAACCTTTCGTCTGGTACAACATATTATGTACGCGCTTATGCAACAAATGCTGCAGGAACTTGCTATGGCAGTGTAATTACATTTTCTACAACAGCATGTCCTACCGTGTTTACAAATGGACTTTCTTCACTCACTTCAAATACTGCTACAATCAGTGGGAATGTAACGGCAGATGGAGGCGCATCAGTAACAGCGAAAGGCGTAGTATATAGCACCACCACCACCGTGCCCACCATTTCAAATGGAAGTGCTGTTCTTGGAAGTCCCAGTAGCTCAATTGGTTCTTATATTTCTAACTTAAGCAGTCTTGCTCCGGGTACTACTTATTTCGCACGCACCTATGCTACTAATGCAAGTTGTACTAACTATGGCGCGACAATTTCATTTACTCCAAGCACTGCAGGTTGTCCTACAGTTACCACATCAAGTTTTATTCGAGTTAATTCTAATACAGCTACGTTAGGCGGTAGCGTAACCGCATCTGGAACCTCTTTTGTTTCGGGAAAGGGAGTTTTAGTTAGTGTTTCAAATTCATCCCCAACTTTAGGGGCTCCAGGAGTTTCAACCGTTTCTATGGGGACAAATTTGGGGGGATATTCTCAATCTGTTTGTTGCTTCGTTTCCGGTACTACCTATTATATACGTGCTTACGCAACCAATGGTTCGTGTACTAATTATGGTGGTGTGATTTCATTTGTTTGGTAAGATTTTATATCAAACTTGTAAAATCAAATTGATGATGCTAAGTAAACACTAATTCAACCAGGTCCTTAAAAGTAAATAGGCAATAATTTAGGTTGATTACTAATCCTTAAAGCGGGAGCTGGGAACTTGATGAAGTTCAAAATTTTTGCAAATTTCTGCCAAGGATATTTTTTTGGAAGGATTTCTGTGAAGTCGAGATCGGGCGATAAATAAAATTCATACGCACCTTTTCCCAGATCGCTTTCTCCGTTTGGCATACCAATATTATAGTTATTGAGGTGATCGTTGACGCCGAACCCAAACGATATACCTAGCCATTTTGGCCAATTTGTTTTTTTATTAAGTCTGTAAGGATTAAAAGTTAGCCAGTAGGTTTGGTTTATATAATCATCATTCCAATAATTTCTACCAGTAATACTCTGATAATAATTATTTCTTTTATAATAGCTAAACTTTATATCAATTGATTTTAATAGTCTACTTCTCGTTTGAAAATAAGGATAGAAGCTTCCTAGTGAACCTGAAAGTAGATCATATATACTAAAACCCCATGTTGGTGCAAAGCCATCTTTGTATTCTATAAAGCCCTG
>Ga0129333_10001740_pt1 | contig 19973 bp, 11 predicted proteins | sample CPB6_08_DNA_FD_94474 | JGI IMG/M metagenome (GOLD analysis project Ga0129333, IMG submission 94474) | Freshwater to marine salinity gradient microbial communities from Chesapeake Bay, USA - CPBay_Sum_0.6_0.8_DNA | ecosystem: Environmental > Aquatic > Marine > Coastal | place: USA: Chesapeake... | reverse complement strand
TTCTCCAAACTCATCGGGAAATTTTTCTAGACTAGAATTAGGTGAATGGGTGTTTGGATTTTTTCTAGATGGCCCAGAAGCCCAAGAGCCTGCCGTTCTAGGATATATGCCGACTCAACTTGCAGAGGGTGCAGTTCCATCTGCACAATCATTTGGTAAGTATCCAACAACTAAAAGAACCTTTTCGAATATAACTCAACAAACTACACCACATAGTGCTGCGAGTCTCGATTTTCAAAAATTATCGAGAAGAAAATCATTTTTTTCTGAAAGTGGACATCACCTAGAATTCTTAGATCATCCAGAAATCAATAGAATTGATTTAAGACATAATAACAATAAAACGGCACTGACAGTAGGGCCCGCGGACGTTTCCGTAACAGGAAATTCTGGAACATATGATCTAACAAACAAATTAAGTCAAATTGACGGCGCCCTTAAAGCTTTAAGTATAGAAATTACTAACAATAGATTTGATGCTAGTCCAATAGTGAAAAATTTTCGTCTTATGACGCTAGGCCAGTTTACTTCAGCGGGACAGAGTATTGTTGTTAGTGGTGGCCAGGCAGAATTTAATACCAGAAACGAATTCAGATATCCTTCTGAATAATTCTAGCAGCAATTACTAATTTTTTATAGGTGATTATACATGTCAGGCCTCATATCAGATCCTACAAAATTATCGAGTTTTAATTGGCCGAGAGTGCCTAACGCTGTTATCAATCAAGACTTTTTGAGCAATCCCCTTACCGTCAATAATTATGCTATAGATGCAACTCTTCGAGTTAGAATTGTTGCGAATGCAAATTTCTGGTGGACCTGGCTTAAAGGAAATAGAGGAAGGTGGTACGGGGATACTTTTCGCGGAATCATAGATTGGTATCTTTTACAAGACGGAAATATTCGAAGTTTTTATAGATTATCTGATATATATTCTCTAGATTTTAATACGAAGAATCAAGGAGTTATGTTTAATCCAGAGGGCGGAATTATTTGTGATATACCAAAAAGCACACAAACAAGATTTCAGGTACTTATTTTAAGTAGGACAATAAATACTACTGATACAAGAAATTTCTATTATTACTATTACCTAGATATATTTAAAGCAGAATTTGTGGCTTTTGTTTGAATATAAATATGAAACAAGGCACTGCTATAATAACTCTTTGTCAAGTAAAAGTCAAATATTATAAGGATAATTGCCATGTCGCATCATGAAAGTTTAATATCGTTATTTGAAAGTTATCAAATTGAAAATGATAAGTTTGTTTCAAAAGGTAACAAAGCAGCCGGAACTAGAGCTAGAAAAGCACTTGCAGAAATTATTAAATTCTCGAAAGAGCGAAGAAAAGAAATTCAAGAAATCAAAACAGAGGCTTCTACGGGATAAATAAATGGCAACTAACACGGTTTTCTTTTCTGATTTACCTCTTAATTTTATTGCAAATCCGATTACACTTGATATACCAGTTCTAAAAAATGAAAACGCAATAAAAAGGGCTCTTCTTAATTTAATTAAAACTCCAGTAGGAACTAGGCCTTTTAGACCAGATTACGGCACACGAATCTATAATTATCTTTTTGAACATGCTGATTCATCAACAGAAGTGGAAATCAACGAAGAATTAGCAATATCAATTCAGAAATACGAACCAAGAGTGACATTGATATCAATTGAAAGCGACGTTGTAGATAGAGTTGGTATTAGTTTAAAAATAGCGTATTATGCGCAAAACTCTCCAGTGCCACAAACATTAGAAACTGTAATTTCAAGAACGAGATAACATGGCCACACCAACAAATTTAAAAGTAGATGGATTAGCATATGAACAAATTAGAGATAATCTAAAACAGTTTTTATCTAATCAAGATCAGTTTAAAGATTATAATTTTGAAGGTTCTGGTCTAGCGGTTCTGTTAGACGTTTTAGCATACAACACATATTATAATTCTTTTTATTTGAACATGATGTCAACAGAGACATCTTTAGCCACAGCACAGCAAAGAAATTCTGTTGTAAATTTGGCAAAAACTTTAAACTATACTCCAAGATCAACAACGTCATCCAGAATTACTGGAACCGTAGAATTAACAGTTTCTGCAAATACTGCATCATACACTCTTCCGAAATACACTAAATTTTCTGCATCATTGGATGGACAATCATATACGTTTTTGACTGAAACTGGTGTGACGATTTTTGCAAATGCAAATTCAGAATATATTGCAGAAGATATAACGTTAGTTGAAGGCGTCTTTGCAAGCGAACGTTATGTTGTAAATACTTCCGATAAAGATCAGAGATTCATTATCAATAATGAATTAGCCGACACATCGACTTTATCCGTACGAGTTTTAAATTCAACGTCTGATGATACAACGAGAGTTTTTACTCTCGCTGATAATTTTGTAGAACTTAGCTCAACTTCATTGGTATATTTCTTAGAAGAAATTGAGGATGGTAAATATCAAGTAAAATTTGGTGATGGCATACTGGGCCTGGCTCCGACAAACGGAAACGTAATTTATCTTGAATATCTTGTGTCATCTGGAAAATCGGCAAACAACATTCGTAGTTTGACATATGCATCTGCAATTACAAATGTAACAACGATTGATTTTACACCAAACTCGCCATCGGCGGGTGGTGATGATAGAGACTCTATTGATAGAATAAAGTTTACTGCACCAAAAGCTTTTTCAGCACAAAATAGAGCCGTTACGGCAGAAGATTATACTGCCATATTGTTGAAAGAATCAAATGTTGGATCGGTTACCGTTTGGGGCGGGGAAGATAATGATCCTCCGGCATACGGAAAAGTTTATATCGCTATCAAACCAACAACAGGAACTGCTCTGACTGCAACTGAAAAGCAATCCATTATTAATACTATATTAAAACCGAAAAAAGTTTTAACAGTTTCTACCGAAATCGTCGATCCAGAATTCATCTATCTATTGCTGAACGTGACAGTTAACTACGATCCAGCACAAACAATTTTAAATGAAGACAGTTTAGAATCTAAAATATTCAATGTGATCAAAAATTATAACACCAATGAAATCAATCAATTCTCAAGATACTTTAGATATTCAAAACTGTCTAGACTTATTGATACTTGCGAAAGATCAATTTTAAATACTGTTATGCGAGTTGTTCTTCGAAAAGAAACTAATGTTCAATTAGGTTCTCCAAGTAGATATGTATTGAATTTCTCAAACCCCATTGATTCTGGAACTGTTGGTCGACCAACTTCGCATCCATATGGTGTTGGAAATCAGATAACGTCGAACGCATTTACATATAACGGATTCTCAAATTGCTTTTTAGAAGATAACAATGGAATTATAAGAATATATCGAGCAGTTGGTGCATCGAACATTGGCGTATCACAAAACACCGGTACTATAAATTATTCGACGGGTAGAATTATTTTAAATTCATTCAATCCAACCGCCTTTGCTGATGGTGGCGTTACGTTAAAAATAAATGCAAATCCATCCAATTTAGATGTATTACCATTAAGAGGTCAAATTCTTTCAATACGAGATTCAGATATTGATATTAGTTTACGAGATGATACACAAATAAGTTTAGTCAGAAGATAACATGTCAAATGCAGTTTATTTAAATCCAAATTTTTTACTGGAGAATATTTCTCCAGTTTTAGATGATGAAGCATTTCTAGTTTTTCTAGAATTATATTACGAATGGTTACAAACCACTGAACTTTCCATATCTTCTGTTTCTGGAACTTTTCAGAAAGATGAAATTGTAATCGGATCCACCTCAGGCGCTAGAGGTATAGTAAGACTTGTCAAAGATGACGCAATCATTGTAAAGGCAACTTCATTAAAGACTTTTGATTTAAAAGAAACTTTAACTGGTCAAACATCAAGCGCGACTGCATCTTTAAATGACATAAAAGATAATGTTTTAAAACATGCTGCAAATTTATTACGAAATAAAGTTCCAGAATTTGCGTCTGGAAAATATCTAGAGTATTTGAAATCGGAATTTAATAATCAATATCCGACAGAAACTGAAACCGATAGGCGGCAATTAGTCGCAAAACTTAGAAATTTATACGAATCAAAAAGCACCGAAGAGGCTTACAGATTTTTATTCAGAACAGTATTTGGTGAAAATATTGAATTTAGATATCCTGGAGAAGAATTACTAAGAGTTTCTGATGGAAAATTTGAAAAGACGATTGTTCTCAGAGTCGTTGCAAATGATGATATTTTTGGATTTTTAAATGAAACAATTCGTGGAGCAACAAGTGGCGCGGTAGGTAATGTTGTTGATATTAAATTAACTTTTCTTGGTGGAATTCAATTCGCAGAATTTACACTCAGTTTAGTTTCGGGAACATTTTCCGCAGACGAAACAATTTTTGCGGTCAACAATACTGAAGTTGCAAACACCACGACATATGGAATGTTAACTTCAGTTATTATTAATGATGGTGGTTCGGGTTATAATGTTGACGATTTGCTATCTATTTCTGGAGATGGCTTTGAAGCTTCGGCTTCGGTTTCTTCTGTCAGTGATGGTCCGATCAATAAAATCAAAGTTAATAACATTGGTTATGGATACAGATTAGGAACACTTGCGACCGTAAATAATGCGGGTACTGGAGGTTCTGGACTTTACATTAAAGTAACGGAACTTGCAAATACTTATACGATAATTCAACCAGTAGGTGGCGGTGGCTTTAATCAATATAATGTTGGAGAAATTTCAAAAGTATCTATTTTAAACAGAGGATCAGGATATTCTTCCATCCCTACTATAACTTTAATTGACAGTACAGTTAAAAATCTTGGAAGTCTTCATGAAAATTTAATTACAATTGATGATTCTGGAAACAACTATTCTGTTGGAGATTCATTAGTATTTTCTGGAGGCTCTCCGACAACTTCTGCGAATGGTGTCGTAGCATCAGTTGGTAATACTGAGCCATATGGTGCAAATAATATTTTGTTTGAAGACTCTTTTGTTCTCATTCAAGAAACAACGATTAATGGAAAATCGAGTGCATTAAAGGACGAAGACTGGACGAATGATGGTCCTATTTTACGAATAGAATTGTATGATTCTTCTAATGCCGCATCAGGATTTGGATTTGGTTACTCGACTGCAAATTTATCTTCTGTATCAATTTCAGTAACTTCTGGAACTGGAACCAATGCACAATTTACAGTTGAAGACATACAAGGAAATTCTGCAAATGTTGAGGTAGACGTTGCAAATAATTCTGTAGGTATTGGTTCTATTCGAGCCGTAGAGATTTCTGATTTTGGTATTGACTACAGCAGTATTTCAATTGATGCAACAATATCAGGCGATGGAAATGCAAATCTTACTGCTGTTATTTCTGGAACAGGTATTTCATCTGGAAGATTTATCAATGACGATGGGAAAATTGATTATCGAGTTATTCAAGATTCATTATTTTACCAAGATTTTTCATACGTAATTAAGAGTGCTTTAACATTAAATCGATATGATTCATTAGTTAAGGAATTAGTCCATCCTGCTGGATTAGAATTCTTCGGTGAAATTTCTATTCAATCTATCATTGGCGGATTAAGTCCAACTGCATTTACCATCATTGACTTTCCGTCTGCAATTTCTTCCCTTGTGCCCATCGGAGTTTCTGAACCAATTCAAAGTGTTTATAAACGATACAGAATTTGGGGAAGCTCGGCCAATCCAGTTGGTGCAGAGTTTAGAGGTAATGTTGTACCAATTTACATAGCTAATTCTGTAGTAGAAAAATCTACAGAAATGGTTGTAACTCGACCTACCGAATTGCAGGTCACACTAACAATTATACCTGCTGCAAATTTTGTCAATATACTTGAGTTATATGTTGATGCCTCGGTTCAAAATATCGAATCTATTGTTAGAAGATTTAGCGAACTAGAAATTTACGTTAGTCCCGCCGTAGTAACGCCCAACTTTGTGCCAAAGACTGTTGAAGTTGATATTAACTTACAGAAACGAAATTTAAGCATCGTAAATGATTTTTCTAATTATAAAATAGAGGTTATTTTAGACGAAAACGTTTCGGTTAATCCTGTAACTGAACTTGAAGTTGGAATTGATTTACCAATATCGGTAGAAATGTTGTCTAATGATAGAGAAATTCAAATAGAAATTTCTCCGGCGATTGTACCAGAATCATTATCTCTAGATGCAGAGTACGTAAATAGACTAGAGTTATATCTTGACCTGACCACTGCTTGGTATAGTCAAATTCAAGTCGTTGAGTCTGCGACTAAGATTGAACTGGAAGTTATTCTAGATGGAACAAATCTTCAGATTGCCAATAATAGAGAACTTCAAGTTAAAATTGCTCCGGCGATTGTACCAGAATCATTATCTCTAGACGCAGAATATGTAAATAGACTAGAACTATATTTAGATTTAACTACCGCTTGGTATAGTGAAATTCAGGTTGTAGAGTCTGCGACTAAGATTGAACTGGAAGTTATTCTAGATGGAACCAATCTTCAAATTAATGATTTCAAAGAACTTCAAGTTAAAATTGCTCCGGCGATTGTACCAGAATCATTATCTCTAGACGCAGAATATATTGTCTCGGTAAAAAATCAATCCAATTTAGGTTTACAATTTGATACTTCTGAAGTAGTAAATAAACTTGAATTGCAGACAAATCTTGTCACGATTGAATATTCCGAATTTAAACTTAATGTACTTTCAGAAGCCAGTTCGCAAATTCTGTCCACAGATGCTGAATACGTCAACAAAGTGCATCTCTATTCGGACGTAACTGGGCAAATTGAAATAAACGAAACCGTTGCTATAATTGAACTTGAAACCAATCTTCAATCAGATGAGTTTAAAGAACTTCGAATTGAATTTCCATCTGAATTTTTAGCAGAAACCTTAAACACCGATTCTGAATATGTTAACAAATTTCAATTAGAAACCAATGTAGAAACAAATAATTTTATAAAATATGAAATTGATATTATACCAGAACCAGCTAAATCGACGCAATATCACAGAGAAACTATCTTAAGATTTGAACTTCTTCCTGTTTCAGAAATTATACAAACAATCACTGAGCGAGTAAATATATTAGAAATATATGTTGATGCTACCACAACATGGGAAAGTCAAGTTAAAGTTCTAGAAACAGTTGTTGAAATTGTTTTAGATGATATTATACTATATCCATATCAATCAAGAGAATTGATTTTAAATATACCTCTCTTCGAAAATCTAAGTTCTTCTATATCCGCGGAATATATCAATAAAATACCAACGGATATAAATTTATTCTCAGAACAAAATTTTGTGGGAATAAATAAAGTAGAATCTGAAATTGCTTCTTTAGCTAAGGTACAAGATTTTGATCCATTTAGAAATGGTACAATAACTTACGGAGACACAACAATTGCAACGTTGGCTAATAGACCGATTCAAGACGAGCAAAATAAAACATTCGAATCGGAGTTTGGTCAAAAGTCAATAACAAAGAATGTAAAAATTTCTGGAACCATCACTATTTCTGGTAACAGTGTGATAGGAACTGGAACAAGTTTTACATCAGACTATTCAAATAATAGTAGTCTGATAGTAGGAAGTGAAAAGTTTATTATTACAGGTATTTCAAATACAGAGTTTATGACAATTAACGTCAACCCAGCAGGCACATACTCAGGCGCGTCTGCATACAAAGAAGTGGCCATATAAATATATGGTAATTACAAAAGGAGAATAAGATGGCAGCTATTGCAACAAGTAAATTCAGAGTACACAATGCCGAACAATTTGTCGAGGCATTCTCTGAGGCATCAAACACAATCATGTATCTTTACGTCGGCGGCACAAGCCCATTCGTTGACGATTTCAACCCACCAACACCAACCAATTCAACGGCAAACATTGAATTTGAGCCATGGAGAGACAGCATCGGAGCAAAACGTGTTCAGTCCTCAGATGTGGTTCATGTTATTGATCGCTACAATTGGACAACTGGTACAGTCTATGACATGTACGATGACACAGACACAAACATTCTCGACGATGATTTCTATGTTGTCACCGACGAATATCAAGTTTATAAGTGTCTTTTCAATGCCAGTGGGGCAAACTCAACAGTAAAGCCAACAGGAACATCAACAAGTCCGTTTACGACTGCTGATGGATATGTTTGGAAATACATGTATACCATTTCAACCGCCGATGCACTTAAGTTTCTAACGAATGATTACATTCCTGTTAGAACAGACGGCACAGTTGCGGCCGCCGCCGTATCGGGTGGTATTCACGTAGTTAAAGTAACTGCTGGTGGTTCTGGATATTTCTCAGGAAACACCACAGTTACAATCGCTGGTGATGGTTCTGGTGCAACAGCAACTGCAACAGTCTCTGGCGGGGCAGTTGTTGGCATCACAGTTACCGCAGAAGGATCCGGATATACATACGCAACCGCATCTATTTCTGGTGCTTCTGGTTCAGCAGGTGCAACTGCCCGTCCAATCATCAGTCCAAAGGCCGGCCATGGTGCAAATGCGATTGAAGAACTAGGTGGCAAGTTTGTTATGCTTAACGTTCGTCTTGATGGTAACGAATCTAATACCATCAGTACAGGAAATGACTTCAGAAAGATTGGTCTTGTTCGTGACCCATACACATATGGAACAACGGATCGTGCTTTAGCAACAAACTACAGACTTACTTATCGTTACACTGTGCCTGATGCTAATGCTAGCTTCACACTAGACGAGACAGTAACTGTTGGAAGCAACACGGCTAAGGTTGTTGAGTGGGACAACACAAATAAATATCTATACACATCCAAGCCTCTTCCAAAAGATTTTGCTAACGCAGCAACAATCACTGGATCAACTTCTGCAACAACTGGAACAATTACTGCTGTTAACAATCCTGGACTTGATCCATACAGCGGTGACGTTCTTTACGTTGAAAACAGAAGCCCAATCTCCAGAGCGGCAGATCAGATCGAAGACGTTAAGCTAATTATCGAATTCTAAGTAGAGTAAAAAAATATGTCAAATCCTGGTGGCGTAGACCTAAACAGTAGTCCTTACTTTGATGATTATGATGAGGATAAGAAGTTTGTAAGGGTTCTCTATCGTCCTGGACGTGCAGTTCAGGCGAGAGAACTCTCGCAGGCTCAAACATATCAGCAAAAACAAGTTGAGAGATTCGCAAACTATTTTTTCAAACAAGGTTCTATCCTTGACGGTTGCGAACAAACTCTAGACTTAAATTTGCCATATGTTAAGATAGAGTCTACCTATAAGGGTTCTGAAGTTGATGTTGAAGATTTTAATGGTGTTCAATTCTTTGGTGCTAATACTGGTATTACTGCATTTTGCGGTATCGTCAGTGATATCGAAGGAAACGATCCTAAAACTTTGTTTATCAACTACGTTTCATCAGGGTCTGTCATATTAACTGCTAATTCGATTGGATCAGTTGGAAACAGAATTGTCGTCGGCGGAGAAGTAACTTTCGCCGGCGGCAATACTGGAATTGTTCAAGCATACACAGACACAAGTGTCGATAACACTTACAAAATTTACGTTTCTGGTATAAAAGGATCGCCACCATCATTGGATGTGGCAAATTCTGAGGTTACCACAGCAACCGTAAGAACTCTTGATTCCAGTTTAATTGGAATTCAAATTTCAAATTCCGTCGATAAGAGAACATCGTCAATATTCGAAAACGCAGAAACTCTTATCACAAAAAATCTATTTGCAAACAATGTTCTTGGAACAACGAATCAATCTTTTGCAAATACACTAGCAACAAATGCAACTCGATTCATTGAAAATGAAGGGTTGGCAACAGAAGTTATTTACGATAAAGGCTCTAAGATCACGATTGGTGATGGTATTATCTACGTAGCGGATCATTTCGTAAAAAATACTAAACAAACATTAGTTCTCGATAAGTATAAAAATCTACCATCATATAAAATTGGTTTTGTTCCATCAAAAACATTTATTGATTCTATTGAAGATACAACACTTGTTGATAACGCACAAGGAACTCCAAACTTTCAAGCACCTGGTGCTGATCGATTAAAAATTGATACAGTATTAACAAAGATTGAACTTGGTGTAGAAACGGATGAAACAGATTTCATTTCTTTATTAGAAGTTGATAACGGTATTGTAAAGAAAAGAAAATTCGAAGGACTTGAAGGTAAGCTTGAAGAAGCTATTGCGGTTCGTACATTCGAAGAATCTGGAAACTACACATTATCTGATCCAAAAGTTGTTGTAAGAGAACATCTAAATCAAAATTCAAATAACGGAAGATACTCAGCCGCTGAAGGCGGAAATAATGATTTGCTTTGGATCGATGTCGATCCATTTGTGTCTTACGTAAAAGGATTTAGAAACGAATTAGTTATTAAGAGTGGTGTTTCAGTAAGAAAAGGCTTAGATACACAATTAGTTGAACAAGTAAAAACTCAGCTAGTTCTAGGTGGTTATATTCCAATTAAAGAATACGTCGGTGCTTTTAGCGTTAATGATAATCAGATTGTCGATTTATATGATACTGCACAGATTGCAATTTCAAATAATACTTACAGTTCAACATCATTAGTTGGAAGTAAAATAGGCGAAGCCCGAGTTAAAACCATTGAATATTATAGCGGAACTCCAGGAACGGCTAGCGCAATATACAATTTGTATCTATATGATGTGACAATGAATAGTGGCGAAAGTTTTGCCGACGTTCGCTCAATTTATTTTTCAGACACACCAAATACGATAGCAGACATTGTATTGGACTCTTTTGGTGATGCTACACTAAGAGAAACCGCATTTGATAAATTAATATTTAAATTGCCATATGATGGCATTAAAACAATTCGTGATGAAAATAATAACGTAGAGTCTGGATTTAGATTTAAAAAAGAATTCGATAATATTTCATTTACTGCAAGCACTCCAGCATCGATTGTTACCACTGATGCTAGCGAAACTTTTGTTGGCACAGGAACACTTAGTGCAGCACAAAGAAATGATAATTTTATTGTCATTCCAAAAACAACCGCCAATACGACAGCTTTAACTGGCACGGTTACAATTTCGGCGTCTTCTAATGTTGTCGTGGGAACTTCTACGACGTTTACTGCACAATTGAATGTTGGTGATGTAATTAAGGCAAATAATATAAGCATTCAAATTGCATCCATTTCCAACAATACACATCTGATATTGACCGAAGAACATTCTGCGGGAGCAACTAGTGCCGCATACTATAAAGAATTTCCTGCTGGTAAACCGATCTCATTATCAGGAAATGGACAGACAGCAACACGAACTGTTTCTATATCTTCTCCTAGTACAGTATCAATTCAGTTAAATGAGGCAGTTAATTTTCAGGCAATTGTTATTGCCACGATGGACAGATCAAATGCTAGAGAAAAGAAAAAAATTCTAGTTGCAAATACTGAAACTAATATTAATCCTAATACACATCCTCAAGGACTATCAGGACCTTACTCCTTAGGTTATGGCGATATTTATCGAATAAAGGAAATATATGAAACCGAGGGTGATGCATTCACTTCACTATCAGGAACGGTTACCATTACAGGATCAAATACCACGGTAGAAGGAACAGGAACATTATTCTCGGTAGAATTGTCTCCTGGAGAAACTGTTAGAATTTTTGATATTGATAGAGTTATCAATACTATAACTAGCAATACATTAATGACTCTAACAGTGGCGCATCCTGGAGCAACTGCAAATTCATTTACTCTTGTTGATCCACTTATTGGATTTGATTATGATCCTGATTTGGCAAATTCAGCAACGTACAATATCGTAACATCAAACTATACTTTAGACAATGGTCAAAGAGATAATTCATATCGTCATGGGGCTATTGTTCCTAAACTTGGTGTTGTTCCTCAAGGTAGATTGAAAGTTGTTTTTGATCATTTTACTCATGACACTACTCAGGGCGTTGGATATTTTTCAATTGACTCATATCCAATCAACGATTCTACTACATCATCAACAACCATAAGAACAACACAGGTTCCTGCTTACACCAGCACAAGAACTGGTGAAACTTTTGATCTCAAAAATTGTTTAGACTTTAGACCAATTATTGCTGCGAACACTACTTCGAACACAAATCCAACAGAAAGTGAAACATATCAAAGCGTGACTGGTGGATTGCATATACCAGCGCCAACTTCAGATTTCGATTCAGACTTACAGTATTATAAAGGCAGAAAAGCTAAGTTGTTTATAAACTTTAAAGGTGAACTTGGTATAATCGATGGCTCTCCTGGATATCCAAATCCAAGTCCACCGCCTGGAGTTCCAGACGCATTAGAATTGGCCGAGTTAGAATTGTCTCCATATCCAACACAGCCTGCCAATGTTGAATTGACGCTATTCAAAAACAAACGCTACACGATGAAAGACATCGGAAGAATTCAAGAGCGCGTAGACAGACTAGAGTATTTTACCGCATTGAATCTTTTAGAGAAAGAGGCCAGAGATAAAATTATTGTTGACAGCGAAGGTCTTGATAGATTCAAGAATGGTATTCTTGTAGACTCATTTACTGGACACAATGTTGCTGATGTTTTATCTCCAGACTACAAAGCGTCTATTGACAGATTTGAGAAGTATGCTTCTGCATATTCAAACAACGAAGTTCAAATTTCATTGAGATATAACTCAACAGGTTCTTCTGGTGTAACAGTCACCAATGGAAGAAAACTGATGTTGAGTTACACTCAAGCAACATTCGCTCAACAGCCATATGCATCTACATTTGTAAACTTATCACAAGACCTAAACTTCAATTGGGTCGGTGATATGAACGTAATACCTGCAACAGACAATTGGCTAAACACCACCCGCGATCCGAACAGAGAAAATGTTTCTGACTCGACAGGGCAATCCGACAACTGGAAACGATTATCGGATGCATGGAACACTGAAGTTGATCCAGTTAATAGACACTGGATTGGAATTAATGTTGCAGAAAAATACAAGAATCTCATTAGTTCAGTGAGCAGAGATGCAACAATTACCACAACTTCTACCGTTGTTGATAGATCAAATCTTGAAATTCCTACTTCAGAAAAAAATACCGCAGTAGACAGAGTTACAGATTCTTCCGTGAATCATGTAATGAGAAGCCGCGATTTTATTTTTGAATCAATTGGATTAAAAGATAATACAAAACTATACGCATATTTTGATGGAGTTGATGTTACCGCCAATTGTACTCAGATTAGACTTGTAGGATCAACACAAGTAAAAGATTTGTATTCTATGTTTGACAACGATGGAATTTTAGCAGCAAATTCATCGTTATATACTACTCTCAGTGCTGGCGATCTTAGAGTTGAAAACAATAGAGTAGTTGGCGTTCTTAGAGTTCCCGCCAACACATTTAACATCGGACAGAGAGAATTCAAATTAACAGACAGTTCTACAAACTCCGATTCATTGGCAACAACTCTTTCAAGAAAACTAATTTACTCGCAAGGTCTTTCACTAAACAATACTGATGATGTTTTAAACACAACTCCACCATCAATTGTTTATGATGATGCAGTGTTAGTTGAAACAGTTCAGAGAAACCCAGCACAAACTGGATTGAGAAGATTTGATCCTGTTGCACAAAGTTTCTATATTGATGAGAACACATACCCACAAGGCATCTTTTTAAGTTCAATTGATCTTTATTTCAAAACTAAATCAAGCAATTCAAATATTGGTGTTAGAGTTGAAATAAGAAAAATGCAAAATGGTTTTCCAAGTAGAAAAGTAATTGGTGGCGCAAGTGTTCGTGTTTCTAATTCTGGAATCAATACCAGTGCAACATCAGAAACGGCAACAACATTTACCTTTGACAGTCCAGTTTATCTGCCATCTAAAGCGGAATATTGCTTCACGGTTAGACCTGATGGTAATTACAATGACTTTCAATTGTGGGTTGCTGAACTCGGTCAAATTGACATTACAAATTCTCAAGTCAATATTCGAATTGATAAACAGCCTGCGTCTGGTACTTTGTTTACTGCATCAAACAGCACATCATGGACTGCAAAAATTAATCAAGACATTAAATTCTTGATGAGACTTGCTGAATTTTCAACAACATCATCTGGTGTTGCATTGATTCAAAATAGACCTGTTGCGGCAAATTACACATATAACTCTTTCATACCTAATATTGAAAACTTGACATTATCAAGAACAAATGTGAATTATGAATTCAGATTAACTGATAGCAGTTATAATGTTTCAGATTTCAAACCGGTGAAAAACTTTGAAAAAGTTTCAGAAGTTTTACCAAAATATGTTGCCAATACGGCAAATGAAACTGCAAATATTAATACCACAAAATCGATGACTCTGAGAGCTACGCTTTCTACTCAGAACAAATATATAACGCCTTATATTGATTTAGAACGTGTAAATGTAGCACTAGAAAATAAATCAATTAATAATTCATTGTCGAATACATTAACTGGAACTGTTACTTACACTAATGGATCAAATGTGATTGTTGGATCGGGCACAGCATTTACCACAGAATTAAATGCTGGAGAATATATTCTTCTTGGAGAAGAGTATAGACAAGTTGCCGAAATCACAAATACTACATATCTGACAGTTAGAAATAATCTGACAACATCTGGTTCTGGTGCTACAGTAACTCAAGAATTTGAAGAAAGTCCAACAGGACCTTATACCTCACAGTCTAGATACATAACTAGAAGAGTTTCATTGAATGATGGCTTTGAGGCTTCGGATTTAAATGTTTATGTAGACGTTAATCGTCCAGCGGGAACTGACATCAAAGTGTATTATAAAATATTAAATGAAAATGACACTGACAATTTTGACGATAAATTCTATAAACAAATGACACTCGATGGCACTGCAATTATTAATGATAATCAAAATGTGTATGCCGAAGAAAAATACGTGATTGCTACTTCAGAAAAAACTGGAGGCTCTCAGATTCTCAACGGAACAGTTGAAGTTTCGAATGTTTCTACAAATGTAATTGGAACCTCAACACGATTTATTGAAGAATTGAGAATTGGTGATACTATTGCCGTCGGAACAAGCAGAGTTGAACGAGTTGTTTCCAACATTGTTAACAACACATTCTTGACTGTAGAGTCGGTATTTGGTGCTAACGCATCTTCTCAAGATGCATATAAAGTCTTGGCAGATACTGTGGGCTATACGACACCAGATGGAAGAACTTATGTTGGATATAAATATTTCACTGTAAAGATTGTATTTACATCAGAAAATACGTCATATTCACCAAGAATTAAAAATCTTCGCGCGATTGCTCTAGCCTAATATGAAAGTTGAACTAAAAGAAAAAGCATCAGGGTTTACCGAGAGAGATATTAATTCTAAAGCTATTCTCAATACAGACACCGGTGCTTTACTAAAATATAAAATTCAAAAACATCGTAGTGAGAAAACAAAAGAAAATGCTGCTGAATTAAACAGAGTAAAAGCAGACATAAATAACATAAAAAATGAATTGTGCGAGATTAAAAATCTTTTGCTTAAAATAACCTCAAGAGAGTAATCAGAGATGACAATTGCAAATGTAGCTATTTCAAATACCTTTAATGAATTTCGTGTAACAACGAATGAAGTTATTGGTGAGGTAAATAAACTTACGGATGGCACGGCTGTTCTTGTTGTTAACACGATTACTGCAAACACTTTCACTGGAGTTGTTACCGATTTAGATATTATCGGAGACAGTGGCAATGATGTTATTACATTAGGAACGGATTCTCTCACATTTGTTGGTGGTAACGGAATATCTTCAGCGGTTACACCTAACACAGTAACTTTTAATTTAGAAACTTCTGGTGTAACTGCAAACACCTACGGTAGTGCATCTAAAATTCCAGTCATCACGATTGATCAATATGGAAGAGTTACTTCCGCATCAAATACAGATGTTGCTGGTGTTGCCGACTTTAAATATTTTTCTGGAAATTCAAACTTTGTAATTTATACCGCAGACGGAAATTCTTATAGTGCTACTATAGGGCAAGATTTAGGAACTTCTGCTAATGTTACCTTTCAAGATTTAACGGTAACTGGAAACGTAGTCTTTAGCGGTAATGTAACTTCAGTAACTGCAAATAATTTGATTGTTGAAGATAACATTATTTCTCTGGCAAAAAATAATACAAGTAATGTTCTCGACTTTGGCTTTATTGGTCACTACTATGACGGCGCAAATCTTCACGCTGGTATGTTTAGAGATGCCACAGATTCAACGTGGAAGGTGTTTCAAAACTATCCAATAGAACCTGGTGCAAACGCAAATATAGATACATCAAATGCGCAATTTCAGCTTGCAGACTTTGAAGCAGCAAATATAATTTCAACTGGAACATTTACTGGTGATGGCACTGGAATCACGTATTCGAGTAACACATTAGTTGCAAACTTAAATAGTGATTTACTTGATGGCCAAGACGGATCATACTATCTAAATACAGACAATCATACAAATAAACCTGCCCTATGGGCACGAACTTTCGCTTTCATGGGGGCCTAATATGGCAGAAACGATAAAAGTTTTGGGGCAATCAAGCCTAGCAGCAACAACATTATCTGATGTTTATACTGTGGGAGCAGGAAAATCTGTTTCAATCAGTAGCATTACTGTCTGTAATAGAGGATCATCTGCGACAACTTTTAGAATAAGTGTTGCGGTTGATGGTGCCGCCGATGGAAATTCCCAGTATTTGTACTATGATCAGGCAATTGATGCATATTCAACGTTTGTTGCAACAATAGGCATTACGTTAGACGCCGCAGATGTTGTAAGAGTTTATGCCGGAAACGGAAACCTATCAGTAAACATTTTCGGAGTTGAGGTACAATAATGGCACAAGGATCATCTAATCCTACCACCGATCTGAAAAAGATTGCGGGTACTGAAGTAGTTAGTGGTGGCACTAACGGCACACTTGCGATTGGCGGTATTCAAGCGCACGACGCTGCGGCTTCAGGAAATAAACCCGTACTGATTGGTGGTGTAGCAAATACTTCATCTCCTCCGGCGGTTTCTTCTGGTGATGTATCTCAACTTTGGGTCACAACGAACGGCTCACTTAATGTTGCCGATGGTGGATCAAGTCTATCGATAGATGACGCAGGTGGAAGCATTACTGTTGATGGTACAGTAGCCGCAACACAATCTGGTACATGGAACGTTGGCACAGTAACAACTGTCACTGGAGTAACAACGGTAACTAGTCTAACTGAGTTAAATGGTCAAGCCATTGCAATGGGCACTGGTGTCAGAACCGCCGGCACTCAAAGAGTTACGATTGCAACCGATGACACTGTTAATATTGGTTCAATTGGAGGTGCAATAACCCCAGGAACTGGTGCCAATAATTTAGGAAAACCAGTTGATGGTGCCGCCGGCGCCGCCGACGTTGGCGTTTTGGCACTTGCTGTTAGAGATGATGCGCTAACCACACTCACTCCAGCCGACGATGACTATACACAACTTAGAGTAACTTCCCAAGGTAGACTTTGGACTTCTGCGGTTGTTGACACTGCACTCCCAGCAGGAACAAATAATATTGGTGACGTTGATGTCGCCTCACTGCCTGGCACGGTTGCTAGTGATATAACCGCTATTAAAACTGCGGTTGAAATATTAGATAACACAGTATCAGGAACCGAACTTCAAGTTGATATTGTAGCCCCTCTTCCAGCAGGCACGAATTCAATAGGTAATGTTAATACAATAAGTGCAGTAACTACTGTATCAACCGTAACGAATCTAAGTCAATTAGGTGGAAATGCAATTGCAATGGGTTCTGGCGTCAGAACTGCCGGCACTCAAAGAGTTACTATTGCTACAGACGATGTGGTTCCTATTTCAGATAATTCGGGATCGTTAACCGTTGATGCGCCGGTTGGAACACCAGTATTTGTGAGATTGAGCGATGGTTCTTCTGCGATTACAACATTGCCTGTCAGCCTAGCTTCTCTTCCATCACTAGCGGCAGGCACGAATTCAATAGGTAATGTTAATACAGTAAGTACAGTAACTACCGTATCGACTGTTACAAATCTAAGTCAATTGGGTGGTACAGCAATCGCAATGAATTCTGGCGTAAGAACCGCCGGCACTCAAAGGGTTACGATTGCTACTGATGATATAGTACCGGCAAGCCAGAGTGGTACGTGGAACATTAACACTTTGACTTCCATAACTAATACCGTTGGAACTAATTTAGCGCAGGTGGGTGGAACTGCAACTGTAACCGGAGGCACCAACGGAACTCTTGCGATTGGTGGTGTTCAAGCGCATGATGCTGCGGTATCAGGAAACAATCCTGTACTTACTGGCGGTGTTGCAAATACTTCTGTCCCAGTAGCAGTTGCATCCGGCGATGTATCCAGACATTGGACTAATTTAAATGGTGCTATGGCCACCGCTGCGTATCCAGAAAACATATCAGCATTTGCTCCAACCAACGCAACTAGTACGGCACTTGCAAGCTCGTTGGTAGTTAAAGCCACTGCTGGCACACTGTATATGATAACAGGATATAGTGCTAGAGCCTCAGCCCAATTTATTCATCTTTACAATGCAACTTCTTTGCCATCTGATGGTGGCGTTCCAGTCATGGTATTTACTGTGCCTGCACAATCAAACTTCTCACTAGACCTTGGAATATATGGAAGACATTTTACTACAGGAATTGTTGTCGGTAATTCTACTACAGCCGCAACAAAAACAATCGGCTCAGCAGACTGCTGGTTTGATGTTCAGTACAAGTAAGGGAGAGTAGAATGGCATTACTAATTTCCGGCCCAATAGTTCTAGGAACACAGACAGATGGCAATTATGTAGCCGACGTGGCTGGCTCTGGGTCTGGAATCTCTGTAGCTCACACAGCCGGAGAAGGATCGACCGCTACGGTCTCCCATGCCGACACCTCAACATTAACTGGCGCACAAGGTTCTTCTGGAATTGCAAGCATTACTGTTGATGACCTAGGTCACGTTACGGCAGTATCAACCGCAACATATTTGACTAGTGAATCTGACACATTAGCCACAGTAACTGGAAGAGGTGCAACAACAACTGTAGCATCATCTTTTAGCGGTTCATCGGCAAGCCCGATGCTTACCGCAAACAACAGCGGCGCCGGCGTGTCGCTGCGCGTTGTTAAAGAGTTAGAATTTTTAAGCAGCAACAACACCAACACAATTAATGTTTTGATGGAGAGCACAAACAGCTTAGGCACTCTATCATTTGAGGGAAGCACTGGACAGTTGTTCTCTGTGACGGATTCGATGACTGGAGTAATATATTCTGTCAATGATGTTTCTGGTATACCAAGCATTGAAGTTTATGATACTGGTCAGATTAGACTTGCAGAGTACAGTGGTAGAATATTAGTTGGTACAAACACAGATTTCGATAGCACAAGCAAGCTTCAAGTCAATGGTGCAGTTCTAGCCAACACAATTAAATTTAGAGGTTCAACAAGCGGCACGACAGTTCTTCAAGCCAGTGCTGCGGCTGGCAGTACAACAATTACGTTGCCGGCAGCAAATGGAACAGTGATTACCACGGCGGATAGTGGCACTGTCACTAGCGCAATGATCGCAGATTCAACTATTGTAAATGGTGATATTTCTGCAAGTGCTGCTATTGCATATAGTAAGTTGAGTTTAACTGGTTCAATTGTAAATGCTGATATTTCTGCTAGTGCTGCTATTGCAATCGCAAAACTGGCAGCCAGTACAATATCTGGAGTTTCTCTAGGTAATAATTTAAGCACTCTTACCTTAAATACGTCTGGAACGGGCTTGAGCGGAAGCACAACGTATAATGGTTCTGGTGCGGCAACATTTACTGTTACAAGTAATGCAAC
>Ga0129333_10001739_pt1 | contig 19973 bp, 36 predicted proteins | sample CPB6_08_DNA_FD_94474 | JGI IMG/M metagenome (GOLD analysis project Ga0129333, IMG submission 94474) | Freshwater to marine salinity gradient microbial communities from Chesapeake Bay, USA - CPBay_Sum_0.6_0.8_DNA | ecosystem: Environmental > Aquatic > Marine > Coastal | place: USA: Chesapeake... | reverse complement strand
GCTTGAATGTTGGCAATAAAAATTCTCAATTTATCCGCTTGAAAGTCGTCAATGTATCGGTTTCTCAAATCTTCCGCTTGACCACCAACCAGATAACCAATTTTTCCTTTGAACTTTTTCTTGTTGAGCAACCGAGTCAGTGATTGCACGGTGTCATCGAAATTGACAAAAATAACAGGACTGATTCCTTCGTCAAACATATCTTCGATGAAATCCACCGCTGTTGGAGTTTTGAGAATTTCAGCTTGACGCCGAGCCTTCATAATGATCGCAAATGCGTGTTGGCTATAATCCGCCGCACGTTTGTCGAGCAAGTCAAGTTCCAATTCCATTCGCGCATAAACTTGATTCAGTTTATTTGTATTTGCGCCGATGTCAAAGACTTCAGCGAATACACGATTTTCTGGAAAAAGATGCCCAAAATCCGAACGCCGCATTCGACTGGCAATCTTTTGAATATTAAATAGATTGTTGTGAATACGCGCCATGCCTTGCTTTGCTGGCGTTTGATCGGCATCCCAATCAATTCCACCGTAACGATTTACACGGGCACCATGATCGCTACACCATTGATGATAATTTTCTCCGTTGTGCAGATTTGCCTTGTAACCAATGGCTTTCATGTCCGCAACACTGGTTGCGGCAGTTGCACTCATGCCAAGAATCTTATATTTTTGGTTTTTTAGAACAATGAGCAAGTCAGACGTAAGACTGTTCAATCCACGTCCCTTGTGCTGTTCATCCAAAATAACCAAACTATCTTGTCTAAAATTAACTTTGATTCCTTCGCTCAACCACCACTTGGCAGTCCGATGAAACTTGGTCAAATCATAATTAAGATACTCTGTGTTGCCACGCACCAGCAATTCGTAATTGATAATTAGAGGATTTTTAATTCCGAATTTAGCCAGCGTCTTTTGCCACATCATTTTTACGCTGTTGGGGCAAATGATAACAATCGGACAATTCATTTGACTTGCAATCCAGCAAGCTACAAATGTTTTTCCGGTTCCCGTATCACTAAGATCGTCGGCAACACCATTCAAATATAAACTATCCAAAAGAAATTTGGCGTGTTGTTTCTGCGGTTCAAGTAGTTCCATGAAAAATAATTAGTGTTTTCTGTAAATTACAGATTCAACAGTTTTGTTCCAGCACAACCTACAATTCAAACAATAATTGCCTTGATTGCTTGCCGGACAAGTAAAATTGTCATTCGTTGAAACTCCACTGGAAACAACATTAAGTTGTTTTGCCAATGCAAGCGGCAACGGTCCATCCACCATATACGCACTGAGCCGCACCGTCAAGTTGTTAGGAATAGTTTTTTTACTCTTGACATACTCCGATATGATGCCATACTCCCGCGTTGGCAACCAAAATTTGATATTTGGTAAATTTTTAGCAATCTGACAAATATTTTCAAAATGACTAATATCTTGAAGATCGCCACTGTCATGCCACCGAAAGTAGCCACTGTGTTCCAAAGAACCAATTAAAAGAGTCATGTTGGCGACCCACTGCGGGTCACTCAAACTCAAATATCTTTTTTCCAAGGCATTCTTGGCATTGGGATAATTGTAAAATCCCTTGAATGCGTAGCACTTGTGGCAAACACTATTTTCTACCGCTCGCAGCTTGCCACCAACCAAACATTTATTGGCCGGTATGCTGTAACTGTAACACGGCATCTTGCTAGGTTGCCCAAGGCCACGAACCGCATTCCATGCTTCCAGTAATGCTCCCTTCAACTTCATGGACAACACTTTAGACGCTGTTTGCCCTAGCACAAGCACTTTTTTTAGAAAAAATGCCACTTGACAGAGTGTTGATCGTGTGATTTTATACGCGCATGAAAACTTACACTCTGGAAAATGTTAATTATAGTTTCAACCGCAACAGTCGCAAGTGGCACTTTGTGGTGGGAAAAACTCAATTCATTTTGAATTGCCCCGGCGGCAAAGCAACTGCTGATGCGGTTGTCAAGCAAATTGTTGCCAGTGTCAAGCGAACCAAGCAGGAAAAAATCGACGGCATCGCACGAAAAAACATTGACGTTCTCACCAACACGGTTAGTGTGGATGAGTAAATTGTATGACTGATACTCTACAAAAACTGATTGACAACGGCATTCTCAGTCATGTAAGTCAAATTACAGTTGATGGTGATTGCGTGTGTCGTAGTTGGAGGATTGACAATGACCTTGTTTTCGAGAATGAGCAAGACGACGAAGGAAAAGAAATCGAATTTCTCTTTTTGGAGTTTGATGACGCGAGTTCTTCGCGTTTTCGGCTTGACACGCCGGTAATCTTCGATGGATTTGACTTGCATCTCAAAGAAGATTATAGTCAATCAGAAATTTCAATTAGTTTTCAGAAAAATGTGGACGTTTTTCCTGAAGATTTTTTGAATAAACAATAACAATCAATTATGCCAAAAGAAGTAGAAAATAAAGATGATGATTCGGCAGATGCAATTCTGCGAACCGGTGATGTGGAAGTTGAAGAAGAGCTTGACAGTTTGGGTGGATACCGTGAATATCTGCGCGAACAGTTTCGACTGAACGAAGACTAAAACGTAAAACACAATTAAAACAATGAATAAGAGTGATTATCGTAGCGGCGAGGCGCAACTGATGCAGTTTGTCCGTGAAAAGGGAAAGCGTGTTCCCAAGATTTTGCCCAACGGCAAGGTTGCACGGGACAACAAGGGCAAGATTGTCATGGAGCGTGAAAAGGGATTGCCCCGTGGCATTCTGGTTGCTGGCATGGTTGACGGCGCGGTGTGCATTGGTTGGAGCTACACCAACAAGCGAATGGACCGATTCGACAAGCAACGTGGCATGGATATTGCTGTGGGACGCATGACCATTCCTAGCCGAATGGAAATCGTTCCCCGCAAGGTGATGAAGGAAATTGAAAACAATTTCATTCCTCGCGTGGAAAAGTATTTTGGTGTCAACTTTGAGTAATTGTTGACGTAGGCAAGGTTTGCGGTTATCCTAAAAAACCGCTAATTCTCTGTATATTAAAAATAATATGAAAATTCGTGTCAGGCTTACTAGCAAGGAACTCTCTAGTATTATTGTTCGCCATCTGAATCTTCCAAGTGGATTTAGTATTGACGACGTTGAGATTGAAATTAACGAGTCTGCCGTCGGCAGCACTGGAAAGTGGAATGAATTGAAAAAGTGGCACGATATTTATCGGTTCAATCCCAATCGCAAAATTGAAGCGATCAAAGCCGTGCTTGAAGCCTATCCCGGCACTGGACTTGCTGATGCCAAGTATGTGCTTGAAGCTGACTGGAATATTGTTTTGAACTACGTTACCGTTCACGATACGCTGTTCAATTTTTATCGTCGTTAATAGCAATTTATGAAGAAAAACGCATTCACACTTATTGAGTTGCTGGTTGTGCTGGCAATTATCGCAATTATCGGAGCATTGATTGCCGGAATTGTTTTTGGCGGCACTGAAGGATTTAGTTCAGTAAATGAAAAAGTAATCCAACTTTTGGAGCAAGAAGGATATAGCAATATTGTTATCGAAGGATACGTGCCGTTTGCCGGTAGCGACGACGACTTTCACAAAGTTGGATTTACTGCCGTCAATTCAGCAAGCAACACGGTTCATGGCGTTGTAACCGGCGACGACTTGAAAGGTTGGACTATTCGCCGCCGCTAATTGTAGGTTTCAGCACAAATGTCAAGAGAATTGTCTAAAAAACAATTCTCTTTTTTTTTCTGTAAAATACTTATTGACTGAGTGCTGTTAGGTGTTTTAATCTTTTCCGAACCTTTTATGCCACCGAAGGAGAAAGATCGACAGGCTGGCAACGGCACTCTCCATTTTCTATAAAAAGACTGTTGACTGTGGTCAACACGGTGCTAAAGTATCACCAATGAAACGCACACTGGAACGCTACGTTGAGTTTAATGGCAAATTGACTCTGTTCAAATTTGAGTATTGGCCGTTTTTTCCGTCAACGCGCACCCAACCTGAAGAAAAAGAAGAAATTCATATTCTTTTTATGAAGGACGCCAATCGCAACGAAATTCCCATTCCGTGTGCTGATACTCAACCGGCTGAATACAACGAAATTGTTGAATTTCTTTTGAATTTTCTTGCTCAAGAGTCTCAAGAAGAAGCGGAAGCAATGGCAACTATTGCCATTGAACCGTGGGATTGAAAAGTGTTGACACGCATATCTAATACATTAAACTCACGGTATATGACTGATACTTTCAAATGCTTTGAGGTTAATTGCGGCGGCATCGTTAGAAAGGCAACAATAACACATAAAGTTAAATTAAGCAACGGTGACACTATCAAAATAGACAATTTGGTTGCGGAACAATGCGACCGATGCGGAGAAATACTATTTGATAGTGTTGCAAGCAAAACAGTTGAAGCGGCAATATTAGCAAAATATCCCAATTACTACAAGCGATGGGAAAAACAAACAAAATGAAACTTCAACATACAGGTAGAGGATTTGCATATTATGAATTTACCGAAGTGAACGGTGACGTATGCAATATTCAAAAAAGTAGCAGTGCAATGCAAGATTGCATTTGGCTGGGCAGCAAAAATATTGGATTAAAAGGTTTTATTCCATACGGCAATCCATCGTGGCGAGACGTTACCGAAGATCAAATCAAAGAAAAATTTGGTTTTCAAGACATTATTGCCAACAATCGTATGCACTTGAGCCGCGAACAAGTTGCGGCATTGCTTCCAATTCTCCAAAAATTCGTTGACACGGGCGAAATCGACTGACATTCTATGCGTTGGATACTCAAATTGTATCACAAATACAAGTGTTTTACTCAACAACACAATTTTGTAATTGAAAGTGTGCCAACAAACAATGCGCTTGCTATCAATATTCAAGCCCGATGCGTTCACTGTAATCATACACGACTCACTCATACACAATACTTTTTTGATTGAATTATGAATACTCACAGAGATATTTGTGGAAACATCTTGAATTTGGGTGACAGCGTAGCAGTTTCAACCAAAAATGGATTGCTTTTGGGCAATATTGTTGATTTGCTTCCAAAAAGTATCAGAGTTGAATTTGATACTAATCGCTTTGCTTGGGCAATCGGATACGGTTTCAAGTATGGTGTCAATAAAAATAAAACACCTAGCATACTGGCAACCGGCAACAATACGGTAAGATTGGGTTGACAATCTATAAAAAGTCACTAGACTGTCTAGCACTATGACAAAGAAACTTCGCAATCGTTGCCAATGCAATCAATGCAAAGACATCATCGAAAGCAAGCATCGTCACGACTTTGTGCGGTGCAAATGCGGAGCTATTTTTACCGATGGCGGCACTGATTATGTTCGTCGCGGCTACACAAATAAATCAGACATTATTGATTTGAGCGAAGATAACAATACACGCTCACCGCATCCCTTTCAATCTGTCAAAAAAAGCTGAACTGTTCGTATTACGAACACAACTGTTTCTATTACGAACACAACTGTTCGCACGGCACTTCCTATAAGTAATAACTAAGTATTAAACAAGTAATAGAAAAGTAAGCGTATATGCGTATATACACAAATACGTATATACGGCTGTTTTTATTGCTTCAAAAGCACTCGCGGCAAACCACCTATCAGTAATAATAGTAGTAATAACAATAACATGAATAATAAACAAAGAAAAACTTTAGTATTAATTGTTTGTACAATTACAGTGTTTCCTCTAATACTAATTATAATAGAAAGCGTATTAGACGGTTATACAAATAATACATTGGATAAACTATTGTCAGATGATGATGATAGATAGTCAAAGCATACACAATCATACAATACAATACAACAAACAAAAATAATTATTAAACAATAAACAATAACCTCCCTATACATACAGAGGCTATTTGCACACCCCTCCCCCCACTAAACAATAATAGCATCATTAAAATAAATATTCTGTAAATACACATATACGTATTTACAGCTATATGCAAGTGTGTTATTAGAGCAAATGGTGTATAGAAACAACAATTAGTGTACGTTAAACATATTGCGAATAACAACATTTTGTGCGTAGCACATAGAAGAATTGAATAATTAGCTGGCTCCACACACAAATAGCAATTATTTTCTGGAGAAAACGCAAATATTTTGTCACAAAGCTATATTTGTTTTGCGTTGACACGCACTATTTATGATGATAGTGTAGTGTTATTGTTTATATGAAGACTATTGAGATATACAGAAAGTATCGTAAGCCCACACTGGATAGAGGGGTTGTTTGTACTAGGGTCGAGCCTAGTAAAAAGGGTCGAGGCAGTTTCAAAAGAAAAACTAAATATGGAAAAAGCATTGAATACGACGAATGTTGATAACACTAGCAATAAGGTTATTAAAAAGCGAAGCAAAAAGAAAATTGACAATGTTGCTGAACTTGACAAGCTAATAGAGCCTATTGTTGCCAAAAAGCAAGTTAATGTTATGGCACGACGTTATGAATTAGCGTATACTAAATTGCATAATGAATTGCCAGCTTGGAAAAAGCAATCATTCAATAAAAATAATAAAAATGCAAATGATACGCTGTATAATGAATTCGTTGCAAGTGTGATTGCCTTGGCAGAAAATTCAAATGATCCAATTTTATTGACAGCTTAAAAAACAAATAGCTATATATACACATATATGAAAAACAAAACTAATGCACAACAAGTATTGATTAACAATTTGCGAAAGCAGTTGGAACTCAAGCGTGACACGTATACCGAAATGGTATATCGTGCGGCAATATTGGAAGTTGCTGAATCAAAAATTCCTGTATTAACTAATAATAACAATTTTAATTATACTAATTTGCCCGCAGTATAATTCACTATTTAAGCATACAGCAAAACACAGTGTCAAGTACAATGTTTGCCTCAAAAATAAAATAACTTTTGTACTTGACAACAACATTAAAATAAGTGTAATGTACATCATGCTCAATTATTAATTAATTTCAAACAACATCAATTAGTAAATTTTTAAAGTTGTATTTACATATATACGTATATACAAATTAGTTTAAAGTAAAAATTGTATTCGCTAGTTGTTGACCTTGGCTATCAAAACTACATTTGTCAAGGGCAACTTTATAAAAAAGAGCACTTGACAATGATGCTGATAGTAGATAGAGTGAAGTTGTAGATTACAGAAAATCAATTAGATAATAAAAAAAGTATATGGGAAAGAGTTACAATCGCAATCAAGACAAGCACAACAAGTGGGATCGTGAGCGTCAGCAGCGTGATGGCAAGAGAAACAAATTCAAGAAGAATACTGGAAAAAAGACATTGACCCCCACCAGTGAGTGGGGTAGTGTTGGTGCATATAGTGACGAAAGCACCTATTGAGTAAAAATAAATGAAAAAGCTGCAAGTTGAGTTTCAAAGTAATGCGGATCAATGTGGTCTGCATACTTTTAAACAAATTAAGCGTAGTGCCAATACAGCACTGTATCAGCGCATTCGCAAGGATGGTAGCACACACAGTTACGAGGCTTTCAAGATTAAAATTGTTAAAGCTGGAACAATTTTTGCCAAGGGAGCCAAGCCTGTTGAAGAGGACTATGAAAGCTATCCGGGCAAAGGTGGATTTGGCAAGTATGCTTACAGTTGCAAGACTTTGGATCATGCTGAAGCGCGATATGAAGAACTTTTGAAGAGTCAGATTGCGCTTGACGATGTGGATGAGGATGCTGTTGAATCAACAGACAACGAAAAAAAGCAATCTGTAAATAAGGTTGCCGCTGGAAAGCGTGGTCGCAAGGCCAAGGATCGTAGCAATCTGAAAATTCCAAAGGATAAATTTACCATGAAGCAACTGGAATTGCTCAATCCTGAGGTAAGTTTTGCCTTGCTTTACCAGCATATTCGTGCGCTCCTCAATATTGAATATAAAATTGTGGAGAGCATTGGTGGCAAGCGTGGCAAGCCGACGCTTGTGTATGCACCGATTGACATGGTGATGTCAAATTGAATTTTCGGGCAAAAAGTCAAATAGATAATTTTTTCCTCAAAAAAACTACAAGATGCTGTTGACACTAGCAACGGCACTCTATAGTGTGAGGGCGTAACGAAAACGTAGGACACAAACATATGAAGAACGACAAGACTATCGAAGGGTTGCTGGCGGTTGATCCCAGCACTGTGACTGCACCTGCACTCAAGTTGGCGTTGGAGCAGCATCGCAAGGAGCAGGAGGAAAAGGCGGCACGTCAGGCGTTGGAGTATCTGCGGAACGTGGAAAAACATGTGGAAGCCCATGTGGCTCGTCTTCGCCAGATTCGCAAGATGGAACGCGAAGCCAAGGAAAACTTGGAAAAGGTGGTTGCTGCCCGTGATGAGTTTCACAAAACGGGCAACTATGATGCCTTTAGCAAGACGGTGTTGGATCTTTGAATCAAACCGTGGATAGGGCCACGTTAAATAGAAATTAAGCCCTATGCGTTTGGTGGGTGGCAACATTCACCAAGGTTTTCATATACCTTAAAATTATATGAAAATATATTAAAATTATTGTAATTATTGATGCCACATGGGTTCCTTGTGACGAAGTGTGACAGACTGCTGGGCAACTAAACAGTCTATTGTCAAATTGGTCTTTGTGCCAGACAGCATCGCAAACCTTTAAGGTAATGTTGTATTGTGTGCTTGGCAAGCGAAAATTGTAGATCGACGAGTAGTTTGCCAAGCACCTTTTTCATTTTCAATTGAATTTTTATGGTTTCGTCAGCTTGAAATATTGCCCTTGACGTTTTGGGCATTGGTGTTAATGTGGTTTTGTTATGAGCAAGCGAACAAGCACGGCAAACATTTTGGCATCCACGTTTGGATGGGACATTGGTGAAGTGAGTCACTATCGTTATCAATCCACTCGAACACGACAGGCAATCTACAGTGTTGGCATGCAATATTTTGCTGTCGGCCAGCAAAAACCAAAAGACAATGTCGCTGGTGAATGGACCCAATACGTTGATCAGTTTTGGGCGGAAAAATCAAACACAATTTTGTGGGTGTGTGAATAAATCATAGGAGGCTATCGGAAAAACACATAAAGAAGAAATTAAACGTTTGCGGGAACAATTGATTGCATCATACGGCAGACATTGTTGTTGGTGCAATCGATTGTTGGGTTTAGCCGAAGAAATTACAGTAGAACATTTACTCAGTCGAGGCCGGGGCGGCAACGACGAATTAAATAATTTAGCAATTGCATGTAAGCTGTGCAACAACAATCGAGAAAATTATTTGGTTGTAACTTTCAAAGATGCTGATTACATTGCGTTCGTTGAACACGAACAGCGTTGGCAAGTGCAATATCAATTGAATTTTGCAACAGTATAAAAATCGCACAGTGACAGTTGACAACCGTTAAAAGCCAGCTATTGTGTTCGCGTCATGAACGACTTTGCATATTTGAGCAGTGATGAAATTGGATCACTGGCAACGATTGGCCTCGAAGAAATCTTTGCAGAATTCATTGACAACACTACATCTGACAATTAAGCTGACACCATGACAAAGCAACAGTTTAAGGAACAGGAGCGGCAACGCCGCATTGCTGCCAATGGTGGAATGGGTGTTCGTATTGGCAAACTGATGAAGGGGGAACTTGTTCCTACCTACAACAACAGTGCGATTTGGGCATTGCGAGAGCAGATTGCGAGTGAAGTTGCTCCTGAGATTCGCAAGCGTCAACTTGCGTGGGTCACTGGTTGACCTACGGCTAGGGAGGGGTAAGGGGCAGTGAGGTTTACGGTTATCCCAGAAAACCGTTTGTTTTTATGAAAATTGCATTGATTTGTATTTTTAGCTTTTGTGTGCAGATTGCGGCATCTGACATTGATGCCAATAAAATTGCTGATGCAATTTACATCATTGAGGGTGGTAAAAAGACCAAATATCCTTATGGTGTCAAAAGTGTAAATACTAGGGGTAATCGGGCAAAAGCAAGAATTGTCTGTATCAATACCATTCGCAATACGCACAAGCGATGGATTGCCGCAAACAAACCAATTGATTTTTTGGATTATCTTGCCAATCGTTATTGTCCGCCTAGTGTGGATAGGGTAGGAAATGCTCGGTGGAAGCGTAATATTCGTAAATTTGCGATTGAAAAGGTTTAATAGGCAATATTTATTGCTTATATGACATTGTATCTTTACGACTACGCTACTACAAATTACATTGGTGAATTACAAACTGCTTGGATACGCGAGCAAATTCCACCGGGCACACTCATCATCTTCGAAAAAATCAAATATATTGTAGTGACCAGTGAACCACAAAGTCAACCGTATACTTTTGTTGTCACTGTGAATCGTGCCTAAAAAAGTTAATCGATTTTGTTTTATTTTTGAATTTTTTTGAGAAAATCGGTTGACGGCGACAAAATTTCCGATAGTGTCGGTCGTGACGGTAAAAACAATCTATGAATGTTTATGCAGTTTTCGATTGTAAAACAAACAAGGTTTGGGAGTTATTCAACGGCGATGGCACTGTGCTGGCTATGGCAGTGACAAAGAAAGGGTTGATCAACACGCTCAAATTTCATGATTGCCGGGTTGTCAATAGAAAGAAAGTGATTTCTTACAGCACTGGCGAAATTCGCAAAGTTAGTCTTGCATCGCTGAAATAACAGACTATCTTGAACAACAATTTCGGAAAATACTGTTAAAGTGGGTTCGATGCCCATTCCCAAGATTAAGTTTCGACGGAGGCCGGTAGGGATCGGAAGTATTTTCTAAAAAAGACGTTGACGTTCGATAGAAAATCGCTAGAGTGAGTGGCAGATAAAGAGAACGACGGCAATGCAAAGCTGCCCAAGAGTTCAACAAGACGCACGGTAAATCTCTTTGTCTTCTTTGAAAAAATCTGTTGACTGCAATGCAAATTCTGCTAGAGTCAATGGCGTAACGGGACGGTTGTTCTTTTGACATTTTGCAGTGGATCGGTAGCTCAACGGTAGAGCAGTGGCTTTTTGGAAAATAAGAGCACCATACGGGAAACTGTGTGTGTGAATGGTGTAAATTCGGTGAACGGTGAAATAATGGTCAATAAGCATAGAGTATCTATGTGATCCCAACGCCGAGCGAAGTCCCGTAAGGGAAACGTGTAGAGACTATAATCACCTACCTAAAATTAGATGTCGAAAAGTAGAATCTTCACCAAAGATGGCTAACCCGCAAGGAGATGCCCGTCATGAGGTCGTAGAGTAGATTCCTTCTAATATGGTAAAGGCATAGTCCAGACCACAAACAGGGCGATTATTAGGGGTAATATCCGAAATATGATGCCAAATCAAATTCTGGTAGCGAAAGCTATAGTGGTAGGTTAAGCCATTGGTTGCGAGTTCGAATCTCGCTCGGTCCACCAAATTTTGAGATTGTGGCCTTGACTGCAATGCAAATTCTGCTAGAGTCAATGGCGTAACGGGACGGTAGCTCAGTGGTAGAGCAGTGGCCTTTTAAGCCATTGGTCGTGGGTTCAAATCCCACCCGTCCCACCAACTTTAATTTTGTTCTTTTAACATTAACAATGTTTTTTCGGCGCAATAATATATGGGCTAAAAGGGAACAACCCTATAAGTCCTACTCCTAAGTTAGTATGCGAGCAAGGTCGCATATCTGTTGCGCTAAAAACAAGTTTCATGCTACTTGAGCAAAGAAAGCATAGGTTCGACGAGTAGATTCCCGAAAGTCTTTAATTAGATTTCCTAGTAGATTCCCGAACGGAAAGCCAGAACTAATTTGGGTTTGATTAGCCTAGTAATAATCATCAATTTTTGTTCTTTTATAGATTTTTGAAAGCATAGGTCATGCCACTCGATTGTGAGTGGTATATTGTAAGAACGCATGTGGGGCATTTAACCTCAAAGTTGACACGCTAATTCAAATATAAAATCGGGTCTGCGGCACGTAAGCCGAAGAAGCAGATACAAAATCGAAAAAAATATATTGACTGGCTTTTAACCAGCGACCTATATCTGTATAGGAGTAATTAACCAATACAGCGAGAAACATGTCCCGATTTTTCAATTTCTTTATAATTACAATGAAAGAAGAAGATATTAACGAACTTAAAGCATTTGCATTTGTGTTTGTCGTGCTACTAATGCTAGTAGCATCGGGAGTTTTTGTTTTTCTTGGAGTGTCAGAGGACAAAAACAGACAACGTGAAACGCCAGTCGAGCGTATTCAAAGAAAATCGTCAATCGTGGTAATTGACAATTGTCAATATCTTTTCATGGAAAACGGAATTGTTGGCGGAAATAATTATGCTTTCATCTTGACGCACAAAGGCAACTGCACCAATCATATTCACACTTACAACAAGTGATATGCAAAAACAATTGTTCATTAATGGATTGAAAGTTAATTATGAAATGTCCAAAGATGGAGTGCTTCTAATTAGCTTTTATAGTCCATACGACATGACCGACAGTGAAAAGAAAAAAACAATTGCTAAAATTGGCAATTATTTGATTGCCGAAGGTTTTGTCAAACTTCCTGTTGACAGCACCGAGTCGGTCTGACAAGCTAGTTTTTAACGGGCCTTTAGCTCAACTAAAATTAGTGCTCCAATAGCTCAGTGGTAGAGCGTGCTCTTTATAAGGGCTTGGTCGAAGGTTCGAATCCTTCTTGGAGTACCAATTTAATTAAATAATAATTAGCGAAGGATGATGATGCTCCGCATGACAGTTTCCGCATAGAAGAATACATTTTTTTGACTCTTCTAAACAACTCTCCCAAGTTGAGTTGGATAATTTCCGGGCATCAAGATTAAATTCTTTTTTATCTGGATCGGTGTGATGAAACTCCAATGCCGCATAATTTTTCTTGTATCCGCAAACAGAACAACATCCACCAAGAAGATTAACTAAATCCATTTTTCTTTTGAAGGCACGTTCTTGTTGCTTGACATAAGATTGTTGATGGTAGTTACCATGTTTGTTGTGGCAGATACGAGAACAAAATTTAGTTTTCTTCCCCGTCAATTTTTTGTTGCAGATGATACAGTGCATATGATATAAATATGCAGTCGATTATGAAATCGATCATAATTCTTTCTCTATGAAAAATAAATTTGTAACTATTTTGCTTGCCGCCGTTGCTTTGGTTGGATGCGCTCCACCCACCCGCGAAGAAGTTGCAGGGCAACAATCGGAAAATACAGAAAATTCAAATAAACCACAATTGATTGCTTCTACGCCACAAGGCAATCTTTATTTGATTTTTGTTCGTCCGTTTCCCAAACAAAAGCATCAGTATGATAGAATTTATTTCTTTGACACCAACAAAACGGTCACAATCAATACTGACCATCGACAAGGAAAGCGAACCGTAACCGAGGCGTCGGTGATTGTCAATGGAAAAGAATACGTTCCCAAGAACTGATTTTTTCTCAAAAAAGGCTATTGACCACCTCACTCAATCTGCTAATTTGATCGCGTCATGAACGACAAAATCATCGAACGGTTGAAGAAGCTGCTGGCACTGGCTGGCAACAATCCAAGCCAAGCCGAAGCCGAAGCTGCCATGGCCAAGGCTCAAGCGGTGGCAATCGAACACGGTATTGACCTTGCCATGATTGGCGACAGCCAAGCTGAAAATGAAACGGAAATTATCCGTGACGAAATGGAGTTTGGTCAACGGTTGCCCACGGTCAACAACTACGTTGCAAACATTTTGATTAAGTTTTTCAACGTCAAAATCATTACGTCTGGTGGACGCAACAATGGTCGCAAGCTGATTTTTGTGGGCAAGCGGGACGACATTCATACCGCAAAATACATTTACACTTGGTTGGCTGAAACCATGGTTCGTTGCTGGCACAGCTACTACAAGACTGCCGCTGGCATTCCTCTCAGTCACAAGCAAAGCTATTTGCTTGGTTTTTACAACGGATTGGCAACCAAGATGGAAGCCAACAAGCGTAGCGTCGAAGCTGACAAGCTCAAGACGGATGCTGATAAGAACAAGTATGCGGTGGCGGTTGTCAACCTTCAAAAGAAGATTCAGGATTTCATTGACAATGAGTTTGACAACCTTCGCAAGGTTCCCACGAAGAAAATTGAAATGAATGCTGGCAGCTATTCGCGGGGCATGGTTGACGGCAGCAACTGCAACATTGCCAAGGGTGGTATTGGCAACCGGGCAGTGGGTCAACTGGCCTATTGAGGAAAAAACCTTGGGGTTAGGTCAAAAAGCCCCTTGACGCCATGCAAAACCTCTTATAACCTCTTAAAACAATATGAACTACAAAGTTACTACTACTCCCGCTGTCAAGCAAACTATTGTCGTTACCCGAAAAGAGTTGTGGAGGAACTATTTGAGGAGTTGGGCTGACGTTGTGATGGATAGCCCCGAACTTCTGAATAATTTGACACACTTTCAGAATGTTGCGAAGATTTTGTGTGTGGGTGAATTGGATTACAAGATTCGTCAACTGTTCCGTCAAGGCGAAACCGTTCAGCTGATGGGGGATGCCATGGAATATATTGACACTGGCGATGATAATACACTTGTCGAAATCATTGTGACTGATGGTGAGAAGTCTGTGGTTGTGAATATGAACAATATCAGCTACTGATAGCAGCTATGTCGAAGGAAGCTTTGAAGTGGATCGGGCAGCAATCGACGAAACGGAATAATTTTTAATTGGTTCGCCATTCTCCTAATAAATGGCATTAGAATTCAACCTTTAACATTTAACTATCTGGTCAAGAAAGGAACCTATGCCCCGAGATTCGCCGTGAACTAACTGTTGTTCAGTTTTTCTTGCACCTTAAAAAAATTAAAGAAGGATGCCGTTGGTAGAAATACTGGCGGCATTCGCATTTTTGTTGTTGACGCAATCGAATACACCATTTACCGTGTTTGCAGCATGAGCTACGAATTGGAACTGGAAACCGCAACAAACATTCAATTCAAGAATTTTAGTCATGATCGTGAAGGATTGACTGCGGCACTCAACATCATCGAACAAAATAAATCGATTATTGTTGCCGCAACCGTTATCAGCAGTCGAGATGGAGTCGTATACACCTTCTAAGTTGCCATGAAAAATCAATTGATTTGTATTTATCCTCAAGACACTGGCTACAAAATTGCATTTTGTGATTGCGGTGGACTGGATCATCGCTACACTTACCCACAGTCAACCAATGAATTGACAAGCTGGGAAGTGGGTCAAATGATGGGCGGCAACTAAAATGAGAACTTTTGTTTTGCTTTGCACGGGAGTGTATCTAAATCCAGACGTTACAGGATTGATTTGTTTAATTGCAGCTTATGCCAGTTTTCTTTGGAATGTGCATAAAGAAACTGTTGACGGCACCACAATTCTCCATTAAGGTGTAGCCATGAAGACGCTTGAAGAGTTGCAGACGGAATTCAACAATCTCGGAGTCGGTGAGATCCATGAAGTTGATGTTCCCAATCTTGTATGGTTCAAAGCAAAGATTTGTTGGGACACGGGCCAAGAAGCTCTTGTTGAAATCACCATCCAAATCACCAACTCACTCGCGGTTGAGATTTTCGGAACTGCCAAAAATCATGATTTGGAATTTTACTTTCTCAAATATCACGCCGACAAAGTTGCTGCATTTCAAAAGCGAATTTATCAATTTGATGCAGATGCCCAAGAATGGGGCACTCATCATCACAACAATCATCTTGCATTTTACGAATACCATGTTTGGTAAAAATAGTCGTTGACGGCACCGCAATTGTCCATTAACGTAACTGCCATGAAATTTGTAAATCTCACTCCACACGATGTTGTTGTGATTGTTGACGGCAAAACCACTGTCTTTCCCAAGACAGAAACGATTGCCCGGTGCGAAGTGATTCGCCAAAAATTCAGCATCATCGACGGCATTCCCATCTATGCCACTCGTCTCGGCAACGCAATCAATCTTCCTCCAATGGAAGAAGGTAAATTGTTTATTGTCAGTGCCTTGGTCAAAGATCGTGAATACAATCGACGACATGACCTTGTTAGCCCCGGCAATCTGATTCGCAACGAAGCTGGCTTTGTTATCGGATGCGAAGGATTCAACATCTGATACCCTAACCATAGGGAGGATTATTAAACCCCTCCCCCCCCTCAACAAAAATGAAATACCTTTGTTTAATGTTGCTGCTGCTGTTGCTGGTTAATTCATATGACCGCCACAACAAACCAACTAAAATTAATACAACAACAATTGTTTATGAGGATGCCACAATTGTTTGGATTCCCTGACTCTATATACGTAGAGGGTGCATAAACCACCCCCACCTTAAAAAAATCAATCGACTCGTTTTAATCGCGGCACACCACCACTCAATTATACCATACAGTATAGTTCAAGTTCAATAAGCACTAATGCTGTGTTGACCCTATCTTTCAATCAAAATCAAATAATAAAGACAATAAACACACTGTAAGCTATCTACACACCACCTTATAACCCTACTCTATGAGTCAAGTAGTTTACAAACAATCTCCTTTTTTGAACAATCGTAGCGATAATGGTTATACTCAATGGAACCATTTGCCCACCGACAAATACATGGCAACAGGTGTGGATCGCAATAATAAGCGATTCAAAATCGTAAGCGATAGCTACGATTACATTCGTGGTCTCAATCTTTGGCGTGGAACCAAGTGGCTAGTTCGCAACGGCAAACGCCATCGCATTCAATCGGTGACTAATTGATAGCACATCGCCACCAACACTTTCCAACACTTTGTCAAACGAAAAAAAATTAATTTAACTTTTTTTTGCATCATCAAAAAACAAACAAATCTTCATAATGACACATTTTTGAAAGTTCGTCAAGCGATTGAACGAAAATAAAATTTAATTTTTTGCTGTTGACTCTATTGAAAATTCCATTTAATTTGCGGATGATGCAAAAGGTGCCGCGCACAAAAAGCAATCAGGGCAGCCTCCGGTCCCCTACCCTTCGCGGTTTATCGCTAGTCAGGTGTTGTTTCCGGGTTGGACCGCGCAACCCATCGTCAAATTGTGCTTTCAGCATACATTCGCCCCATGCGTCCGCAACAAAATTCTCAAAAAAGAATCTGCTTTTTTTCGCCACACAAGGATTGACAAATAGATTTTTACAAGGTTGGCACGGCATTTGCTATCGTGTGCGCGTGCGGTTGAATGCTTCCCAAAACAAAGTGAAAGATTTTTGAAAAAACCCATTGCACCTTTTGCGGCACCTGCTAGAACTTTCTCCGTCAGCGCGGTTCCTGTCTGCGAAATCTCCGAATAAATCGGCCAGACACCCGCTTCCCTGACACTTGTATATGTCGCACGAAATCATGTTCCGCGATTCCCAGACTGGCTTGACTCAGGCTTGGACTGGACTCACGAACATTGTGGAAAAAATCACGCTGGAGAACGCTTTCACTTGGGAACTCAAGGAAATGCCGCTTTATGTCAACACGGGCAAGTTGACCAAGGTGCCGGGGTTCAAGGCGTTCGTCGCTTCGGACGATAAGCTGTTGTGTGGCAAGCCTATGGCTGAAACCTATCAGGCTTTGAGCAACGCGGAATTCTGGGACACGGCAAACGAGGCTTTGGAGGGAACCGGCGCGGTTGTCGAATCTGCCGGAACCATTATGGACCGCTCCCGCCGTTTTCTCACGATCAGGCTGGCGGACGACCAAAAAACCATTGGCGGGCGGACGTTCAAACATCGCATTAGTTTTGTCGATAGCATTGACGGCACTACTCACTTCTACGCCGTCAACACTAGCGTTTGCGTTGTTTGCGCCAACACGGCGCGGATGGTGATGGGTGACATGACCGGCGAATTCCGCTTCAAGCTGAAGCATACCAAGGGGTTCCGGGCCAAAATCGAAGGCATGAACGCTCAAATCGAATCCATGCTGGGCGTCCGCGCTGAATTCGAGTCCGCGTTGCAAATCGCCGCCAGTGAACCGTTGCGCGAAATCGAAGCGCGGAACCTGTTCGCCGGTTGGCTTGGAACGGATGCCGAAAAAATGTCAACCCGCGCCGTGAACACTGTGGACCGTTTGACCGGCCTTTATCGCGGCGGTGCGGGAAACAAGGGCGAAACGTTGCTGGATGGCGTTTCTGCCGTGACTGATTTTTATTCGCATGAGTCTAGCGGCGGCGAAGACAAAGCTGGATTCCGCTGGAAACAGTTCAACTCCAGTGAGTTCGGTGCCGGTGCGCGTGCAAAGACCGATTTTCTTTCGGCTTTGTTCCTGACTGAAAAGGGAAAGGTGCGGGGAATTAACCGCCCTGCTATCAATGAGATGCAAAGTCGGGGCAGCAAGTTGCTCGCGGACTACGCAACGGCAAACTAAGCCAACCCAAGACAAGCCCCCGGCTTTCACCGGGGGCTTTTTTGTTGTTTCACTTCGTTCCAGCCAATGCCCCGCAATCGAACGCTAAGGCACCGCCAAGGCGTTTTAATTGTCCGGCAGGGTCAACATAGCCAAAACGATCAAAAGCCCTTTAGTGAGGCAGCTAGGGGGCAACAAACGCAAATTGAATTTTCTTCACCTTTTCCGAAAAAATCCATTGCGTTATTTTTAGCACCCGCTAGAACTTTCTCCGTTCGTTATGCAAAACTTCATTAGCTACTCGAAACTTGTCGCGTTGCTGGAAGGCAACGCGGGTGCAATGCCGGTGGGCATTGTTGCCACTACGGACGCCAAGGCGCGAAAAACCAATAACCCGCATGGCGTTATCACTAAAACCGTCCGCGCCGTTGGATTTGTTGGCGCGGATTACGAAACGAGCGTTCAAAACCAAACGCTGGCGGCAGGCGTGAAAAACCCCGATTTTCAAGCCGATTCATTGCCTTGGGGTGAATGGCTTGTACCGTCAAAGGTTATCCAGCACAAGGGTAAGTTGTATTTGCGGACGCAAACGACGGCAGGAATGCGCCGGAATCAATCGGCCCGTGTTCTCGCCTACCGGGACGAAAAGGGGCGTTTCATCGCACGGGACGAAGCCGCCAAATTCCTGCCCCCGGTGCGTGAATCTGCGAAGCAAACCGATGCTGGTTTGGAAGGCGCGAAGTCGCAAGTCTGGGTCCGCACCTATGCCTTCGATTCACTTGAACGTATCCGCATCGCGGGGCGGACCTACGTTCCAGTCGCGGACTAGGTAACCGCTTCAATCAAAGCCCTTGCCTTTCGGCAAGGGCTTTTTTGTTCTCTGGCATAAAATGGTCAAAAAGAGACAACGCTCTAAAATCGTTTATAGGGCGTTTTGATTGGCTCCGAGGGTGATGATAGCGGGCAATTTGAACATCGTTGATAATCAACCACTTACGAGGCTGGCACGATTCTTGAAAGCGTCTCATATCGAATCCTAGAGCGTTTTCCATTCTGTTTGACCCGGTGATGATGCACCCCATAAACGATTCACTTTGTCAACACAGAAAAAATAAATTGGTATTTTTTCGGCATACGCAATCACTTGGCACATGGCTTGCTAGGAAAGCAGCTACCATGCCAACCCCACCCACCCCCTCAAAATAAATTCACTTTTTCCCGTTGACAGGGTGCCCCTCTGGGGGTATGGTTCTGAACATGGGCGGGGGTCGGGGCACCCCCCGCCCCTGAGTTATACCACACACATTGTAATTTTTTATAGGAAAATTCATATATACAGCATCTACAACATATGCATAATAATTTTTTCCAGAGAATTTATATATACGATCTAATATTGCACAATATTTTACAATATTATTTGTATATACGGTATTTTCTGCGTATATTTGCGTATAGTATTTTAACAACATCACTTTTTATAGGCGTATAAAAAAGCAAATTTTGTATTATAGTTTTTTGTTGTTGGGGGCGATTTTTCAAAAAAATAAAAAGTAAAATTTTTTCTTGGGCAAATCGCATATATAAAAAAAATATGTTTATAGATGTTGTATTGAAAAAT
>Ga0129333_10001738_pt1 | contig 19977 bp, 19 predicted proteins | sample CPB6_08_DNA_FD_94474 | JGI IMG/M metagenome (GOLD analysis project Ga0129333, IMG submission 94474) | Freshwater to marine salinity gradient microbial communities from Chesapeake Bay, USA - CPBay_Sum_0.6_0.8_DNA | ecosystem: Environmental > Aquatic > Marine > Coastal | place: USA: Chesapeake... | reverse complement strand
GCAAAATCGTTGTATTCTTGGGTCAGCTTCATCCGCTTGTCGAAAGCGGCTGTCATCCTTGCCTTTTCAGCGGAAAGGTTGGATTCCATCAGCTTGTTCTGCTGTTCGGCGTAGACCTTCAGGCCCGCAAGCCTCAACTCCCGTTCTTTGATCGCGGCGATGGTGGCGCTGGTCGCGGTTTGCAACTTCAACCTGCTGATTTCATCCTCGATGTCCTTTGATTTCTTTAGCGTTTCGATCAGGGGCTGCGATGCGTTGTAGAAAGCCTTCTGCATCTTATCAAGGTCTTTGACCCCACTGGCGACACCAGTGGCAAAGGCTTCTTCCAGATTGTCTTGGAAGTCCGAGGCGGTCTTTGCCAACGCCTTGCCGACTTCGGTTTGCAGCAAACTCGCATTTGAACGCAAAGCGGCTTGGTCGGGGATGAACGACAATTGAAAGGACATAATGTCTTGGATCTTTGGCATTTCTTATCCTTTCCCAGCCCCGTATTCGACCTTGCGGTTAGCCACCTGTTCGTTCAGGGGTGCTTCGGGGGTCGGTTCCTTGACGACTAGCTTGCCGTTCTGGATGGTCAGGTTCCCTGATTCGGGCGCGTGTGCCAGATACTTATCGTGCAGGTACGCCACACCCTTGGGGGCTTCATAGACGGTCTTGTGAATTGCAGGCTGGATGCGGTCGCGAAGCTGATCCAGCGTATAGCCGACCAGCTTGATTGCTTCGGGGTTTTCGCCCTCTTCCTCAAGGTTTTGCTGGACTTCTTCCACCCGACGACGCCGTTCCTCTAGTTCGCGTTCGTAGGCTTCAAGGACGGACTGTTTGTAGTCGTCCACCACCTTGTCGTGGTAATCCTTCTCGCCCGCGACCCAGCGCCGCATTTCGTCAGCCAGTTCGTCGGGTGTGCTGGCATGACGGAACGTGGGTGTCTGCGAATAGGGCGTAGTGCCGTCGTCCCGCAGGTAACCAAGCCACTTGTAGTAGGTCTGGTCTAGCAAGTCTTGCTTGCGGGTCTTGTCTGCTTCCTTTAGGGCCGTTTCCTTGGCGTTCAGTTGTTCGATGCCCTTGGGCGACATGGCTGATGCCACCAGCTTGGCGTGCGCCCAGTCCTGTTCGACCCTCTCCCGCAGGTCTTCCATGCGGTTGTGGGCCAGCCACAGCTTTTGGACAAGGTTCATGCCCAGATTGTTGGAAGGCAGGCCGTTGTAGTGGTTGGACGGGTATTGGCCCCCTGTTTGCCGCCACAGGTTGCGGGAAATGGGTTCGTGGAAAAAGGCTTCCAGACGATCGAGGCTGTCGCTTTGGCGTGTCAGCAGTGTGGACAGGACAAAGAACAGCCGATCAAGCTGGGGCGTCCGTAGCGACTGGTATGCCTTGTAGCAAATCAGGGCGGCGTTTGGGTCAGCGAGTAGGATCTGCCCTTCGACCAGCCATGTAGAAGCGGCCAGCATCCAGCGTTGGTATTCCTGATCAGAACCATACGCTGCCCTTTGCTGCACCAGAAAGAAGTCCCCTTCTGACAAGGTGCGTAGGGAAAGGGCTACGTCGCCCACTAGGATGGGGACCGCCAAGAAACCTACGGTCACCATTTCCACCAAATCGTCGTACATATCACGACGTTGGATGGGTGTTGTAGAAGGCAGCATTGCTACCCCCTACGGAAACGTGGATTCTGCGTGCCCTTGTCGATGTTCTGGTTGATAGATGCACCCTGCCCATTCCGCATGGGGGTCTTATCGGTCAGGGTGGGAACCTGACCGATACGGTAGGCTTCCGTGCCCCCGACTTCCCCGACCTTCTGCACGGCAAGGTTGTCCTCTTCCGCATCCAGATGCACGTTGGCGTGCGGCGGGGGGCGGCGTAGGACAGTCTGCTGCTGCGCGGCTGCCTGCTGTGCAGCGCGGGCGCGGAACAGGCGTTCGTTTTCAGCAGCGACCTGTGCCTGCAAGTCGCCCAGATCGATGCCCTGCTGGTCACGTTCGATGCTTTCCAGCACTTCGGACATCGGGGGTTCAGGGTGTGCCTGAACGGGCGGCGGCGGTGGTGGTGCAGCAGGAATGATCGGCTTACGCGGCTGCACGGCTGCGGGTGGCTGGGGCGCGGGTGCAGGGGGCGGCGGTTCAGGCTGCGTCTGGGGTGCCGCCACGGGCGGTTCAGGTTGGGTGGACACGCCAGACAGGTCTGGCGCTTCACTCTTGACGAACGCTGCAACCTGTTGGCGGAAGGGGTGCTTGGCTTCCTTACTGGATTCCCGTTCGGCCTTGCGGGTCTTCAGTTCTTCCAACCGTGTTTCGGTGCGCTTGATTTCAGCATCAAGGTCGAAGGGGTTGTACTTCACAAGGGCTTCCGACTCCAAGTCCAGCCGTTCCATCAGTTCGCTGTATTTGCCGAACAGGGCTTGACGGACAGTTCGTGACCACTTGCCGATGACGGCCCGCATGGCTTCGAAGCGTGGGACTTTGACTGCGACACCGTTGGGCAGCGTTTCCCCAGTTTCGACGTATTCGCTGTCCTTTAGGTTCATACCGCCGATGCTGACGATGGCATACGCCAACAGGCCGACCTGAAAGCGGTCAAGGAATTCGGTGTTGGCCGACAGGCTATCCTTGTTCTCTTCCAACGCGCCAGAAGCGAACTTCTGGACGGACACTTCTTCGTGGGGCAACAGGGCTTCCAACGTGACGATATGCCCGCCAATGTCGCAGTCGATGCGACCCTTGCCGACATGGCTGATGTTGGAAAAAGCCTGTTCTAGTGCTTGAAGGTTCAGCATGTGGACTTCCCTTGGTTGCGTGGAAGCCCGCTGCGGTCAAAGACAGCGCAAAGAAAGTCGTTGGTCGGGAAGCAACAGCGCAAGTCGTATTTTCCACAGGGGCTAGGGCGGGGAAGGCTTTTTCCTTCCCCGCCCTACCTTACCGTGATTTAGCCGATGACGCCTTGGGCGAACGACGCCGCGCCGCCCGCCGACGTAAACGCACCGCCTTGGTAGCGGATAGACCCAAGCTGACCCACGGTCGGGTCATTGCCCGTAGCCAAGAATTCGCCATAGGTCGAGTTGAAGTCGTGAACGTCGCTGATCGTGACGCCGCCCGATTCCATGATCTGACCGCTATCCTTGCTGAACGTGGCCGACCAGCTATTGAACCAGCAGCCTTCGTACATGGTGATGATGGCGGTGTGGCCACGGGCACCACCGGGGATGCCAGCGGGGGAGTTGGTCACAGTCGGATACCTGACAGCCGATTGCCCACCCGTGAAGCTGCCCTTGCCGCCGCCGTCGCTGCCGACGTTCTGCACGCCAAGGTCATTGTCCGCCAGCGTGCTGAACACAAGCTGTTGTTCAACATCGAACGGCCAGCGGTGATGACGCAGCGAACGCACGGGGCCGTCGATGCCCGCAGCGTAGCCCGTGGCCTGCCACAGGTTGGACAGGTACAGCAGGGCGCGTTCAAAGTTGGCCGTGGTAGCGCCCGTGATGGACGGAACCAGTTCGGCAATCTTGTCACCGAAGCCGATGCCGCGCATTTCATCAATGGTGCGGCTTTCGGTCGGTGCCCAAGAACTGACGACACCCATCTGCGAAAGCGTCTTGTTGGGGTCGCCATAAGCGGGCGCAAGGACACGCACTTTCTGGCTGACAGCCACGCGGGTATTCGGGCTGGTGCCAAATTCGTACAGGTAGCTTGAACCCTGAAGGCCATTTTGCGGATTCAGGTCTTGGTTGTCGCTTGGCATGGTCGTTCCTTCCGTGTGGACGGGTTGCTTCCCCTACCCATGTGGGGCGCATAGGCAAACTAGGATGAGAACGACAGGGGGCCGAAAGATTTTTGTGAAAGCCCTGACGGCCAGCGTACACCTAGCACAAGGGGTTGGCACTGGACGCCACAAAGCCCCGAAGGAAGGACACCATGACGACGACCGCTACCACCTACACCCGTGACCAGATCAACGCCCTGCTGCTTGCCAACGACCGCGCCGTGCTGGTCGCCATGACCCGCCTGTACGACGCGCAGACCAGCGACGAGAAGGCCGTCACCACCGTCCGCTACCTGAACCACAAGGGCTTCAGCGTTCGCACCGTGGGCGTCGGTTCGCGCATCGCCCGCAAGGTCGCCAAGGGCGTTACCCTGACGGCTGCCGAAATGAAGCTGGCCCGTGACATCGCCCTGTGGCACAGCAAGCAGCTTGTCGAACTGGCCAACGCGAAGGCCGCTGCCAAGGCGGCGGCGGTGTAAAAACCGTGAACGCCCACGGGGGCAGCGTACATAGGGTAGGAAGGGGGCCGATGGACTGGCCCCGAAGGAAGGACACCATGATCAAGTGGCTGGCGAAAAAGGAAGCTGAACTGACCGACGAGCAGGTCGAAAAGATTGCTAAGGCCCTGATGTGGGCGGGGGATTTCATCGGCGCAGCGATGTGCTTCGCCATCCCCGCCATGATCGGCATCCTTTGTATGCTGCTGGCCGATTAGGGTAGGGTATTATGAAACGGACGACGCGGTGCGCCCGCTAGTCCAACGGCCCCATAGTCTAGTGGTCAGGACACGGCCCTTTCAAGGCCATGACACGGGTTCGAATCCCGTTGGGGTCACCACGATTTGCGGCGCATAACCCCTGTAGTGTCAGGTCAACCCCACCACCAAACCTGCAAGCACTTCCGCTACTGAATTCCCGCCGCTTGCCGCAAGTCTAGGCCCAGCCACCGTCAGGGGGTGGCTGGGCCGTCTTGCTTTTGGGCGAACCGCCGCCAGCCCCCGACCAATGGCTACGAAAGTCGGGGGCTGGCGGCAGGCTTACTGCGCCGAGAGGTTCGAACGCAGGTTGAAGGTGATGACGATGTACAGCAGCGGGAACACGGGCTGGTAGTACGCTTCGACGTTCGCCACAGTCGGGTCGTCGGGCGCAACGCTGGCCTTGATGCCCGTGTAGGCGTTGACGATCTGTGCCGCCACCATGTTCTTGAACATCATGGCAAGGCGACCTTCGATCTGCGACAACACACCCGGCAGGAACTTGATACCGATGAAGTTCGCCAGCACCTGACGCGAATTCTGCTGAACGTAGTCAGCAATCTGCACGATGGTCGGCAGCTTCGTCAGGACATTCGACATGTCGGTGGTCAAGCCGTGGCGCACCTTCAGGAACGGCGGGGCGTCCTCCAGAATCGTCACGCCACGGATGGCGGTCTGGTTCTGCTGCACGGCGTCCAGCTTGCGGCCAAGCTGATTGAAACCGACAATCTGGGCGTTCGTCCACGGGGACGCCACGTCGAAGTTCGGGCTGGCCCGATTGCCCGCCAATGCCGCCGCCATGTAGAAGCCTTCGACAAGGTATTCTTGCCGATTGCCAAGGGCGTCGGTCAGCGTCAGCGTCACCGTGTCAGGGTACACGATACGCATACGGGTGTTGGTCAGCAGTTGCGCCAGCGTCTGCACCTGCGACGGGGTGGTTCCCGCGCCCATGCCGATGATGGCCGTCCGTTCGTTCTGGTAACGGATGGACGACTGCACGCTGACGTTGCGCGACAGGTACTGGAAGAACTCCGTCGAATCCCCACGCAGCGGGACGATGATGTCAGGCTTGACATTTCCCGCCAGCGGGGTCGAAAGGCTGTCCAGCACGTCACGATAAGTAGCCACCGTGGCGAAGTCGCTACCCGGTGCCTTTTGGGTCTGGGCGATACCCACCAGAACGGCACCGTTCAGGATTGCCAAGTAGGCACCCAACGTGACGGGGTTGTCGGGCGACAACACACCGAAGGCCGCTTCGACGGTCGAAATGCGGCTGTAAAGGGCAGGGGTGAAGTCCTGCTTGCTGTAGTCGTAGCTGACGTAGTACAGGTCACCAATCGCGGGTTCTTCACCGCCGCGCTTGAAGGTGCTGACCATCGCCACGTTGCCAGCCGCCGTGCCCAGCGTGTCCGTGACCAGAAGTTCGACACCGGGCAGTTGCACGGGGATCGAACCGTTGGAAAGGAACGTGGCCGACGACTGGAAGCGGAAGGTCGTACCCGTGGGGTACAACAACCCGCCCGTGCGCGGCAGGACGGTGAAGGTCAGGCCCGTCACATCGTCAACGTAGGTCTGGCCGACGTTGCCGTCCTGACCCGCGCCGCTGTTCAGCACCGACGTATTGGAACTGCCCGAACCAGCGGGGTTGGACGACGTGACGAAGAAGCCGCTGATGGCATCTTCGCCAGTGGCGAACGTACCCGACACGACATTCAGGCCAGTTCCCTGACGCAGCGCGTCGAAGGTGCCTGCCGACTGGAATTCCACGCGGCTGGAAGCCCCCGTCGTGTGCGACTGGACGAACAGGTACTCCTGATTCGTCGTGTCGATCACAACCGCTGCCAAGGCCAAGGTAGCGAACGAGTTCGCGCCGAACGAACCCGTGTCCGTGGGGAACAGGGTGGCCGTGTTGTTCATCAACGCCGCCACAACCTGATCCGCACCGACCGCCGTGCGGGTCGCAGTCGTGCCCGCCGTGAAGCCCAGCGTGGCGTTGGCATCGCCAGTGCCGATTGCAACGCTGCTGTTGGTTTCGGTCGTGCGCGACGAAAGCCGCAGACCCGCGCCATCACGACGCACCATCTGACTGGACCGCACAGTGGCGAGGGTGCCAAAGGGCTGGTCGGGCAAGGCAGCCAAAGCCGCTTGGATCTGGCTGATGACCGAAGCGGAAGCGGACGACGCATCCACCGTGTTGTCACCCAGCGGGGTCAGGGTGCCGCCCGCTGCCGAAGTGAACTGCACGTTGACGGTAACACCGTCAACGGTGAATTCGAATTCGTCATTCTTCGGATTGGCACCAGTGCCGTCGTAGAAGTAGACGCCGTATTCGCCACTGACGGGGCTGACAAGGCCAAGGGATACCTGATTGCCTTGCGAGAAGTCAGCGCGAAGGGTGGCAGGCTGTACCGTGGCCTTGTTGCAAGCCGTCGCCATCTGGTTCAGGGTCAAGCCAGCCTTGCTGTTGCCAGCGCCACCAAGAACTTCGATACCACACTGGCTGACAGTGTTGATCGCAGCCATGTTGGCGTAGTAGAAGGCCGTCGTAGCGTCGTACAGACCGAGACCGGGGTGGATACGGCCATTGATGACCAAGCGGTCATACAGCAACGGCGAAGTGGCCACCGTGTCGATACGGGCAAACGGACCCGAAAGGTACTTCGACTGCGGCTGGGTCGGGTTGGCAGCCGCCGTTGCATCGAAGCCTGCGATGACAGCAAATTCGTTCAGGGGGGTGCCCCGCTGAAGGCTGAAGTAGCCGCCGAAGTTGTCGTTCCAAGCACGACGGAACTTGAAGACCAGTTGGCCATCAGCGTTTGCCGAAACGTCAATCTGCGGGAAGCGGAAGTCGCCCGCAGGGGCGTTGAAGCCCGCCATCGCATCCAGTTGGGTCTGGATTTGCGTGACCAGTTGCGGAAGGGTGTAGACACCCGTAGCAATCGTGATGGTTTCAGTGGTGTCGAAGGCACCGCCGCTGCCCACATAGTCAAAGGTCAGCGTGTTGTGGGCGGGGTTCGCAGCAGCGACTTCGAACGTGTTGGTGAACTTGGTCGAGCCGTGGACTTGTGTACGGGCGGCGGGGTTGTACAGGAAGTACGTCTGGGCCGCGCTGGGCGTACCGCCCGCCCAGTTGACATCCACCGTGAAAAGCCCCGTCGCAGGGCCAGTGAAGTCATAGGCCGTGACGGTGCGCTTCTGGCCCAAGGTCGCAAGACCAGCGCCACCCGTGATGATGATTTCCCACCCGACGTAGTAGCCGTCAGTCTGCGAAAGGCCCGCCGTCGTGGACGGCATGGTGGCGGCAGCACCACCACCAGCGGACGCACCGACAAAGCCATCGCCAGCCTGATTCAGGGCATCGGCAAAGTCCTGCACGGTCAGACCAGCAGCGGGGTTGACGGCGGCGGTGATCTGCACACCGTCAACGTCTACCACCAGCACGTTGTTGGTGCTGTCGAGGGTGTAGGTCAACCCACCCGTCGAAGCGTCGTAGGTGACAGGCGAACCAACCAGAACGGCAGGGATACCAGCCACGCTAGAAGAGGAGTTCGGGGCTGCCAAGTTGATGGCAGTCGGGAAGCCCGAATTGTCGATTTCGATCAGAAGGTTGTTTGAGCCACCTTCGATGAAGTAGTACGGGGCGGCACCAAACACAGCGATTTCAGCAGGGGTCGCATCCGTATTCTGGAACTGGACCGTGATGATTTCGCTGACAGGGCCAGTGAACAAGCTGCTGGACGACGCTTGGAAGCGGACACCCGCGTTGTATTCCGAACCGCTGGGGAAGTTCAGCGTGATACCCGCCAAACCAGCCGACTTGCTGTTCGGATTGAACGTCGCACTGTAGGTCGCGTTGCCGTCCGCATCAGCCACCGTGTAGGTGCCGACGCCGCCGACACCGGGCAGGCCCACGGTCAGCAGGTATTCCTTGTCCACCAGCAGGTTGTAGTAGAAGGTCGCGTAGACCGTAGCGCCCACGGGAACTTCTTCAGCCAGCGTGATGGTGCTGGTGCTGCTGTCCACCTTGATCACGTCCACAGCGCCGCGTTCCAAGGCATCCTGAAAGCTGTAGCCCCAATAAGCCGTCACAAGGTCGGGGCGGTCGGTCGGCAGGTCGATGCGACCGTTGCTGACCGACTGGAACAGCGACTGGCCCAGCGGGCTATTGCGCCCGTTGCCCGTGGTGGGCTGGTACGGAAGCTGGAACTGGGTGGTGGTGACCGCCGTGCATTCCGCAGCGTAGTACCTGTAGTCAACCAGCGTGCCGCTGATCTGGTTCGGACCAAAGGCAGTGCTGCCCGCCGAAGTGGTCGAAGAATTGACCATCAACGCCGTGCCCCACACGATGGTGTCGTTGTAAAGCACGAAGTCCGCACCGTTCAGGTAGTCGGTGCGATTCGGGGTTGCGCCGCACTGGGTGATTGCCGTGACGCCGATGTTCGCCAAGTAGTCGAACGTGTCCTGCCAAGTGTTCTGCCAGTAGGTGATCGTCACAGTGGACGACGGGGCAGGGGCGTAGGGCAGGGTAACGGCGCGGGTCGAACCGTCCACAGCGGTCGGAATGACTTGCACGTTGTTGATCTTGACAACAACCTTCGAAGGGTCGGTGGTCGTGATGCCACCGCCGCTGCCGTCCACGATCGGGCCTTGGAAGGTGTAGAACACCGTGTTGCGGCTGGTCTGCTGGCTGTTGGCAAAGCCCAGCAGGGTATTCGCCGTGCCGTTGCCGACCAACAGGTTCGTGGTGGACGAAAGCTGGATGGCTTGCAGCCCGAAGTTGTTGATGAAGGTCGAAGCCGTCAGGCCGGGGACGGAGGCGGTCAGCGTGTTCGCCACGACCGTAGCCGTCAGGAAGCCCGCAGGCAGGGTCACCGTGATCGTCGTCGGCGTAGCCGCGTTCAGCACCGTCACGATGAACTGGTCGTTCACGCCCGCCACGATTTCATCGAAGGTGCCGACCGTGGGGGTCACACCCTTCGCGCCGTAGATGACCGCATTGTCGGACGACACCTGTTCGCTGACGTTATCAGTGAACAGGGTGTCGTGACGATGGAAGTAGTAGGTGCAGCGCACAACGTCGGTCGCGGCAGGTGCCTGCGCCAGCGTGATGATGCCCCGCAGACCGTCAACCGACTGGACCACAACGGGGGTGCCGTTGAAGGTCACGACGACAGCGTTGCGGCTGTTGGTCGTGGTTCCCGTGCCGTCACCGTTGGTGATGGGGAAGTTGCGGACTTGGAACTTGGTGATCAGGCCGTCGAAGTTGCCCAGCGTGATAGCACCCGCTGCGCTGATGGAAACAACCGCACGCCCCGCTTCGTTTTCGTCCACGACCTGCTGGTCTACAGTGGACGAAGAACCGCGCACAACCGCCAGATTGTTCTGCTTCAGCAGTTCCGAACCTTCGCCAATCAGGACGGGGATACGGGCCGTCGTGATGGTGTTGGCGAGGGGCGATTCGAAGTTGGTTTGGGTGTAGACACCGGGGGGCGCGTAGTTGTTTTCTGGGAAGGCCATGACGGTACTCTCCGCAAGCGGGGTGGGGACAGCGCAAGGGATTTCCTGCCGCAAAGTGCGGGCAGTCTACTGTATCTGTCAGGCGTAAAGGCTAACTAGCATTTGGCCGCTTTCGTGCGCCCAAGGTCGCCACAGCGTCGATGACACGGGCGGTTTCGGAAGCCTTGCGTTCTTCTGGCTTCATCACACGGTAGGTGCCATCAGGGTTCTTTGACAGGTCGGCTTTGGTCGCACTGGGATTGTGCCGAAGGACATCGCGTTTCAAGGCGTCCCGCTTGTTGATCATCTCCCATTTCTGGGCGGCATCCTGCGCGATAACGCGGTCGTAGCTGGTGTCCACCGATGCAATCCCCGTGTTCTGCGGGGCGATGCCGCTGGTCGGCTGATTGAAAGTGAACCCTACATCGTCTGGGACAGCCTGCTTGGCGGATTGTCCACAGGCGCATTTCTGGCTGGCACGTTCAGCCATACCCACCCGCTTTTCAAACCGCAGGCCACAGGACATGCACTGGTAGACGTAGACTGGCATAGGTCACCCGATGGTTTCGTAATACTGGGTCTTGTTGACAAAGAAGGGGTCGCGCAGCGGTTCCAGACCCAAGTCGGCCAGACCCCTGATGTTGTCTTCGAAGCTGGCGACTTCATCGTCGGACAGGCTGGCAGCGATAGCTTGCTGTTCCTGCGTCAGCGGGATGGCCTGCCGCAACGTGGCGACCAATGGGACGTAGACCTTCCATTCCGTCTGAAGGGTCAGGCTAATGCTGCTGTTGTAGAAGTAGTCGTCGCCCGTTTCGTCGTACACTTCTTCGCTTTCGCCGCCCATCGAACAGTCGGTCATTTCCAGACCTTCGGAAGACAGTCTGGAACGTGCGATGCCCCACAGGTAGATGACAGACTGGTCTGCAATCTCCTGCTGGGCGTAGACATCGCGTGCGATCACATTGATTTCGACCGTCAGATCCCACCGACCGCCGTATTCCAAGGCCGCAGAATCGCGGACGGGCTGCACTACGACAGCCATACGGTCGCCCTTCTTGTTGCGGCGACCGAAGGCCAGCACACAACCGGGGATGGCTTGGTTGTTGGCGCGGTTTTCGTAGATGGTCCACGGGCCGCTGGTCTGCCCTTGGTAGCGGTAGTCCGCCGACAGGTACTGGCCGTTGGTCAGCGCACGGTTCAAGGTGATGCTGCCAGTGGCGGGGTCTGCTGTGTAGTTGACCCCTTCGACAAGCTGGTATCCCGCAGGCATTTCGTACAGCAGCAGGGTGTTGGGGATGTTCGGGTGCTGTAGCTGCCCTTCAGTCGGGCTGGTCATGACTACCGCTTCGCTTCGCACGTCCAACATGGGATCGACGTAGAACTCGTTATTTTCAGTCAGTTCAATGTAGTAAACACCGGGTTCCGATGGGAACCGCCCACGGTTGTCGGCAATCGCCCGTTCGTCTTCCCGCACCCACTCGATGGCGATGCCATTGTAGCCTGCTACACGGGTCAGGTAGACGTAGGAACGGACAACGCCGATGTAGTTGTCAGGCGACAAGTCCACGCGGTTTGCGCTGCCTGTCTTGACGACAATGCCTTGCTGTGGCCTTTCGCGAAAGCTGTACTTGCCTTGGATGTGGTCGGGCAAGTCGGGGTACTTGGGGTGGTAGGACCAATACCGCCGCAGTTCAAGGATGACCCGACGCTTGACGGATTCGGTCAGAAAATAATACATTTCACCACCTTACGTTTCTTCGCTGGTTTTCACCACCCCGCTGACTGATAGCCGCAGGGGCGTTTCGACGGGCAATCCCGATTCTGGGTCTAGGTCGCCCGCGCCTGTTTCAAGCACTTCCACTTCGTCCAAGTCGATGTGCGAAACGATCACTCCGTCCTTGACCAAGGTGACCGTGGCCGTCCATTTCCCGATGGGCTGAAAGCTACTCCATTCCTGCTGCATCGTCTTGTTCCTTCGGTTCTTTTGGTTTAGACCCTCGTTTCGACTTGGGTTCCTCCAAGTCGAACAGCTTGGGGGGCTGCTTTTCCATTTCCACCAGCTTGGCTTCCAGCTTGGCGATTTCAGCTTGAAGTTCAGCCTTCGCCTTGGCTGCTTGCTGCGTGACGCTAGACAGGTCGATGCGAAGGTCGCGGATCATTTCACGCAGTTCCTGCACGTCCTGCTGTGTGGCATGTACGCCACTGGCGGTGTGCGACACAAGCTGCTGGGTGTGCGCTTGGATTTGCGCCTTGCTTTCGACGGTGACCGTCTTGGCCTTCGCAACAGCAACGGCAGCGCCCGCGTAGACCCACTTCACTTCCAGCAAGCCGAACTGCTGCCCGCGCCACAAGTCGTTGGACTTCTTGGCGTCATGTTCAGACAGTTCAACGACTTCGCCACGACGGATGGTCAGGGACAGGTCACCGACGTGGTACATGGCCTTGGCCTTGACCATCAGCTTCTTGGTCTGGTTAGCAGTCATTTTTTGGCCATCCTTTTGATCTGGTCTAGCATGATCTTCCACATGATACCTTCCTGCATCAGCTTCTGACGGGCCTTGGCGATACCACGTTGCAGAAAGGTATGCTTGGCGATACCGGGGTGGATCCACATCTTGCCCGTTATCAGGGGTGCCATGCGGAATAAGACCTTACCGTTGCCCTGAAGAAAAGGGATGGGCTTTCCACGCAGCTTGGGGTTGTTCTGCGTGTGCTTCAGCATGGGGCCAGCAGGGCGTCCTTCGATCAGCCCTTCAATCCAAGGCCAAGTGGAAACGACGGTCAGCGTCTTCTGCCCCGTGATGCGGGCCTCAAACGAATCAAAGAACGATGGCCTGATGTGTAAGCCGTTGCTGTCTGGAAGCCCTTGTGGCCTGCCATAGCCAGATTTCCCCTGCTTGGCGAAGTCCTTCTTCGCTTCCTCCTTGACGGAATCGACCAAGACCCTGCCGACCTTTTTCAACGAGGTCACATCCAGCACGAATTCTTTCTGCATCAGGGCGGTCAGGATGGGGCCAGTTTTTACGTTCTTTAATTGCGCTTTCAGCATCAGTAGTTCTGATTTTCCCAAGTGACCGTGCGGCCACGCTGTTGGCGATTTGGCGACACGCCTTCCTTGTCAGTTTCCATCGGGGTAACGATGCGGTCGCCTTCCTGCACGGGCTGGTAGGTCGTGCCGATGACAGGGTAGGGCGTCGTCGGATCCCAGACGTAGCGGGTCTGCGGCCACGGCAGTTGGGCAACGCCTTCGATGGGCACCTTGTAGCGGATGTCGCCTTCGTCCAGATAGCCAATGGTGAAGTGCTGCTGCATCACGTTGCCACGGTTCGACGGACGACGGACAGCACCAATGCTATAGCGTTCGTTGGTCTGCTTGACGATGAAGTCACGCTGGGTCACCAACGGGCTGGGGCCAGTCCAGATTTCGTAGGTGTTTTCCATGCGCCGACCATTCGGCGTCTGGGTTATCTTGCGTTCGGCGTCTTCAGGACCGATCAGCGTTTCGTAGGGGCCTTCGTAGCCCCCGACAAAGCCCGTGCCGTAGCAGATCAGGCACATGTTCACGGGCTGCGCCCCGTATTCGATTTCACGGGGATCCATGCCATGGTAGCAAGGGATACCCGACTGCTTGCGGATAAACACCTTCACCCGTTCCCCGCCCTGCTGAAGAATCCAAGCATTGCGCCTGATGGCTTCGCGCCAGATGTAGTCCAGCGTTTCCGTGGCGATGTTGGCGAAGGGCTGACACAGGTTCAGCGGGGTTTCGACAAGGTTGGTCGGATCTTGCGGGTCGATGGCGACCGTCGTGATGCGGTAGAACAGCTTGATGTCCAGACCCGATCGCACTTGGTTCGTGTCAGCGGTGTAGTAACTGACCTGCACCGTCGAGTTGGCTGTGGGCAGGTGGAGGTCGTTGAACTTCTGGGTAACGGGATTGATAGTCGGTTCGTTGACCAACGTGATTTCGCCCGTTGGGCCGAACACGTTATCGACTTCGACCACAAAGCCATCCACCGTCACCTGCACGTCGGAAGGGGCGTTGGCGGGCGTAGCACGGCTGTAAGGGGCGAACTGCTGCGGCTTGGTGCAGGGGTTCTTGGTCCGAAAGACGTAGGCCCGATTGTTGCTGGCATTGCCCCTGTCGATCCACGACGTATTCCAGTCCACCACTTCGTTGACGATGGGCTGGATGTTCGTCTGGTCGCGGTAGTAGGTGCCGCCCAGCGGGTAGGGGTTCAAACGATGGTAAGGGCCAAGGTCGCTGACATCCGAACGGTAGATGTTGACGCCCAGAATCGTAAACATCGTGTTGGCAGTCAGCAGGGACGGGTCATCCCAGCGGATGTCCTGCACTTGCGGCATGTAGGCGGTGACGACTTGGCCGTTAGTGGGCGGCTGCGGGAAATTTCCCGACAGTGTTTGCCACGGCAGCGAAATGCCCGTCCCTGCTGACATCAATCACCCCTAGTGTTGCGCTTCGGCCACGGGCGGCGTTTCGTTGACAGCCATGATCTTGCCATCAGCGGTGATGAAGCACGGCTGTGACCCGACGTTGAAGCGGGCCTTGGCATCGTTCAGCACCTTCTGTGCCCGTTCTTCGACTTCGGCCATCTGGCCCAAAAGACGGGCCTTCTGGACTTCCAGTTGGCCGATTTGCTGAATCATATCGTTCGCGGCCTTGCGGTACGAATCGATCAGCTTGACTTCGCTTTCTTCCAGTTGTCCGACTTCGGTGTGGTTCATGGCTGTTCCTGTATCACCCTGTTGATGGCGGGCTACAGGCACCCTACCGTAAGACGCTTTCGATGCGAATAGCGAACTTGACTTCGGCGGCGTAGGGCAGCTTGCCGAACGACTTGCGGCGGGCAATCAGCAATGACCAGTCGGTCAGTTCCTTTCGCACCTGTCGCTTGAAAGGCCACATGAAGTAGTGCGAAGGCCCAGTGAACCGCTGCACCATGGCTAGGGAAGGAAAGACCGTTTCCTTTCCTAGCCAGTAGTCAGCAGCTATCAGCATCGCACAAGCACGCATTTCGACCCGTTTGCGAAAGGGGGCGGGCCACGGCAACAGGGCAAGCAAGAACAGCGCCCACCAAGGGCTTTTCCACAAGGCCAAGACAGCCAGCAGGGACAAGGACTGCGGGAACAGGTACAGCGGGTAGAACAGGTACGGCGTCCAAGCCTGCACGTCTTCGGATACAACCATCTTAGCCGCCAAAGACTTCCACGCTAATTCGGGGTTGTCGCGGCACCACTTGGGGCTGGGGAAGTAGATGGTGTCGCCCAGCAAGAACATCCCGTCGAACAAATCCGATGGGGCAAAGGGAAGGCTTTCGGCCCAACACAACCACCGCGCATCGTGTTTGGCGACTAGGCGCAGGCCAGCCTTTTCAGCCGACGCGGAAAGCCTAACAAACACGCGATGTTGGTTCATCATCGCCCCCTGACAAGTGTGGACAGGGAAACAGTCAAATCTTACTGTAAGCAGTGGCGATAAGGTGCCTATGGACACCCCTTGTTGCGGGAAGGTTTTGGCCTCGCTTATCACACTCTGCAAGGAAACGTCATGGCCGATACGGGGAACTTCATCCAGATCAGCAACGATTTGGGCTTGACCGCATTAGGCACCTTGGTCGCTACCGTGGCAGGTACGACTTGGTGGTTCAGCAGCCAGTTGAAGAAGATCACCGACAGTCAGGCGAGGATGAAGGAAGAACAGACGCTGGCCCAAACGCAATTGACCGCCAACCTGACCGCCAACCTGCACGCTGTCAAAGCCGACCTGACCAAATCCATCAGCGACGTGGACACATCGCAGGCAAAGCGCGACCACGAACTGGACCGTGGGGTATCTGCTGTCCAAGCCGCCCTAAGCTCCCACTCGTCGCTGATCGAACAGAAAATGAATACGTTGCAGTCGCAGATGGCCGACGTAGCTTCGCAGATCAAGGAAAACCGCCACGACACCAACGAACTGCGCGAACGGGTGGTGCGCCTTGAAACGATTGCCGAAAAGATGGGCGCACCGCCCGAACGCGCCTAGTACGTCGGCAGCACGCTTTCGCAGTTATCGGCGTTGACCCAGTAGGTGTTGCCCGCATCGTCCTTGATGCCCAAGCGGGTCTGCTGAAGCTGCTTCCAGCCAGCCCGCACCGCCACCGCCCCAATCCAGAAGACAGTGCCTACCGTGCCGACAGGAACCTTACGGCCCTTGTAGACGCGCACCTTGCGGCCCTTGGTACAGGGGTCCAACGCCGCCTTCAGGGAATCGTAGGCGTGTTGGGTGTCCTGCACCGCCAGCGTAAGGCGATCCATTTCAGCCTGTTCGGCAGGCGTAACCACCAGCGACAGTTCAGCCATGCCACGGTTGCGGTCGTACTTGCTGTAGTAGCTGCGGTCGATCAGCGTGGACTTGCCATCGCAGTCAGGGCAGGTGCCGTATTCGGCGTAGCAACCCGACAGGCTGTCCATCGTGTCCCAAGTCACAACCCAGCCACGACCACCGCACTTGCAACCACCTGCCGCCTTGAACTCCACGGCGCGGCGCTGCTTCAGGGCGTCCTCAAAGTCGTCACGGGCGTTGACTGCCGCAATCAGATCAGCCTGCAAGTCGTCCAGAAGCGGGAAGTGCTTGGTCGCCATGTCGTCGTTCCTTCAGGGCGTGTCCATTCGCCCTACACCTGATGTACGTCAGGGGTTAGGGCTTTCACGGATTTTTCGCCCTTACAGGAACCCACGCGGCGACAAAACGCCCTTGCCCGCGAACGGGCCGAAGCTGCTGCGGATACCGATGCCGTACTTGGGCTGCTGCAAGCCACGCATGTATTTGACGGTGCGGGCTTTGGCTTCCGTGCCCTTGTCGAACTGGCCTTCGCTATTCTGCTTCAGCGTTTCGTACTTGCTAGACCGTTCCAAGGACAGGCTGACGCCACCGATGCTGTAGTCGAATTCGTCAGCAACCCAGTTGGCAGACAAAGCAAAGCAGGCGTGCGTGATGGCACCCCAGTAGATCGCCGTGCGCCATTCGGGCTTTTGCAGGTACAGCTTCTGCAACGTGTTCAGTTCCGCTGTGCGGGGCGGGAACATGTTCCACCAGTCCAACGCCCGCTGAAGGTACTGATACAGTTCAGCGTCCTCCCAGATTTGACCGAACACGCGGTTATACTGGTTCAGGTTGCCTTCGTATTCGGGCGGGCGAAAGTGGTAGTACCTGTCGGGGTTTTGGTCACGCAGCAGCAAGCGCAGCGTGTTGATCATGTCTTGTTCTTCGATGTTGTAGACCGCAGGGCCGACCGTGGCGGGTGCCGCGATGTCGAAGTTCATCACGACTTGCTGTTGGGGGCTGTTGGCGTACTGCTGGAAAGTCCAGCGGACACGGTAAGACCCAAGGTTGGCCGAAGCAGGGATGACCAATGCCGCGTAGTATTCGCCTACTGTCGGGTTCACAGGCACACGGGCCAGCGTGCCCACCAACACTTCGACTACCCCATCCAGCCAGTAAAGGGCGTAGGTGATGCTGTAGGCGTTGGTTGGGTTGCCTGATCCATCCGTCAGGAAAATGTCCAAGTCGCCGCGTCCAATGGTCTGCCCTGTCACAAAGGTTGGCATGGTGTACCCCCTAGTAAGCGTGGGCGATAGGCAAACCCATCAGGCGAACAACAACGCCTTCATGTTGCGGATTTCATCGACGTAGGTAAGGGCGGACACTTTGGCCGTGCGGTTGAAGTATTGCACCTTCAAGTCGTCCATCCCAACCACTTCTTCGAACACAAAAAACACCCTGCGTTCAACACGTTCAGTGCGGACCAACGGTACGCCAGCCACACGCAGGTAGGCCGCGAAGTACATGTCCGATGTGCGGTATTCAGGGGTGGTGTATAGCATGTTCGTCCTTTTGGTTTGGCCTTGACTGTACCGCAAAAGCAGCGCGGCCCGCAGGGAAGGAGAAACCCTGCGGGCCGCGCCCTAGTCAGAGGGGTGTGGTCTGACTAGATGGAGAGTACCGTACCTTCGTTGTCGTAGACAACGATGGCGCGTGCTTCAAAGGCCGTGCTGCCCGACGACGCGATGTCGATCAGGTTGGAAGTAGCCGACGACGCTTCCAGCGACACCGTGCCACCCGTACCCACGCCGCTGCCACCGCCAGTGTTGTTGACGTTGACGTCCGACGTGGACTTCAGGGTGAACTTGGTGTAGTCGCCACCCACGTTGTCGGCCTGCACCTTGTACAGCCCGTTGGTCACGATGGTGCCCGCCTGCACGCAGTTGCGAAGGCGAACAAAGTCGTTGACCTTGAAGCCGTGAACGGTAGCACAGCTAACCTGCGCGGGGTTGTTGGCACCGACGCCAGTGACAGTAATCACCTTGGGCAGCGAACGGGCCGTTCCCGACAGGGTGGTGCCAGTGCCGTTGCCAGTACCGTAGGTCGCCGTGGTCTGTCCGTCCGCCAGCTTCGCAGCCTTGAAGTAGAACTGGTAGGCAGCGGTGGTCGGGCTGGACGCGAACTTGGCAAGCTGACCTTCCTGCGCCGAAGCGAGCAGGGTCGCACCAACGTAGTAGGTGCGGAACGGAACGTAATCAAGCGAAGCGGGGAACGCCTGCGCCGCCGACGTGTTGGTGTTCGGGGCAGTCAGGAAGCCCGAAGACGCCGCGCCAGTGATCAGACCGTCGTCCGTCGCGGGGTTGTGGACAACGCCCGTGTAAAGGTCGGGACCGCCGTTGTCGTGGACAACCGCGCCGTTCAGCATACGGTAGACCTGACCCGACAGGATCTTGATGATTTCTTCAACCATCTGCGCGCTGGTCTTCTGGGCACCGCCCGAAGCGCCAATCTGGCCACCACCGCCGCCAGTCAGGTTGCCGTTGGCAGCGTAGTCGGTCGTGTCGGGACCACCGCCCTGACCAGAAACCGCCGTAGCGATGGTGCAGATGTCCGCCAGCGTCAGCGACAGACCCTGCACAGCGCGGGAAACCACACGGTGGGCGAAGCTGACCGCCTGCGAGGTCACCAGCGCCTTGCCGTTGTCGGCACCGCCGTAGCCACACAGGTTGTCCAGCACCCACGCCGCCAGACCATCGACGTAACCCGTGTTGATGATCACGCCGCCAGCATCGACACTTGGGATGCCGAAGTCCAGCGGAAGTTCGTACACGGGCTGACCGACGCCAGCGGGGTTGGTGACGAAGTAACCGGGGTTGACGTAGCCAGTCTGACCCACGGGGTTCAGATCGGTGGTCTGCGACGTGTTCGGGAACACATCGTTGAACTGAGTAACGCTGTCCGACAAGTCATTTCGAGTCGGGACAGCATAAGCGCGGATGGAAGCCATGATTTCACTCCTGCTAGATGTTGGCCCGTTGGTGTGGGCCTGTAAAACCCTTACACCAAGACATTGCCCGAATCGTCATACACAGTGACGATACGAACACCAGAAACAGCCGACAGGGCGTTGACGCCCGGATTAGCCGTCGTGAAGCCGTCCTTCAGGTTGGCACGGTTGCCCTGATAGGCATAGCTACGGATCGGGGCACCAGCAGCAGTCAAGGCACGGCCAGACGAACCGCCGTTGCCGTTCTGGAAAGAAACAGCGTGGAAGTTCCACGTCGGACCTGCCGCCAGCTTCTGCAAGGTGCCTTGGCTAATCGACATGTTGAAGCCAGCCCCAGCGTAGGTCTGACGAATCGGGTCGATGGGCAGGTACACGGGGATCGGGGCCGCATCGGTCTGCCAGTAGCTACCAGCAGCGGGGGCGGCAGTCACATCTTCGACCGCCGAACCAGCCAGCACCGTGTGGAACTGCTGACCGTTGACGCCCGACCCACCCAAAGCATTGGGGGAATACAACCCGCTGCCCGAAGGCAGGCTGTAGCCACGGCCCGACAGGATCTTCAGCAGGTCAGCCAGAACCAGAAGCTGCCCAGCGCCCGTCACGTTGGTGCTGGGGGCGTAGGCGACCGTCCCCGCAGCGGCGGTG
>Ga0129333_10001737_pt1 | contig 19982 bp, 32 predicted proteins | sample CPB6_08_DNA_FD_94474 | JGI IMG/M metagenome (GOLD analysis project Ga0129333, IMG submission 94474) | Freshwater to marine salinity gradient microbial communities from Chesapeake Bay, USA - CPBay_Sum_0.6_0.8_DNA | ecosystem: Environmental > Aquatic > Marine > Coastal | place: USA: Chesapeake... | reverse complement strand
TTACCAGGTTCTTTAAAAATAGATAGAACAAAGTCTCTGAACTCTGTTCTACTAGAAAAACTAGTACTAGTCCAAGTACCATTATCCCAGGTAGGTATATCTGTGTAGAAATACTTATCCATTTAAAAGTCTTTTAATCTTCTTAGAATCTCCATCAGTTTTAGTAATAATGTCTACTAAGGTACTGTGTTTTTTAGAAGTTAATACATCTTTTGATGTACCATTAAAATAATCAGCAATCTCATCTCTCTTAATTGCTGCCCATGTTTTTGATATGTGGTTATAGTGAAACAACCAGTCATATAAGTTATCTTTATTGGTCATATGCTAAAGAGCCTCCACCTCTTGTTCTAGTTTGTTGTTCATCTTGTAAATCTTTGTAAGCACCTTTGAAAGATTGTCTAATACCTTCAAAGTTTTTAGCAGCACTAACTAATGCTGTAATGTTTCCATCTCTACCGTGAGTGATAGGTGTTTTCTCCATGTAGATAGCTAATCTATCTAACATAGAACTGATACCACGGTATGCTCTCACTGTAGGAGTTTCATACAGTTGTCTGCATTTGTTAAGTGCTGATAATATCAGTTCATCTTCAGTGCTAAACTCTGCATTTATATCTTGTAGAATGATTTGCTCTTTGTCATCTTCCGGGATATTAAAGTAAGGATTAAGATCTGGATTAGGACATGTCATATAGAATAGATAAGAATATACTTTTAAGTAATCATCTGGAAACTCATCCATGATTTTCTTTAAAAAGCTAAGAGTATAACAATGCTCTGTAGGAATTATTTTACCGTTTTGTAGATCTAGTAGTTTTATCATTTTTTTCTTTTTTACTTGTTGATTAGTAATCCAAAACTGTTGTTGCTGGTATTCATCATTGCTCATCTTCAAACTTTACCTCTGTATAAAATGTTATTAAAAAGTCTTCATAAGAAACCTCAATGCAAAAGCTTTGACCATTGTCTAGATAAATAACTGTGTAAGGTTCAGGTTCACCTTGATCATTTACAGATTCTCTAAAAGCTACTAGAGAAGTTATATCTACTGTAATTTTAGCAAAGATTAAAGACTCAATACCTAAGTCTTCTTTAAGCTTCATATTTTCTAGCACTAAGCCATATTCTTTAAATACTGGTTTCATTTTTTATCTTGTATATAATTTATCATTGCAATAACTTCATTCTTTAAGTATGGTACTTCATATGGTACTACAGTCTTTACTATAGGTTCTCCATTAGCATCTTTTTTATGAATAGGATAACCAAACTTATCTTCACCCTCTTTCTCAAATATTACATGATGCAAAAACATTTTACCTGGTTTATACCTAGGATTGTGTTTTAGGATTATGTACATATAAGTACTGAGCTGTAAAGAATAGTGATTAAAGTTACAGTCATCAAGATGTTCACAAGGTCCAATCATTTTTTGAGACTTACCTTCCCAGTTTACAAAACTAGCTTTTTTAATCTCTTTGTTGGTCTTGTAATCTACTATCTCTACTGTATCTTTAACAACTTCTATTTTATCAGACTGTCCACAAATACCTGCTGACTTTAAATATACAAAATGTTCTGGATATATACCCTCAGTAAGTTTTTGATTTGGTGCCATTTTAACATCACCATCCCATATAGGTTTAATAATAGGAATATCTCTACCCTGTCTTTGAATTGTATCAAAGCTAATTAGATCAGACTCTCTTTGGTCATGATACCAAGATCCATCTGTAACAGCTCTGTCACCTTCTTTAGCCCAGTATTCTTGTATCTCTTCAGGTTTAAGTCCATACCATTTTGATCTTGGGTTTTTACTAGACTTAACAGAAGCAGTAATTGGGTCAAATGGTTGTTTAAATTTTCCTACAAATTTAGTAACACTTAACCAGTCTATGTTCTCATTAGGATCAAGACTTTGGTATAAGTGGTTCTTTGCTGTGAATATTACTGACATTTTGAGTTGGTGTTTGAGTTGGTTTTGAATTACTAGTCTTTATCAGGATCATAGTTTATTTTAGCATAGTAGATATCTTCTTCTGCATAGGTCATAAGAGCTTTCCATTTAGGACCTTTAGGATGTGGACACTCTGATGATAAAGATCTTGCTTTTAAAGATAACTTACACCCGCATTCTCCACAGCAAGGTTGAGTTCCTGGTAAAGCACATTGAGATCCTTCCCTGTCTATTAATTCACAATCATTACAAATAGCTAATCTATCAAAAGCTATTCTTTCTATCTTAGGATGTCTTACCCAAGTATTCTTTAATCCTTCAAGTATTTGGAGTTTGTTCTTCCAAATTGTCTTTAACTTTTTTATCATACCTCTCTGTTTTGATTTTATTAAGTCTTTCTTTTTCTTTGTCATCAGCTTTTTTAGCTTTCTCAAGTAGTTCTATTTTAGATTCATATTCTTTTCTAGCAGCATACTTTGCAAAGTGACCATCTAGTTTATCTATGATGTTCTTGTAGTTAGCTACTGTTTCATCTATCTTCCAAGTCTTTAATTTAAAAGTACCCAGATTTAGTATCTCTATAGAGTTCTCATCTATACTACTTATTGACTTTCTTACCTTTTCCCAATAAAAGTTTATAACATCATCTACTAATTCTTGTGATAGATTTAGTTCTTCAGCTACAGACTTTTTAAACTCCTTTGCTTTCTTGGGTATCAATGTGATAAATTTTATAGTTTAACAATATGTTACCCTCTAGTTGCATTTGGAGTTCTCTATTAAGCTCTACAGTCTTGTTGTGTCCCAAACCCTCTTTACTAACAATATTATAATTTATCATCTTGGTAAGACAGTTTCTTACAGTCTGAGGTGTTTTAAATATTGTCTTTATATAAAGAGAGTTAGGTTCTTTCTCCCGGTTCTCAGGATCACAACAAGCATTACAAAAATTAGAAAGCTCAGTCTTTTTATTGAGACCTAATAGAGTAAGACAGTTCAAGTCTGATTCACTAAGTGTTATTCTCTTGATATAACAATAAGTGATTATCTGGAATTTGACAATCTCTTCCAGAGTCATATTGACCTTTTTATCTACAATATTAAACTTAGCCATGTTGGTTTGATTGACTTAGTTAGCTTTTCTTTAATTTTCTCTCTTTAGGGGATTGAACAGGTTCTTCAGGTTGAGTAGGTTGTTCCTGTTCAGGTTCTGATTCTTCTTGTTCTTCTTGAGGACCTGCTGACATTTGAGCTTGTCTGATAATCATCTCCATTCTCTTAGCACGGTGCATTTCAATCTCAGCAAGTAGTCCTTCATACTCTGATTGAACTTTAAGTACTTCTACTTGATTTCTGTAGTATTGTACTACTTTTTTTCTTTGAGCAGTTAACTGTTCTTGAGTTAATTCTGCTGTCTCTTGGTTGGTTTCCTGTGACATATTTATAAGTTTAAACTTTACAAATGTAAATAATTATTTTAAACTTACAAAGTTTAAAGTCTTATTTCTTCTTGAAAAGGTAAACTATTAATATGAGAGACAGTAATAATAAGACTAAAGCAAAGAGAAATTTATTAGAATTTAGGAAGTCATACTTGAATACAGTCTTTTCTATAGGGACTGGTATTTCTCTGATTATTCTTATAGTATCACACTTCCCTGTAAGATATACGGTTGAGTCAGTAGTATTATAAAAGTATTTCATGGTAAGTCTACCTTCTTTTATAATTACTGTGTCTTTTTGGAAATAGTCAAATTTGAATACAGTATCTTTTTTTACTTGAGATATTCTTACAGTATCATGCACTAGAAGTGTGTCTTTTTCTAAGACATGTGGACATTTCTTTTTTATTCTAGTCATATGATAATCACATGAGCAAGAATAAAGAAATATAGATAAGATACTGATATATAAATACTTAAGCATTGTCTTCTTTTTTATCTTCTGTAAAGAAGTTTGTGATAAACTTACCAGCTACACCTAATACAAAAGCTACTACAATTATAGCTTTTACTTCTTTAGGAGTAAAGATTTCTTTCATCTTATCATACTCTAATAGAGCACCTGCTGTTATAAAGGTTCCAGTAGCTAAGATAGCATCACCAATCTTTCTCCATTTCTTAGGAGTTGGAGCCCAGTATTTATCTTTTAGTTTCATATTAGTGTTTTACTGCTGATTGTAATTGAATTTGAACTAGTTGGTCAACACTTGCTGAGAGCTTGGTCACTGTTTGTGCTAGTGTTCTTAGCTCTAACTGGGTAGTTTGTTCTAATCTTTTCACATCACTGTTAAGCTGCTGCTCTACCAGTTCTATTCTACCTTTGTTTTTACCAACTTCTTCTATAGCTTTTTTAGTATCTGTGTGGATTATCTTTAAAAAGTATCCTAATATTAAGAGCAAGATTCCTATTAGTCCTCCTGATATACCCATAATAGTTTCTGCTAATTCCAATGTCATATGCATAATAAATAAATATAATAGTAATATAACAAATATAATGGATATATCAAAGCAATACAAATAAAAAAAGGTAGATTAATCTACCTTCTCTAAAGTTTTTTCACTTGTCTTTTCCAGCTCTTTAGCTATTACTATTAAAGCTGTTTGGACTGCTTGGTGATCTTTAAGATTACCTACAAAAGCTGCTGCAACATTTTGAATAATTTTGAGAGCTTCTTCTTTGGGCATTTGAATTTGTTCACTCATGGTTGTTGGTTTTTAATTATGCAAATATAAACTTTTTATTTTGTATAACTATAAATTATATTGTGTTTTAATTACTTGATTTACCAAAGTTACTACTTCTTGATTAGGAAAATAAGGTAATACATAAGGATCTACAATAGAATCAAATGTAAATATGTCTGAATCCCAATTTTCTATCACAATTAGATAATAAGCTCCTTGATGATTGTCACAGAAAATAATTGTTCCATGAGGTTCAAGTGCTGTTCTTAATGCTTGTGTATCTACTGCCATTAGTAATTTAATTTAATAAGTAATGGAAAGTTAGTTCTTGTTCCTGTTCCTGTTGGAAATGCAGGATCATTTGCTGCCCACATTCCTTTGCTTACAACATTTGCAGCTTGCCATGTACCATAACCAGAACTCCATGAACCATCATAATTTTTCCAAACTATAAGTAATGTGTTTGTTCCACTGTAACAATAATTTGTATCCAGGTTAATGTTTTGCCATGCATTATTAGCAGAAACTGTATATGTAAATGGTCCTTTTACTTTAACAAGAGGTGATGTAAATGTAAGATCTGAAAAATTTACTTGTGGACTGGTAGTTGGAAATGTTGCATTTGATACTTCACCCATCCAGATTTCTTGATTAAGAAATGTATATGGAGTAGTAAAACTTGAAGGATATATTTGAATCCCTGTTATTTGTCTTGCTCCACCTACAACAGCAGCCGAATATAGATTTCCAGATATTGAGTAATTATATAAACCATAAGCTGGATTCCAAGAAGTTGTTGTACTATATGTTCCTAATTGCGCATTAGTACCTACTACAGGAGTTGCACACGAACTTGCTGGTTGTACTATATATGGATTAATTATCATGTTCTATACCCTATTAAAGTTATTTTTAATCCTTTAGCTGTGCTATCACCAATTTGATCAACATCTACTGTAATTTCTGCGTCATCTGTTAAAGCTGTTGTAGATAAAACAGATGGTGTTGCTGCTGTAGTTGTTGTTTTTTCTCCATTATCTATTGTAGGTCTAGTAGAAAATATGCTTACCCCGCCTTGATTAACATCTATTGTAAATATTGTTCCACTAGTTTGAGCTGTAGAAAGAGATGCTCTAACACTTGTTAATGTCATAGCATAAGGCATTCTAAATGTTATTTTAGCTGTCCCTACAGTAATAGCTGTGGTTTCATCTGAACAAGCAGCTTGAATAACTTCTTGTACTTGTATAGTAGAAGAAGCTATTAATCCTAAGTTACTTAATGCAGTAGCTATTCCTTGAATACTAGTAGTAGCAGCAGGTTGAACAATAGGAGTAGCATTAAAGAATCCTAGTTTTTGTGTAGTAGCTGTTCCTATCTTAGTACCGGTTGTTGAACCTACTACCAAGTTACCAGCATCTTCTATTAATACATTACCACCACTGATTGTTAATCTTTCTGTAGGAGTAGAGGTACCTATACCAACATGTCCTGTATTACCTACACCATATAAGAATGTATTAGCAGGAGATTGAGAAGATAATTTTATATCTCTATAAGGAGAAATATTTAAACCATAATTTCCACCTCCTATTGCTGTAAATCTGCTAACATAAACACTGCTATCACCTAAATATAAATTAAATGGTAAAGTCATTATCCCATTACTTGTGGCTAATACCCAACCATAAGAAGAATATAATGGTGAAGGTTTAAGAGTAAGAGTTTTACCAGTTCCATCACCATCTAAAAGTAAACTACCAGTTGCTCCTATAGCATAATTATTAGTTATAGTAGCAGTTCCTCCAGCAGTTGGTGCCTCAACATATAAACCGTAGGCATTAGTTATTGTTGATGCTACAGCAAAATTTAAAGTAGAACTTTTTATGTAGTGTTCTCTTTGAGTTGTTATATTTCCTGTTTGCCAAGTTTTACTTGGACCATTCCATACTACAGTATTAACTTCTGTTGATGCTAATAAACCACTTTGAGCATAAGGATTAAAAGTAAATTGTCTAATAGAATTACCAACAGCATTACTACTATTTATTGTTAATTGTTGAGTTGAAGAACCGTTGGTTGCAAAACTAATACTACCACCACTACCAGATTTTAAATTTATATAACTTGTAGTTGTTTGTAAAACTAAAGCTTGGTTACTTTCTATGTTATGTACAATACCTGCTTGGTCATACATTTTAAGGTAACCACCAAAAGCCATTGTTAATAAGAAGTTCCCACCACTTACATTTAATCTTTCTGTAGGTGTAGATGTACCAATACCTAATCTATTGTTTGAATCATCCCAGAAGAAATTGGCATTATCTTGACTCAGTGCTCCAGAAACTCCAGCAAATAATACACTACCTGTTGTACCAAAACTTAAAGTAGAAGTAGATATTAAACCAAGATTAGATAAAGCATCTGAAAGACCTTGTACTGTTGTTACAGCTGCAGGTTTAACTATAGGAGGATTACCAAAGAAAGATAACTTAGCTCCTGTTAGACCTATAATAGTACCATCACCATCACTACCTATATCTAATATAGTTCCTCCAAGATAGTCTGTAGCATTACCTTTCATTTGAAAGTTACCATATATACCTAAAGCATTACCATATACACCCCAAGTATCAACTGTTGGAGCATTAATATATAATGTATAAAAATCTCCACTAGGACCTGGAGGAGGCGGTAGTAGTGCAGTTACTGTGTAATAAGGAGATGTTATTTCAATCTCTTTTTGTAATACTCCAGGAAAATTTGCCCAGTCAGTCCACTCTGATGTACCTGTTGTTATTTGTATACCTTTAACATTCTCACCAGTTAAACCTGTTCTTGTAGGTTTGGTATAAGTTAAGCTAGCTGTATTTGATGTAGTAGCTCCTTTTAATATTAAACTATCTACTCCGTTAAACTGAACTTTAGTAGTACCATCTGTTGCAGTATTATTTACAAGTAATGTATTAGTACCAGATGATGATATAGTTCCTTTAGTAGATATGTTTAATTGACTAGTACTTAATTGGAAAGCACCAAGATCTACATTATTAGTAGCTCCTGTGTAAGGAACATAGAATCCTATTAAAGCAGCATTTGTAATATAACCTGTAGGATTAGTAAGAGGATAATATGTTGCAGCAGCATTAGCTTGTGTTAAATATGTGCTAGCTGCAGTAGTAGTATCTAGATAAGTACTATTATCAAATATCCAATTAGTACCATCCCACTTAGCAAATCCTGGTGAAAATCCAGAACCATAATATGGTACTTTAGTAGTATCAATGTTTAAAGTATTTGTTGGTAGTTCTGTTAAACCTGTTCCAGCAGTTACTACTTGAGCAGCATTAAATATTACATAACTTAACGCAGTTGTTCCAACTACAATAGTACCTGTTGTATTTAGTATGTAACCAAATCCACCATTAGTTAGACCTTGTTGTACAAAACAAAAATCACCAAAAGCTAATTCACCACTAGGTGAGTTATCAGCATCTGTTGCTCTTGTTAATTGGAAAGGTGTTGAAACATCACCAGCAACATTTACTACATATATACCATTCTCTAATTGGGAAGTTTGATCTTTAATCAATACTCTTTCTGTTCCACCACCTAAAAAAGTTATAGTGTCTATGGTAAGTGCTCCAGGAGCTGTTGCTATAAGTGTTGCACCTACTCCTCCTGCACCATTACTATAAGCAACTGATGGTAGAGGTGCTGCTGTGGCAGCAACTACTGGTGCATGAAAGTTTATACCAGTTGCAATATTATCAACATATTGTTTAGTAGCTGCATGTAAAGGTGAACTAGGATCTGCATTAAGAGTAAGATACCCTGTCATAGTATCTCCTGCTTTGTTTACATAATTAGTAGCATCAATAACCCAAGCTGATCCATTCCATTGTACAAGACCTGCACTAGGACCTAAAGCATAATAAGGAACTTTAGTTGCATCAATATCAATAGTACCAGATGTAGTAATTGTTCCACCACTTAAACCATTGCCAGCAGTAACAGAAGTTACTGTGCCTCCGGTACTTGCATCATAATAATCAGGATTACCTGTAAAGGGATTTATTTTATATGGCATATTTCAATATTTATGAATAAATAATACTTACTACATTAGAACCATCAACAAAGTTACTTTGATAAGTAAATGTTTCTGTTAATGTTTCAGAACCTAAATCTGTTGTACCAGTGTGTACAATAGTTGCAACATTATTTGTTGCAAGATAATATGTAAACACTCTAGTATAATCTGCAGCACCTTTGAGTCTATTTATTTTAGATGTTGTATTTTCTTTAACATCTGTTAAAGTAGCTTCTGTTGCTAATGTAGATAATGTAGCTTCCGTAGCTGCACCTGTTGGTAAAGAAATAGTACCATATATATTATTAATATCCCATGTACCAGATTGTGTTACAGCAACTGTTCCGCTAATTGTAATTGCTGGTAAAGTATTTATATCTACAGTCCATGATCCAGATTGTGAAACTGCAACAACAGGTATAGTACCAATATCAACAGTTCCTGATACAACCCAAGGACTAGTTCCTTGATATACAGTAACTGAATCAGATGCATAAGTTAAATCTCTAATATCTAAATCAACTGCAGCAACATTAAATATTCCACTACCAGCATCAGCTGTAACTGTTCCTGTAACTAATACATTTGAACCTGATACATCTAATATAACTGAGCTAAGAATATTTACATCTTGTATTGCTGGAAAATTACTTACACTAATACTTGATCCAGAAACATCTACTGTAGGTATAGATAAAATATCTACTTGTAAAACACCTGCTGGACTAGTTGCTATTGGTTGGTTATTTGTACCATCAAATCCGTATATTAAAATGCTATCATTAGCTTGACTAATGTTTACTTCTAATGGAATTGTATTAGTAATATTTACATCTAATGATGTGCCCGTACTACTAATAGGATTACCAGATCCATCATTTACATTAATACCAAGTGGTGTACCACCGTCATCTACAGTTATAGAGTTACCACCATCTTGAATATTTACTGCAGCACCTGCTGGACCATTAATAACAGTTACACTACTAGGAGATGATACTGGTGTAATATCTCCAGCTCCTGGTGCACCAATAGTAGCTTGTGTTGTATCATTAAACCAAACAGTAGAAACAACTGTTGATGTAGCTACATCTATAATATCATATCTTATTAAGATATCACCTATAGAATAACCTGCACCATTGTTAATAGCTTGGTATGTACTGGTTCTTGTTTCATAATCTACTCCTGGTAAAGCAGCAATACCATCATTGATAGAACTTAATAATTGTAGAGTCCTAAGCTGATAGGGGAAATTATTACCCTTGTTGCCTTGATCTTTAGTATTACCTACTGACATGTCTTATATATTTTTTAATAAATTTTATCTACTTACTTCTTCCCAATCTACAGATACATACATGCCTAGTAATCCTCCTGTAGTATCTATAGCTGCTTCTACAACTAATTCATAGGCTACACCTGTAAAACTATTTCTCTCTAGTTGATTTGCAAAAAGAGCTTCTTTTAAAATGTTTATACTAGGTGATGCTTGATTAGAAGAATTTAAATAACCTTGTGCTATAATTCTACCACCTGCACTCGATGCTCCAGTAAGATTATATTCTACTGATGAATTTACACCAGCAGAAACCCAAGCACCTCCTGTAATGGTAGCTCCTTGAACAACTCTCCAAGCATAGTTTTTACCATTACCTAATCCTAATATAGAAATTGCAGTAGCAATTGCAATTGCATCTAAGTTTGTAGATATTAATCTTATACCTACCATAGGATAATAAGTGCTTGCTGCAGCAAAAGTTATCGGTGCTCCAATAGGTGTTCCTATAGCTTGTTGAGCTCCTCTTAATTCATATCCTCCCTCTGAAATTACTGTAGAGCATACTTGTTTTAGTGTGCTAGGATTTGCAGTTACTCCAGTGTTTGTAATCTCGTATCTTAATGGTAGAGATGCTGTGGTTATATAGGTAGAGGTAATAAGATTAGCATGGTTAAATTTATGACAAAGTATGAATACTCCATCTATTACAAACCCTAGTCTTACTGTTCCTTCACCTAACCACTCAATATCCATAAATAGAATTTGAGCTTTGGTAATATTAAGTGTTATTCCAGATGGACCTGTTCCATCTAAAGTATCTACATTCCAAGAACTTTGATCAACAACAGTCTCTGTAACAACACCGGTTACTAAGCTTCTTTCAACAAAGCTTAAAGTGCTATCATTTAGTTGAAGATATAAACCATTTTCTGTACCAAAGTATCCTACTCTTTGTCTTAAGTTTGTTTGAGCAGGTGCCATTACAAAAGTATTAAATACTAATAATGACTTACCTGGTTGATAAGAGAATACTTTATATGTTTCTCTAAGTACTTCTGATCCACTAGTAGTATCAACATTTAAGTTTACTAAACCTTCAGTTGCACTGAATACTGCTGCACCTCCACTTGCTGTAGAAGTAGCCCAAAGTCCATTATCATGATATCTATGTGAAGAATCAAATAATGTTAATGGTTCAGATACTCTTAATCTACCAAAAGCATCACTACTCATTGGAGCAGGTGTTACTGCTACATTGACTACTTGATCAGAAGGTAATACTACTGGTGTACTAAGAGCAGATGGTTTTTGACCCAAGGTGTTTATTCTTGAAGTAAAAGTTGCATCAGCTAACCTAGTAGAAAGTAATACATCTAAATTATCTGTTTTACTTTTTATATTACCCAAAGTAGTCAAAACTAAACCTTGAGTATACTCTTGATTAAGATTGGGTAATATAAGATTAGTAGTATTTGTATTATTTTTTATATTGGTAAGTAACTCAATAACCTCTGCTAAGGATAAACCACTTGCTGCACAACACTCTTGTATTGCAGCAAGTAGCTGAAGACTTTTCAGTTGATAAGGAAAGTTATTACCTTTGTTACCTTGGTCTTTGAGATTACCTATACTCATTATAGAGATTTTAACTTGTTAATTACATCTGTATCAGTCCATTGACCAATAGCATCATAAGCTTCACCTTCCCATAGAACAACTATACCTATTTCAGCAGTAATAGCTTCTACTCTTTTTCTTTCTGGTAAATCTTTTAATTCTAAAACTGTAATTTCACTTACTGTAATTTTAAGTTCTTTAACTAAAACTACTTCTTTTTGTGTTTCTAATGTTACTTTCATTTTTTGTATTTATTTTAAATTGTTAAGGTATAAAAACTTTTACTGTGTAAGAACCATTTGCATCTAGTGTAGATTGGTCTATCCAAAAATAACGGTTACCAGCAACACCACCTGTTAAAGCAGTTTGTGCTGCAACAGTATTTGCATATGCTGGTAAAGAGTTAAGACTAATAATAAATTGTCCTGATTTTGTATTTCCTATAGCAGCATTTGTACCTAATGCTATAACATTATTTCCACTAGAGCTTGAACCAGCTTGATAACCTATAAATGTAGAATTATTAGCATTAGGTGAATTAGCTCCAGCAGATGTTCCTATAAAATTTGAAAGATATGCATTAGTAGCTCCATCACCAGCAGAATCTCCTATAAAAATAGAACTATAAGCACCGGATGCATTATAACCTGCTCTACTACCAAAGAAGTTTGATTGACCAGCTCCACTAGCACCAAAACCTGCATTAGATCCTATAAAATTAGAATATGTTGCAGTGGTAGCATTTTTACCAGTACTGTTTCCAATAAAAACAGAGTTAGCAGCATTGGTTGCTCCATAACCTGCCTGTTGACCTAGAAACTGTGAATAACCAGCACCACTTGCATTATAACCTGATTCATATCCTATAAAATTAGCTTGAAAAGCATTAGTTGCTTGATATCCTGAATAGCTTCCTATAAAGTTTGAATAAAAAGCATTACTTGCACTAAAACCTGATCCAAGTCCAAAAAAGTTTGATCGAGCAGCTCCAGTAGCATTTTGACCAGCACTACCTCCTAAGAAATTAGAACTGTTTGCATTAGTTGCATTAAAACCTGCAAAGTATCCTAAAAAGTTAGAAGTACTTGCACTACTTGCATTATATCCTGCTTCTCTTCCTATGAAATTAGAGTTAATAGCAAAAGATGCATTAATTCCAGCATTTGCACCTATAAAGTTTGAGTTATTTGCATTAGTCGCACTTTGTCCAGCATTTTGACCTATGAAATTAGAACTACTTGCTTGAGTTGCATTATAACCAGCATTAGCACCTATAAAATTTGAGTTACTTGCATTACCTGCTTGATAACCAGCATAAGAACCTATAAAATTTGAGTTACTTGCATTACCTGCATTATAACCAGAATATTGACCTAAAAAGTTAGAACTGTTTGCATTATTTGCAAAATAACCAGAATACTGACCTAAAAAGTTAGAATTGTTTGCATTATATCCTTGATATCCTGAATAGTACCCTAAAAAGTTAGAGTTAACAGCATTAGTTGCACTCTGACCTGCAAATTGTCCTAAAAAATTAGACTTAGTAGCATTTGAAGCAAATCTACCTGCCCATTGTCCAAAGAAGTTAGAGTTGTTAGCACTACTTGCACTCTCACCTGCTAACTGTCCAAAGAAGTTAGAGTTGTTAGCATTAAATGCATTATTACCAGCTTGGTTTCCAAAGAAATTAGATAAAGAAGCATTATATGCTTGGTAACCTGCATAATATCCTAAAAAGTTAGAATTGTGAGCATTGTTAGCACTTTGACCTGCTAAAGCACCTATAAAGTTTGAGTTATAGGCGTTTGTTGCACCTGCTCCTGATTGATAACCTATAAAGTTAGAATAAGATGCATTACTAGCATTAGTTCCTGTTAATATTCCTATAAAATTTGAATAACCTACAGATGGTGTATTTTCTCCAGAATATGTACCAAAAAAAACATTATTATTTGTACCAATGTTAGGACCTGCTACCGGATTTGTAGAATACAGTGTACTACCTAATACATCTATAACTTGCTGAGATGCTATTTGACTTAAAGGTATAGCAAATGCTGGATAAGCATCATTAGCTGCTTTACTTTTTCTGTTACCTTTTTGATATACACCTACTTGTAGGTAACTGTTATCAGGATCAATCTCTGCAGAAGTTACTATTCTACCTTGAGTGATAAGTGTCTGTAAAATATAATTATCCATAGCTTATTTGGATTTTTGTTTAGCTCTTAATTCATTTAACTTTTTTATAGCTACCTCTAATTTTTTTTTATCTTTAATAATTGAAGATAATCTAGTATCTAGTTTATTTTTTGCTTTATCTGTCATGACTATATTTTTAATTAGTTATACATTGTGATTTCTAAAGTACCTTGTGCTAAGAAAGGATTTCCTAATAAATCATTAAGAAGTACTCCGCTTTCACTTGTAAGTATTATTGCTGCATTAGGATCACCTATAAATCCTAAAGGTATTGCTACAAAGTTAAATTCGTTTCCAGCAGTTGTATTAGCAAAAGTAATTTGTACTTTTTGATCTTCTGTAAAAATAGGTTTATTTGCAACTACATAGTATTCACCATCTCCACTATACTCATATGTAAATGCTACACCAGTATCATTATACAATTCAGTAGCAACAGGAGCATCAGTTCCAGACTGTGATAACTGTGCTACATATTTTTTTACAATTTTCTCACTAGCTTTTTGCCAGTTAAAGATTTTGGGTAAGTTAAATTCTTTCATTGTTTTTATATTATTATATTGTTATTGTAAATTTTCTTACTGCACGAGCACCTTTAAGTCTATTCTTTTCAAACTGTATATTAGCTTCAAAATTATATAAGTAAGCAAACCAAGCATATATATTAAATCCTCCTTGAAATTCTGTACTTGACCAATAGTGTTGTCCAAAGAAAGTAAAACCATTAGTTTGTAAACCTTTACCCACTGCAAATAAATTTGTATTTATAAGGAGTAATTCACCCATAGAAGGAAGATACCAATCATTTTGCCCATTGTTTATACTGTTTGCACATAAAAATGCAGCACCTGTAGTAGCCCCAGCTTGTGAAATTATAGCTTGTGTATTAGAAGCACCATCCCAAAGACTTTGTGCAGATGGTCCAATATCTATATTATTAATGTTACTCCATACTACAGCATCACTTAAATTGACTGTGTCCATAACAAGATATACATGATTATTTCCTTCTTTATATCTATGAAATATTACTCCACCTTGAGAAGGAACATACTCACCTATTTCATATTGAAATTGAGCAGGTATTGCAGCAACTAAAGGATCATCTATTGTACCGGTACCAGTAATAGTAACACCATCAGTAGTTACTTCTATCAAGTCTTTTGCTTTGATAGCATAGATAGGATACTTTGTATATTTGAAATTGTCAGTAGTATACTTATTAGTATACTTACCAATTATTAGATAGTCTTCATTAGGATCTACATCTGCAAGATCAAGAATTCTTCCTTGTGCTTTCAGTGCATCAAAATTTACTACATCCATGATTTATAAAAATAAGTGTTTATTACAATATACAAAATATGTAGTAAATATACAAATTATTTTTTACAATGACAACAACATATCCAACAATTCTTGTTGAGGGAACATGTCTACCTTGTCTTTCCTTACATTAGTGTGTGACCACAATCCCTTAGTTTTTTCTACCAGAGTAGGATCATACACATCAAATGCATCTGCACCTTTACTCTTGATAAGAGGTATCAACCCTTTATGTACATCTACAAGATCCCGGTTAGCTAGATAGAGAATTAACTTCTTCAAAGCTTTAAGTTGTTTGTTAGAATATGCATGCCAGTGTTGATAACCACGGAAAGGTTTAGCTAGAGTAACAATCTGAGCAGAGTCTGCTGGTACATTAACATAAGTCTTTCCATTAGTAATAGCACCAAAGTTACAAACCTCTATCCCTGTACTACATCTATGCATTATATTATTACCCGTACCCAGGTGCCAAGCATAATTACCTTTAGGAAAAGCTTGTATTACTTCCCCGTCATATTTAATATCACCACCTTTTACCGATTGACCCCCTATGACAAACTCAGTAGCAATAGTCCCCCGGTCATCTTTTGCCCAAGCATCTACCACCTGGTAAGGATTATGCCACCCTGCTGTGTGGTGGAGAAAGATCCACTCCTTCTTAGCATTAGCAGTAACTGACTCACCTATCGGTAGAAAGTAAGGTTTAATATCCAGATCAAAGTCTGGGTCATTAACCTTCTCTTGATGATCGGTAGAAGCAAGACCTAGTACATCCCAAGTCTTAGGACCAACTATACCATCCGCGGTGAGACCATGATCTTTCTGAAAAACCTTAATTGCATTTTCTGTAGAAGGACCAAATACCCCATCTACTGGAAGTTTAAAATACTCCTGGAGTAACTCAACCTCCTTACCTTTAGAACCTAACTTAAGTACCATATATATAAGTATAAATACAAAACCCCAGTACATAAGTACTAGGGTCTTGTTGCGTGTTTAACCAAATTAATTAATTAATTACTATGAGTCAGTAAAAAATCTATAAAGAACGGGATAATGCAAATATACCTATATAAGATATATAGTCAAGCATAACTTATTAACACTTTATTGTTAGGGTATACAATATAATATATGTATTGATGAGTGAGGGAAAATATTGTATGTATTGCTTTGTGAGGGGTCCCTACTCAGCACCTCCCCCAGCTTCAGCTCAGCGGGGTGTACCCCCTATGTTCTATATGGCAGTTCATGATTCAGGCTACAAAAAAGTATTTTTTATATAGAATAAATGTTGTTAGCTAGCTTATCAATGATGAGAAGAGTATCCACTGTGGATACTTAAGGTAGGTGATGACATTCACTAGTTCTCCTCTCCAGCCTAGGGAAAGGGTTAAAGACTAATACAGTGGCACGATGCAAAGACAATATGGACACAGATAAATACAAGAGAGAAATCTCTTGTATTTATTTTTTATACATAGAGTATGAGTATCCACTATGGTAACTTAAATCTTAGAGGGATGAAAGGAGTACAATTATGACAGATATATCTGATGAACAAATGATTCAGATGAAAAAAGCTGTGAACTTGGTTACAAGCTCTAAGAAAACTAGAACAGGCATTATGTCTGTTCTTTTTTTTCTAATACAAGTATCCACTTGGGAACCTTAATATATATTTATGAAAACATATTTAAACAAACCAGTTGCTGAATACTTTAAGAGTATTCCACAAGCAGGAAAAGAAGTAGCACTTGATAATTGTTATGATATCAAGTTTTCATTTCCTGAAGAATTTGGATTATATGTTGCTAATCATATAAAGCAACATACACCTAATCTTGTTAAATACTTAACAAGTTGTTGGGTAGATTCTAGTAAAGGAAAATACCTTGTTATAGGTGGTAGGTTTCCTGCAAACATTAATGCTAAAAGAGTAATCTTTGGTATTATTGATGCTAGAAAGAAATAGGGGTTAATCCCTTATTTTTTTTTCTACACATATTATATATGTATCCACTTTGGGCACTTAACCAATTAAAACTATTTATTATGAAAATTGAAATCTTAATTCTTGCAGACAGATTAACTGAAAAGTGCACAGGTATGACTTGCTTTGAAACATCAAATCACGTAGCAAAAACTATCAATGATTGCAACCATATTTATGGTATTGTTATCATTGATGATACACCTGTTAAGTTTAGTTTCTCACCATACTTTATGGATGGCGATATCTTCACAAGTTGTGCAGAGCATAGAACACTAATCAAGCACTTAATACCTCTTTATGTTTATAATAATCTTGATAAACATAAAAAGGTATACACAAAGACAGAGCAATAGCTCTGTTCTTTTTTTACTATAAGTATCCACTCTATATACTTAATAATTAATATGTTAGCAAAATTAGTATTTGCCTTCATGCTTATGAAGGGAACTGTAGTGCCACAAGGTGAGCACGAAGGTAGAAAGATGTATGCAATTATAATGTCAGACTCAACAGCAGTTGACTATGCATACAAGCCAGAAGTATTGAACTATATAAAGACCAAAGAGTTCAAGTATGATGAAGATTTAAAGTAAGGGTAATACCTTACTTTATTTTTTACATAAGTATCCACTTTGATAACTTAATATAATATTATGGATACAACAACAGTAATGCAGATCATTAAGATGATTGATGCTCAAATCAGAATGAATTCTGATATTATCTCAACTGATAGCACCTTGGGATATGAAGATGTAGAAAGTATAGCTAATCAATCTTGGGGTCTTGAAAAATTCAGAGACCATCTGCAAGAGTATATTGAACAACAAGTTACTTATGCAGAAAACAACTTAGGGGGTAGTGAATAACTACTCCTTATATTGTTAGTAATGTATCCACTTTGGTTTCTTAATCTATATAATATGAGTACTGAAAACATTCTTGGGTTTTTGCAAGCACCCAATTTAGACAAAATTGCAAATGTTGATAACAATGTTGTTGTAAAAGAACAACCTGTTTATAAACCATATGTATATAACTATGGTAAACAGAGAGTAATATTACCTGATGGTACTATTGCTCTACCTGAAGAAGCTGATTGGGATAATCACAAGTTTCAGGAATAATAATAAGGGAAGAGCAATCTTCCCATTATTATTTTTTTTATGTATGTATCCACTTTGTTGTCTTAATTATTAACTAAAAACTTAAAAGCATGAAAACAATAACAATTAAAACAGAGATTGAACAGTTCAAAGAACAATGCCCTGAACTATATCAGCAGATATATGACTTAGGTTATTCTGCAGGTAAATTTGATGAACATGAGGAACCACCATATGAGCCTGAACCTGAACCAATTGCAAAACCAGAAGATAACTCTGAAAGGTTTTACATATGGGACACTTGGCAGGTAGTTAATGACAATGCAGAACATCTTGATAGAGTAGGGTATACATCAAGAATGGATTGGAAAAGATTCATGAATAACTATAAAGGTTGGGATAAGATGTATATAGCATGGAACCCAACTCATAAAGTATTTGCTGTTGAATCTGACCCAAGTGTCATAGATGCTTACTATCCTCACCTTGTTAATGCAAAAAATGTATTAACATTCTAAACACCTTAAAGAGAGAGTGTAATAACTCTCTCTCTCTTTATAAAGAAACTTGTATCCACCTTGCTATCTTAATTATTAACTAAAATATATAAACCATGGAAACAATAGAAGAGAGAATCATTAGACAATATAATAAGATTAATCAGTATAATGATGAGAATTATGTAACATTTGTCACTGCACTGTATAAATCAGATAAGTGGTTAACTACTTATAGTGGGTATTATGTAATATATCTGCTTATGAAGAGAAGACCTCATCTTAATGAACAGTGGGAAATGCTAATTAAGAAAGAAGGGTAATACCTTCTTTTTTTCTATATATATAATAGTGGGTAATTCTCTTTTTCTGTTGTAGCACTCTTTTCCCTTTGTATCCACTTTGTAGGCTTAATCAATTAAATAATCAACTAAAACCTTATGGTGTATAGGCAACCAATCAACTCTTATGGCAAATTTCAGCAACACAAAATCAGTAGCACAGTTAGAATCAGAAGGAACATTCTATGGTATTGCTCATAGCAAAAAGAATGATACCTATTTCCTTGTTCTATTAGATGAAGAAGGAAATCAGATTTCTTCAGGTAGTGAGGGGTATATCTCTGCTCCTGCTTTGGAAGAACTGCTTGCAATACCAGCTGCACAAAGGAATGGTATACCGGGTCATTTTGTTATCTCTGATATAGAGATAGAGAATGAAGAAACCGGTGAAGTTAGAGAACTTAAAATGCTTCATAAGAAAGCAACTCTTGCACCATTAGTATTTGGTGCTAAGAAGAAAGTTTCTCCAACTGCTAGTAAAGCAGTGCAGTCAAAGGTTATCAAGAAACCTATTGACAAAGTATTCTAATAGGATACTTTACCCTATAAGGAACAAGGACATATAGTCCTTGTTTCCTTTTTATTTTTTTGGTAAGTGACATAGTATTGGTAATCAGATAGATACTAAATTAGTAGTATGATTACCCTATATATAAGGTATGATAAGATATGTGTTGCTTATATATAGATAATTGAGACAATTGTCACTATTATGTAATCGGGTGTGTGATTGTGTGATATATATGATTGTGTGATGTGTGGTACAGATATATGCAAAGTGGGAAATTTATACCACATTTGTATGTATTTTAGGGCTCAAGTGGGAAATCTATGTGTGATTTATGTGTAAAATAGTGTGTGAGTGGGAC
>Ga0129333_10001735_pt1 | contig 19995 bp, 17 predicted proteins | sample CPB6_08_DNA_FD_94474 | JGI IMG/M metagenome (GOLD analysis project Ga0129333, IMG submission 94474) | Freshwater to marine salinity gradient microbial communities from Chesapeake Bay, USA - CPBay_Sum_0.6_0.8_DNA | ecosystem: Environmental > Aquatic > Marine > Coastal | place: USA: Chesapeake... | reverse complement strand
ACCGAGCAAGGTTATTACGATAAGCAAATCATTGTGCCAGCACTAATTGAGCAAGATGGTGAGTTGCATTCCTTTTGTGAGGCTGTAATGACAACCGAGGAGTATTTGCGTAAACGCCAAAAGACCCGTGAGGAGATTTGGATGGCAGAATACATGCAGCAGCCTGTTGACATTAAAGGCCGTTTATTTGAGCACTTACGCACGTTCAAAGACCTTGACGCGGTTTATAAACACAGCCAAGGCGCATTTGCTTACATTGACGTAGCTGACGAGGGAAACGACTTTCTTTGCATGGTTTTGGGCCATGTGGTCAATAAAGACGTGTACATTACAGATGTGGTATTTACAAAGGCAAATACTGACGTAACTATTCCGATGTGCGCCGAGCTACTCAATAAACACAACGTGCCGTATTGTCGTGTCGAAACCAATGGCATGGGCGCAATATTCGTGAAGTCTTTGCGTAAGGAAACCAAGACGGGTATTTTGCCTATTATCAACAACCAAAACAAGGAAACCAGAATACTGATGAATAGCAGCTATGTGCTGCGCAAATTTAGATTTAGAGCCGAGCCAATAGGCGAATACGCGCAGTACATTCACCAGCTTAAAGGCTATCAAAAAGAGGGTAAGAATAAGAATGATGATGCGCCCGACGCAACAACGGGTCTTGCATTGATGGTAAACGCTTTCTTGCCGAGCTTAGATTCCGAGTAATTTGCGCATCTCCTCAGTGTTAAGTGGAGTAAGCTCGTTGATTTTAGACACTGCCTCAGCACGTTTAAGCAATGATTCAGCATCTTTTTTCTCATCTGCTTTCAATACCGATATGTGTGAAAAGTCAGGAACTAGGTACATGCCTTGTTTATCGAGCCCAAGTTGCTTTGTAAACTCATCGTACATGATTTGTGTGTCGGGAATAATAGTTGAGTTGTACGCCTGACGCTCCCCCATTTCAACGTTGGAAAATGTGGAACCTTTACCGCCTTCACCTTGACCAAACATGTGTTGGTTCAGGCCGTATTCATCAATGATGGCTATTTTATCGGCGGTCATTTCCTCAAAAAGCATCAAATCTTTTGTTGGAAATGTCATTGGGTCAAACTTCAAAGGCTTATCAGTTACCACAATCTCGCCTGAATGCCTGGCCTTAAGGTCTTCGCGTATTTGCTTAATGTCTTTAGGCTCTAAAGGCATAGCTGAGATACCGTCTTTGTTATCGCTCGATAAAATACCCAAACTGAAGAGGTTTGCAAGTAGCACATTTCTTTTTTCGTACTGCTTTTTTAGGTTGCTGATAGGGTAGCGCAAAGAGTCAATCTTTGACTTTGTGTTGAACAAATTAATACCATCCGGTTCGGTTAGGTAAATGACATCCTGAGGATAAAAATCTTTATACGTATCAACAACCGATGTGGGTATTTGAAATTTCTCAATGAAGCTACCCATATCTACACTGATGAGGTTCTTGCCTGTTGGCACAATCTTGACGTTATTGAACGACAAAGGCAGCATCTGTTTAGCACCAAACGAGCCCATTGGTGCATAAATCAAAGCGTTATTTGTAACGCATTTATTCACAGCCGTCATGTAAATCATGGTTCCCCATGACTGCATAGCGTTAGGGCGGTCAATCAATCCAAAGATGTTGTTGCCGTTCGGCTTAATGCGCTCACCTTTGTCATTTACAATCATTGGATTTGCCGAAGCCACCATCTTTGCATAGCGATTAATCACAGCGTGAAGCTCGGGGATTTCATAGTAAAGGGCAAACTTGTCTGTTGTTGATACCCATACAGGAGAGACAACGCCAATTTGCTGAGTTGTGTAATAATTTGGGTTAGACCATCCTAGCAAACCGCGCAACCTCGTCATTAAATCCATTGAAAAAAGTTTATTTGCAACAAATTTATAATAATTTTGAGGCTTAAAGGTAAGCAATGGACAAATTGACACCCAAACAACTAGAGGCTATTAAGGACGTTAAGACCAAACAAATGGCCGAAAATGAAACTGTAAAGAAATGACCAGAGAGCAAGAAATTAAGCACGTGTTAGCTAACAAAGAGATTTTGCACGCTAAAAAAACGGCAGCGATTAAGCACGGCGATGTTGTGTTTGGCGATTATGGCAGCGTAAATAAAAAGCATCTGATCACAAAAGCGGAGGGCAATGATGACACGATGTTGGGCATGCTTAAATTAGAGCTTTGCATCAACACAACAAATGTCATTGATTCACACATGGACTGCCACATTCCTGGTCTTTGGAAAAAATCACTAAAGGAAACAAAATTGTTGTTCTTGCTCCAGGAGCACGAAATGGAGTTCGAGTATGTAATTGCCGACTCGAAAAACAATCAGTTCAAAGCCGATGCCAAGCGCATGCCATGGTCTGACCTTGGTGTCAACTACCCTGGAGACACTGAGGCGTTGATGTTTGACGTAACGATTGACCAAAAGCGCAATGAGTTTATGTTCAACCAATACAAAAGTGGTTACGTTTTGAATCATTCGGTTGGCATGCGCTACGTTAAACTTTTCCTTTGTGTAGACACCAACGAGCCAAGCTATGCAAGCGAGAAAGCGAATTGGGATAAATACTATCCTCAGGTAGTCAACAAGGAAGTAGCTGACAACTACGGTTATTTTTGGGCGGTTACCGAAGCAAAAGTTATCGAGGGTTCAGCTGTTGTAAAAGGCAGCAACACAATTACTCCGGTTGTATCTATTTCAGAATACACTGACAAGCAATATTGCGATACCTGCCAAACCGATACAGATAGCATTGAACTAGACAATGCAAAAAGCATTTGTAAGGGTTGCGGTACGCAAAGAAAAGAAGCCGCTGGCAGCAGCACTTCTGGTAAAACAGAGCCGTCTAATGACACTCAAAGGGATAATGCTTCTACCTTGGATTGGAGCAAAGTAATTAGTAACTTCTAAACAACTGTACAAATGACCACAGAAGAAGTAATTAAAGCCTTAGAGGATAAATTAGAATCCAAAGGCTTTGCAAGCAAATCAGATGTTGAGGCTATCAAAGCATCCATCGAAGAGTTGAAAAGCGCGAATGATGCCACCGCGATTAAAGAGGCAATCACAAAAATTGAGTTGGAAATTGCGAGCTTAAAAGAGCCTGCTGCTAAGACTGAAAAAACCTTCAAATCTTTTGGTGAAGCGTTACGCGCAACACTCGAGGATAACAAAGAGGCAATCATCGAGAGCACCAACAAAAAAGGCGAGAGCGTAACTATGCAGATTAAAGCTGCTATTACCATCTCTGAAGGAGCTACTTTGTTTGCAGAGGGTTCTGATAGCCACTATTTGTTGACTGCTTTCACCGGTGTTATCTCTAAGATTCGTAGCCGCGTGAGCCGTTACCTTTCTTTGGTATCAGTTGGCACAATCAACAACCGCGTTGCAATGTGGGTTGAGGAATTAGACGAGCAAGGAACGCCTATCTTTATATCTGAAGGAGCTACAAAAACACCTGTTTCTGTACGTTACGAAGAGCGTGAGGCTAAGGTTCAAAAAATCGCTGTTACTTGCAAAGTAACAATGGAGATGCTCCGCGATTTGCCGCAGTTGACTTCTTATATTCAATCTAACTTGTTGCGTCGCATTGAGGTGGCTACAATTACCGAGCTTTTTGCCGGTGATGGAACTATGCTTAACGGTCTTTTCGATTACGCAACTTCCTTTACAGGCGGTGGCCTAACAACCGAAACACCGTCATATGCTGACGTATTCCGCGCACTTGCATTGCAAGTTGAATTGGCTTTCGGTACGGCAACTGCTGTATTCGTTAACCCTGAAATCTTGGCTGCTATGGACGTTCAAAAATCAGTTGATGGCATCTATCTGCTCCCACCATTTAAGTCTGCTGACGGCCGCGAGGTTGCAGGAATGGAGTTGATTCCAGATGTTGCTTTGGTTGGTTCTGATTTTGATTTCGTTGGTGGAGACCTTACAGTTGTCAACGTTCGTTTCCGTGAGGGCTTAACCCTTGAAATCGGTGAGGACGGCAATGACTTCTCTAAGAACTTGAAAACCATCCGCGCAGAGCAAGCTCTTGTTCAGTTCGTTTCTGCTAATGACACGCAAGTGCTTGTCAAAGGCGTAATGGCTGACGCATTAGAATTGATTACTACGCCTGCATAGTAATTAAACCGCTACACTTGCCCCGACATTAACCCAAGCGGTTTGTCGGGGTTTGTGGCGTAAACAACCACCATAAAACAACGATCATGAAAATCAAATTAACCGCAAAATTTAGCCTTAAAAGACAAGGTGATGTTATCGAAGTAAGCGAGCTAACAGCAACGCAATTGATTAAAGAAGGTAAGGCAACCGCAGTTGGTGCCAAGGCAACTAGATCAAAAGATAAAAAGCAAGAAGAAGGTAAAGAAGAGCCTGCGACTGACGCAACTGAAAACATTGTAATCGAGTAGCAACATGCCTGCAATTACACAATTCATACAGCCTCAAGATTTTATCCTGCGCTATAAGTTGAGCGTAGCATTTAACGATGGCAATGCCTTAATTGAGCAATACATTAAGATGTACGAAAAGCCGTACATGTACCGCTTATTTGGGCAAGAATTGTGTGATTTGATTTACTTAAATTTTGATGATGAGCCGCTTTATCAAGCGCTCTCAGTGCCAACAGTTGTAAGTAATTGCCATGATATTTACACCTCGACTGGCTTTATTGATATTATCAGCTCATTCATTTACTCGCACTATGTACGCGAGAATATCAACACCAATACAAGCATTGGCCAAATGGCTGCAAAAGTTGAAGCCGGAACGCCTGCAAATGACAACAACACTGTTGCATTTACGTTTTACAATGCTGCTGCCCGTAATGCTTTGGCCTTACAAAAGTATGTTGAAGAGAATAAAGCTGATTACCCTCAGTATGCAGGTGAGCGCATTCAAACTACTTGGTTTATATGAAGCTGATTTCATCAATTTTACAGACCGAAGTAATCAATAAGCTCAACAACACTTTGGTTGCTATTGAGTTTGGAGTATTTAATCCAGAAGAGCAAACACAAGACGTTACCTTTTGTGATCTAAAGTGGCTTAAATTATACCTTGACCGCTTGCAAATCAACAATGTTGCACACCTTGTTACAGCCATAAACGGCAAAACCGTTACCATTAAATTAGGTGCTGAATTGATAGGAGACGAGGTGTTTACCTTGCCTATACCGCTATTTTTTAATGGCACGCTTTCCAACACCAAATGGGAGTGGAGCAAGTACGTTAACCCGCAAACAAACATCAACAGCGAGCGAGATAAGCTGCCATTCATTTGGTTGATTTCACCAACTGATGAGCGAATTGATAGCTATAATGAAGGTGGCGGGCGCAATGTAGATGCAAAGATTTGGTTTGTGCATTGGTCCGATTGGACTAAGTTAAATGCAGATAGGCAAGATGAAGCCGTACAGCCGCTGTATGCTTTGGTTGATGAGTTTGTGAATACAATGCTTAGACAAAGCGCGACATTTGACGGCAATACGCTTGGTCATTTACGCAGGGACTTCCCTAAATTTGGTACTGAAAACGAAAACGGAATTGATAAAGCAATTTTTGATAGCTCACTTTCTGCTGTTGAGTTGGATGCAAACTTTAAAATCATTAGCACTTATTGTGAAAATTGCTAATTTTGAACAAGTAATTATTATTTAACCCTTAAAAAACAAGAAATTATGGCCACAGCTGGATGTAACTGCAACGGTCGAATTGGTAACACTGGTTATCCTGGAGTAAAGCCGTTCGGCGTTACTGCTGGTTTGTACATGATGCCGATTCTTGCAAACGATGGTACCCGTAATGGTATCGATTTAACGAGTGTAGACCTCGGTCAAGCTCTTTTGGATGGAATCAATAACCCTGACCCATCAAAACGCATTTACCCTTTTAACAACTTACGCAATGTAACGTTTGAAGAGGCTGACCCGAACTTTGAAACTGCTGACAATGGTGAGCGTTTCAAGACTCGTAACGGTATTAAAACCGTAACGTTTGAGGCATGGGGCGTAAACGAGCAATTCTTTGCTAAAGCGTCTGAAAACTGCGTGAACTTTGGTATTTTCTTGGTTGATGTTTGCGGTAACGTAAAAGGTCAATTAGAAGAGGCTTTGGATTTATTGGCACCACGTCCTGTAAACCAATACAGTTTCTTTGCTAAGTACATGGATGCAACTGCCGACACAGGTGCAAAAGTTATGTTCTCAATGGACTACTCTTTGTTGACTTCTGACGGTGGTCAATGGATGATTCCGGATAGCCTTTTATCTCCTTTCTCTGCTCTTGAGTTGAACGGACTTATCGATGTTACATTTGACATTACTGTCAACTCTGCAACTGAAATCGAGTTCCAAGCTAACTATGAGTATGGAAACGCAGTAAATCGTTTACCATGGAGAGGTGCTGCCTTGGCTGACTTCGCGTTGTTTAACCAAACAACCAACTTGGCTGTAACTCCTTCTGCTGTTGTTGAGTCTGCTGTAACACCAGGTCTTTACACCTTGACATTCCCAGCTCAAACTGCAGCTGATGTTGTTGCTTTATCTGCATTCCGTGCAGCATCAGGCAACTTGGTAAATGGCTTTGAAGGTGAGTCAACAACCTTTGTAGCTCAATAATCATGAAAGTGATAACAATCGGCCGCTATCAATTCAATGCCTTAGCATTTGAAGGGATGACACAAAAGCAAGCGGTTGCGCATTTTGGCAGTTTTCCTGCCGATGTTGTTAAGCAGGCTTGGAAACAAGCGCAGCCGATTTTAAAAGCATTATAAGACTTTTTTGTTTGTTTTGTTTGATGTGAAAAGGGGAGGCAACTCCCCTTTTTTGTTACTTTGTATTATGGCAATAGGTACGAGTAAGCTGCATGAGATGTTAAGAAAGGGCAAATTGCTAAATGAGGCAGTTGCATGGCACAACGCGTTTTCGCCAAAAACAAAGACCGAAGTTCTTGACTTAGTACGCCAGGAGCAGTTGATGAAAAAGGGAATAGATGGCACCGGCCAAGTAATTGGCTATTATTCGCGCATCACCTCTCTTATCAATCCAAAAAAGAAATTTAATTCGCCTTTCACCTTGTTTGATACGGGTGATTTTTACCGCTCCATGTATGTTCGTGTACTGCAAAACGCAATCATTATAGAAGCTGACACGCAAAAAATGGAGGAGCAAAGCTGGTTCACAGATAAAATATTAACACTCACAGATGAAAATTTGGCAATCCTTCAAATCAAAGTTCGCGAAAGCTACATTAAGCAATTCAAAACACTACTGGGCCTCCATTGATGAGATGCCTTTGTACTTTTGGGAGAAGTGCCAAGAGGGTAAATTGCAATTTGTAAACAAAGACCGCAAGCCAAGGCAATATGATGCCGATGTGTGGCTTGTTTTGTACAATGAGTATTTAGATTGTTACGGACTTGGTGAACAATTAGATAGGTATTTGAGTCAAAAAATACACCTTGCAAAGCTGCGGCTTCAATATGTCCAAACAAACAACGTATTTTTGTTGAACAACATTGAAATTGCCCAGATTGAACTCGAGCAACTAGACCCGTCAAAGCATGAAGGAATGAGCACAGCGCAGGTTGTCGTGCATCTTTCTAAGTGGATAGGCTATCGAGTAGACACCAGAGCGATTACAGTCGTAGAATTTAAAGAAATGTTAGAGGAATATGTCAGAAGCAATAAAGAAAAGTGATATAGTACAAGGCGACCCATTTGGGGAAATCGCCGCTGATATTACCGAAACGCTCGCAGCGTTAGACAAGTACGATAAGTCGATAAAAAGCATTGCTAACACGATGCAAAACGACCTTTCTAAGGCCGCCAAAAAGACCGTTCAAGACATTGAAGCGATTAACAAAGCGGAGATTGAAAGCGAAAAACTAGTGCAAGCTAAAATACGCACCTCAAAGCTGCAACTTGATTTACAAGCCAAGCAAAACCAACTCAATGCCCAATCGGCAAAACAAGCTGAACAGCAGGCAAGGGCACTTGAAAGAGAGGCACGCGAAAAAGAAAAAGCAAACAAACAATCTGACAGAGCCGCTAAACTTGCAAGAGATGAGGCAAGTGCATACAAGCAACTAGAACGCAACACTAGAGATCTTAAAAACCAAAGTAAAGAGCTAGGGGCTCAAATGCTCAAACTAGAGCAGTCAGGCAAGCGTAACACAGCGGAATATCGCAAGCTAGAAAGCCAATACAAATCGGTTACCAAAGCCGCGCAGGCTGGCGATGTTCAGTTAAAAAAACTCGATAAGACCGTTGGGGATAATTTCCGCAACGTAGGTAACTATCAAAGCGCAATTGGTGGTCTTCGCAATGTATTGAGTAATCTAGGTATTGCATTTGGAGCATCCACGGTAATACAGGGAGCGGTTACAACCATTCGTGAATTTGACCAGGCCATTGCAGACTTGGTTTCTATTACGGGTGCAGGCGGTAAAGATTTAGAGTTCTTTAAAGAGCAAGCCATTGGCTTAGGTAAAGAGGTTCAGGGTGGTGCTTCTGCTGTAATTGAGGCTTATAAATTGATTGGCTCGGCAAAGCCAGAGCTTTTGCAAAACGCTGAGGCATTAAATGAGGTTACAAAATCAGCCATTACATTGAGTCAAGCCTCTGGCATGGAGCTTCCTGCTGCCGCCACCGCGCTTACCGATGCAATGAACCAATTTGGCGCACCTGCCGAGCAAGCGGGTAAGTTTATCAATGTACTTGCAAACGGCGCATTGTTTGGAGCTGCTGAGATACCGCAAGTAACTGAGGCTTTGTTGCGATTTGGAGCCGTTGCTAAAACAGCAAATGTAAGCGTTGAGGAATCAACCGCGCTCATTGAAGCATTGGCTGAAAAAGGACTCAAGGGAGCTGATGCGGGTACCGCCTTACGAAATGTAATGCTTAAGCTAAGCGCACCGGACGCGTTGCCAAGAGAAGCCAAAGATCGATTAGATGCATTGGGTATTTCTTTTGCAACATTAGAGGACACCTCACAGCCATTCAGCAAGCGATTAGAAGCCTTAAAACCTTTGCTTAATGATAACGCTGCGCTTGTTAAAGTATTTGGAACTGAGAACGCTGTTGCCGCCACAAACTTAATTAGCAATTCAGGTCGCGTTGCCGAGCTTACCAAGCAAATGGAAACGCAAGGAACTGCAACCAAGCAGGCAGAGGATAGAACAAAAACCCTCTCGCAGTCATTCATTGAATTACAAGGATCATTTGAGGGCTATTTGCTGCAACTTAATGAAGCCTCAGGAGCAGGGGCCACCTTTGCGAATGCAATTCAGTTCTTAGCTCAAAACCTTACAACCATTTTAAACACGGTTGCAAAGGTTGGCCGCGCATGGTTGTTATACCGAGCAGGCTTACTTGCTGCAAATGCGGCTCAATTCGTTTTCAATGGAGGCCTAAAAGAAACCTTGCAAGGCTTCCTAAAAAGCATTCCTACAACACGTGCGTATCGATTAGAGCAAATTCAACTAGCTAGAGCCACAACAGCAAGCGGTGAAGCTGTGAAAAACACAGGCCGCGCACTTGGTGCCGTTCCATGGATGGCAATCATTGGAGTTGTTGTTGAGCTTGCCACTGCGTTTTATGATGTGGCCAGCGGTGCAGCCGAGGCACGTAGACAGCAAGAGCTTACAGATAAATACACCGCGAGCGCAGCCAAAAAAGCCGACAAGCGCGTTTCTGAAAGAAGCGATAACCTGCAAAAAGAAATCAGCGCCTTGCAACGCTTGCGTAATGAAAACAAGATTACAGAAGATGAGTTTTTAAAGCGTAAAGAGCAGACAATTAAGAAAACAAATGAACAAGTTAGGCAAGACATAAAAGCCGTGAATGCGAGAAAGCAAGGATATAAGGATGAGCTTGCCGCGCTTGAAGAGTCTGAAAGGGTTTATCAATCAGGAGGGCGAAGCGCTTTAACTGAAGAGCAGGCTAATTTAAGAGCAAAATATTTGAGCGGAGAGGGCGTAATCGGAAAGATACAATCTTTGCGAGCATCCATTGCTGCAAGCAATACCAAGCTAATTGAATACAACAAAGAGCTTTCTGATGTAGGCGAAACCACCAAGGATGCGACTAGCGAGATTGAGGCATATGATGCTCAACAGGTTAGAAGCGGCAACATAACAAAGTCAAACACAAAGACAGTCAAAGAGTACAAAACCGAGTTTAAAGACCTCAATGGGTACATATCAGAGCAAACGGATTTGCTTCAAAAGCTGCAGGAAATACAGCAAGAACGCACGCTTGAAGGTCAGCAGCAGAACATTGATGACATGCTTGCAAACCAAGTTAAAGCGGCTCGCGAAACAGGTGAAGCGCAGGTTGATCAGTTAGAGGCAACAATCGCTGCAATGTTTCAATTAGAAAAGGACTACATTGAGCAAAAACGCGACTTTCAATTACAGCAACTGGAGGCCGACTACCAGCTTAATAAAGCCAAACGCTTGCAAGAACTCAACGATGAGAAAGCGGATTTAATTGCGGCGGCAGATGGTAACGCGGAAGCTATTGCAAAAATCAATACTAACTACGACGCAAAGAAAAAGCAGCTTGACGCAGACGAAGCCTTGCGTTATGAAGATTTGCAGCTTCAAAAAACCATTGTAACAGAGGAAGCCACAGACCAAGTTACCGACCTAAAAAAGAAAGAGCACGACGAAATAAACCGCGTAAATGATGCTATTATTGAAGGTCAAAAAGAGTTTTCAGCAGAGGTAAACAATGTAAACAAAGAGGGTAGCGACAAGGATGTTGATACAATCAAAGAGCGTTACGACCTAATACAAGGCATTCAGCAAGCGGCAACGGATGCGCTCAAAGAGCAAATTGATAAGCGAATTGAGTTATTGCAAAAAGAGGCTGATGCAGCCAAAACGCAACAGGACTTTTTGCAGAATCTAGCTGCCAACGGCAATATTTACGCACAGCAATCCATTGCCGAACAGATACGCATACAGCGTGAAGCACAACAAGAGCAGTTGCGTTTAGAGCGTCAAAAGCAATCTATTGAGCTGATAAGTGCAGGATTGAAAACATTTGAAGCCTCGTTGAGTGAGGGAAAAACACCAGCGGAGGCTTTAGCGGCAACCGTTGTAAATACACAAGTGCTCACAGGCTTTCTCAAAAACTTACAATTCTTTGAAAAAGGTACCATGAACGCACCGGGCGGGCTTTCTGTTGTGGATGAAAAAGGGGCAGAGCTTATTACTGACCGCCGAGGCAATATAAAAGAACTAGGCGCAGGAAAAGGCGCACGCTTCACGATGCTTTCACCAGGTGATAAAGTCTACACAGCAACCCAAACAAGCTCGCTTTTAAGTGCATTTGATAACGTTGGCAATATGTCCAAAATTCCTAAGGCATTAACGAGCTCAGGAGGCTTCGAAACGGCTACAATTACGCGTGAATTAAAAGCATTGCAGCAGATAGTTAGCAACAAATCAGAAAGCAACGTGCATTGGGAGAGCTTTAGTAGTGGAATTGCTGAAATCGTGCAACATAAAAACGTAAGCGGTCGAAAAATCACTAATAGATTCAGAGTCAAATGATACGTTACTTTTTAAATGGCACCGAGTGCAATCCTAAAAATAAGGATTCGGTTAACTACGTCTTTGATTTTACTGATCGTCAGCTTCGCGAGCTTGAGTTGTCGGTTGATACGCTCGAATTTGTACGTGAGGACTTTGATGCCATTAAGCAATGGTTGAGCCTTTACGGCAATTTTGTTGGGATGCCTTTAGACATTCAATACTCAAACGGCCAAGTTGTCAAATACCTACTTGATTTTGCTGACCCATCTTTTACAATGCGCGAGCGAGGCTGTTCTGTAAAACTCAAAAGACACAAGGCTATTGATAATTTTTTTGACAATGCCGACGGCCTTAGTTTTGGCTCAATCACTTGGCAAGAAAACGATTTCACGCTAATTGATTACGTAATTGTTCCGGAGCAACAAGCAAGCTATTACCTTTCGTTGTCATTAGCAACCTATGCACTTACAAAAGAGCTCATTGAGGCTGTAAAATCAATTTCAGAAGGCATTGCAGATTTGACAAAGGCGTCTGTTCCTGTTGGCATACCGCCTGCGCCTGATTTTGGAGCTATTGCCGTTGCTGCTATAAAACTAGCTGCGCGCATTGCATATGCAATTAGCATTGTTGTTGCTTTGGTAAAATTAAGTATTGAAATAATCAATGTTATTTTTCAACCGATTAGGCAATTTAAAGGCATTAGCTACCGTCGTTTAATTCAAAAAGGATGTGGCTATTTAGGCTATACGCTGCAATCTAATCTACTTAGTCAACTTGCACCGCTAACAATTTTACCGGTTCCATTAAAGCCAAAGGATGGCACATGGTTTTTTGAGCTCTTGGGTGTTAACACCTCTGGCTACACAAATGGCTATCCATCAAGCAGAGATAGCGTGCAAACGCTAGGTCAAGCCGTTAAGGCGATAGAAAACACATTCAATGCCAAAACCTCTGTAATTGATGGGGTGGTACGCATTGAGCAGGAAACTTTTTTTGAGAACACGCCAAACACAGGTTTATTAAACGCGTTCAATTTACAGGATGCCATGCAAAGCGAATACACTTTGAATAGTGATGAGCTATTTAAGCGCATGGTTGTGCAGTACCAAGTTGACCCGAGCGACTTTAATACGTTTGATGACACGTTCCAAAACCTTTATGAAATATCAAGCGAAACACTTAGCTCTCCAGATCGTAGTTATGAGCTTTTTAAAGGCTTTGATTTAGTCGACATTCCATTTGCTAGGGGCACCAATAAAGGCAGACTGAATTTTTTAGAAGAAGCGGCCAAGAATTACGCTAAGGCAATCGACGTATTTACAGGCAGTAATTTATCAGCAAAAATTGAGGCTCGAAAAAACGCCCTACAAATCAGTTCGCAGTATTTCAACAATACAAAATTACTGTGGATGCAAGGCTCGAGGTTGCACCCTCAACAAACCAATTTCATAGGCTGCCAAGCCATTGCAAATAACTATTGGTACTCTCGCTATATTCAAAACAATCAGCGTCGCATTTACGAAAATGTGCCGGTTGCAATGACTGAAAGCGAGTTGTTTGCCTTGATGCAAAATAATTACATTGTTGCAGATGATGGTCAAGTTGTAGAGATCACAAATATTCAATGGTCTGAGCGAGAGCATTACGCAACAGTTTCTTTGCGTGTACCACAGCAATCAATTAACGAAAAAACGGTGATAATAGATGACGGCATTTAATGACATTTTAGGTAAGGACATTCCCAATATCTTAAAGCAATTCAAAGCATTAGAGAATAAGCTAACGCCCGAATTGATAAAGCTCAATGCGCAAAGAGAGCACATTCCTGCGGATTTATTGACTAAATTTGACGAGGTGATGGCCGATTTAAAGGACAAAAAAGAAAAATTGAAGCAGCATGGCATTGACGGTTATAAGTAAGAATTACGCGACACGCAATTATCCTGCTGGCAATAACTTTTTACTTGCAAATAGCGGTCAAATTGTAACTGAAACGCTCAACTTTATAGTTGACTTTGATTTCATTAGCACCACCCAAAACCTCATAACATTTCCTTCGCTTTTTCAAATTCAATTGCTCGGCTCGAATTGGTCTGACTTTGGCTTTAATATTGGTGATGAAATAGAGCTTACCGGCACGATTATACAAGGCAGCTCAACAATCAATTATTCGGGATATTCGGTTACAATTACAGATTTAAACGGCGATACCATTACAGTTGACACCACACTAGACCCCGCAAGCTCGGGTATTCTAATCGGTGCAATTATGCCTCAAACATCTGTTGGCAATACCGCGCTTTCAATTGTAAACGTAACAGCCTCGACGCCGCAAGCCTTGGAGTATTGGCACAACATTGTGCCAAATTCAGTAGCAGGCAGCGTGAACAGCTTAATAGATGGAGAGGTCAATAGATTTAGCACAGACCAGCTCGCAACCTTAGTTGTTGGTGGCGATTTACAGTTATTGCAACTTGGCGACCGCTCAGGAGGCAGCTATTTTGGTTCTACGGTAACCAGGAAAGCGGACGTTTCAGGTAAAAAAGCCTATTCAATAGAGCTTGTTTACGACTTCCCTTATAAGTTTGAGGATGGAGATTTTGCAGAGCCTTCATTCTTTACGGCCGCGCAGTCATTAAAGCCATATTTTGAGCTTTTAGTGATACCACAAGTAAACAATCCAAACGCTCAGCTAAGATATGTTTACGGGGCTTATTTAGGCAACACGGGTTGGCTGAATGAAAACTACAATCAAGGCCTAAATGATTTCTTGGTAACTGGATTTTCCATTACAAATAACGCAGGAGACCCAATTGATGAAATTGATTATAGCGCTGAGAACATTGTGCGTTTCAAAGTAGCAAGTACGGGCGCTATTTCCGAAATTTTCGAGCTTGAATTTTACCGTGTACCAACAGCGCAGGACTATAAAAATAAAGCACAAAGCCACGCGCAACTCATCAATTTAGCCAACAGCTTTTTTGATGCCGGAGAAACATCACAAGCATATGGCATTGGTGGTGATTTAATGGAGTTTAGCGATGTTTCAATAACGTTAATAAGCCCTTCAATTATTGAGGTTGGTTGCAAGCTAACACCAAACAGCGATTTCACGCAGTTAGTTGACGCTCTTCCCGAGGGCCAAAGACAATACCGCCTCACAATAAACGTGCAGGACGATTCAGGAACTGCAAACAACAATAACGCGGTAACATTAAACCTAAAGCAAGGGCAGTTAACAAAGAACCCTGTGCAAGGCGGCGTGTTTCCCGGAATAGAAACCCAAGAATTTTACAACCATGCCGGTGAGTTGGCAACACCAAGATTCACAACCGAGGACGATTTTCGATATAAAGCGGTTTTTAACCTTGACAAGTTCAATGCTTACCAATCTTTACAAACCACAGTTGTGATTGAGCGCGTCTCGGATGGTGCCGAGTTTGAGTTACTTTCTCGTTTGATTCCATTTGCAAACTATGTAACAACGCCTAACGGGATCATACAAATTCAGTTCAATGAACCGATACAGCAGTTCCTTGACAACCCTGACGCCAACAAACTCACATTGGCTTTGGATGGTTCTGAAACATCTGAGCTTTATGGAGTAGAACTCAACTGGTCATTGATGGCCAACTGGCGTTATTGGATAGCGCAAAGCAACGCGTTCAATGATTTCTTTGATAATGCCCTCCCATTGAACGGCCTTAATGCTGAATGGATGCGATACCTACGCATTGCAGGCTATGACATCAAAGTCAAGTGCAACATTATTGACCAGGACAACACAGAATTTTACTTTGAAACACCTTTTATTTTAAGCGATTATGACAGCGAGGAGAATGTAACGTGCGATATTCAGCTTTTTGACGCGCAGGGCAACGCGCAAAACACCCTTTTAGCTAATCAAATGATGAGAGCTAAAGCGGTTTTTACAATTGGTGGAGGCGCTGGCCTTTGGGACGCTCCATTTATTTGGGGTTGGTTTTCCATTAGGCCAAATGAAGCAGACCCGAATAAACGCCTTTCAACCGTTTGGGATTGGTCAGCCCAAGACAAGCCGTTGCAACCTGTTGCAGGCTTTACAAATCTTAAAATAGACATCATTTCGGCAACTGTTGTGCATCTAGTTTGCGACATAGATACAACTGTTGTTGCTGGCGTTAACAACACACTAGTTGCGCGCATAAACCAAGTGAGCGAAAAGGGTAACTTTGCAATGGTTCACAAAGAAAACTTTGCAAAAATAACACTTCCAAGCGATGCAATACGTGAGGATAAAGGGGCAGTCTTTTGTTCTGAGCCGCAATTAGTATTAGCCTCTTTGGAGGATGCTGCGTATTATAAAAATGACCGAACAGGCATTGCTTACAAGTTTGATGAAATGACAATCGAGCTTGAGGATAAGCAAGGCAATTTATCAGCTGCACCTGGAATAAGCGTAAACTTTCCGCACCAACCCGATGCAAAGGGATTTGTAATTGATTGGCGCCAAGTTGCTGTTGGTTCGGTACTTACTCAAGGCTGCTACAAAGTGCGCGTCAATTGGGAGCTGCAAGGCAATTCAGGATGGTTCTATTTTGGCAGCTACAACCTAGTAGAATACTCCCCATTCAATGCGCTTGGCACAGTTCGTTTATTTGTTGTGCTTGACGATTTAGTACGCAAGCAAGGCATTAATTACAAAGATTCGGGTTTTGCGACTACGCTTAGATTTCGGGGCCAATTCGGCTATATGCAACCTAAGTATGAAACCGAGAATATTATTTACACGGACAGACGCCGTGAAAAGGTGCGTAATGAGTCGCTTAGAACTTACGAACTACGCTCAAGTTACCTGCTTTCCTGCATGACCCGTTTGATTGATGAGGAAACGTTGCTCACAGCAAATCAAATTTACATTTCGGATCACAACGCAAATAACCACGTTCAGGATATATATTATGATTACCCTGTAATTCTAAGCGAGGAGGAAAGCCCAACGTTTGAATACACTGACAGCGTTTATGCAAAAGTAAAAGCCGCCTTTGTAGACAAAGTAGCCTACTATGAAAGCAAATATGACGGCTCAATTAAAGGCTCTGAAAACATTATTTTACAATTGCCAACCGTAACAACAGGCGGTGGGGGCATTTGTGAAAATGCACAGGTGTTCAATTCGGATTTCAGTTATAACGTAAGCGTTCCGAGTGGCGGTGATTTGGAGCTTCCAAATACAACCGTAAATTTGTACATTGATGGCGCGCTTGTGGATTCTCAGGATGTGGTAACTTTGGGCGCAGCAACTATTAACGTAATTTGGCAATAAAACATGGACTTTTTCATAGAATCACAAGTAAAAACCTTTGCAACCTTTGGTGATTTTCCTGCCACAGGTCAAGTAAAAACCATCTATATTGATGAGGCTACAAGTAATCAATACTATTGGAACGGCCTGTCTTATGTTGGTTTATCAGACAGCAACAAAGTGCCTTACACAGGCGCAACAGGAAATGTTGATTTAGGTGAAAACGAGTTAAAAGCGGGTCAAATAACGCTAGACACATCACCGACAGGCACGGCTGCAGTGGGTACCACAAGATGGAACAACGCAACTGGAACTAGCGAAACGACTTTAAAAGGCGGTAGCGTTATTCTAAAAAATGGTGTTGATTTGGTTGCCAGAGTAGTTAACAAAGTTACTCCTAACACTACGCTTACAAAGGCAAACTATACCGCCGTAAGAGTAAGCGGCGCGCAAGGTCAGCGCCTAGCTGTTGCATACGCGCAAGCAAATAATGACAACAATAGCGCCGACACAATTGGTTTAGTAATAGAGACAATTGCCACCAATCAAGAAGGCTTTATTATGACCGTTGGTCAACTTGATGGTATTAACACAACAGGTAGTCTTCAAGGTGAAACATGGGTAGATGGCGACGTTCTATACCTAAGCCCTACAACACCAGGCGCGCTAACCAACATTAAACCTACTGGATTGACAGGCCATATTGTGGTAATGGGTTACGTTGAATATGCTCATGCTGTCAACGGCAAAATATACGTTAAGATTATGAACGGATGGGAGCTTGATGAGCTTCACAATGTTTATATCGATTCGGCCACACTTGCCAATAATAACATCTTACAATACGATTCTGCTGATCAGCTTTGGAAAAATAAGGTTTTATCAACAGGCTTAACCATAGGCACTACACCGATATCTTCAGGTACAAACGGAAGAGTATTGTTTCAAGGTACGGGGAACGTAGTTAGTCAATCGGCTAATTTGTTTTGGGATTCAGCTAACAACCGCTTTGGGATTGGGACGAGTACGCCTGCTTTTCAAATTGAGAACTTATTGCCAGATGTGACGGGTGGTAGCAATGTCGGTATGTTTATAAGCGATTTCAATCTTTCTTTTTCCGGCAGCTCAAGTTGGTTAGCTTGGGGTAGGAGAAATGATTTGCTAGGCCAATCTTCGGGTATTAGAGTTTTATGGTTAGGCAATAATGGATTTGAACAAGGTATGGCATTTCACGTTGCAAGTGGTGGTGTAGGCGCTTTAAGTTCTATTGCAAATAGCGAGGCAATGCGCATCACAAATGGGAAAAGTCTACTCATAGGCACAACAACCGATGCTGGCTTCCGTTTAGACGTCAATGGTACTGCGAGGACGGGCGCGCTTACTGTAAATAACGGATTCAATTTAAATAGTGGTGGCGTTTCTCCAAACACCCATTTTTTAGAAGCAACCTCCGCAAGTAGCACGGATGGAACTTTAAACTTTAGAAGAAGTGGTGGGGCAAATGGATGGGTAAGATACGGATTAAGCACGGGTCTTGCTTCTTTTGGTTACAATTCAGTAACGGGTGAAACACTAATAACCACAAATAATTTTTTAACTTTTGCAACAGCTAATACTGAAAGATTACGAATATTCGGAAACGGTAACATCGGCATCAACACCACCACAGACGCAGGCTTTAGACTTGACGTTAACGGGACTGCGAGGGTGGTAAATGCTTTAACATTAGGAAATGTCGTTCTAAGTTTAAGTAGCCAAGGGGGAGGTACTATTAGTTGTGCCAATAGTGCAGGAGCAAATACAGGGTCATTTATTAATTTAAGCGGGCCTGCATTTTTAAATCCAACTGCAGGTAATAGTGGGATGTTTGCCATAACAGGACAGTATGCGTCTTCAAGTGGTACAGCAAATTTTAACCATCTAAACCTTGCTCCGATACTAAACACAACAGGTACATACTCAGGAATAGTAAGAGGATTGTACTACAACCCAACTCTTACATCAATAACAGGTATTACTGCGCATTACGCTTGGCACTCAACAAGCGGACGCATCCGTTTTCAAAACCTACCAACCTCCGCAACAGGGCTTAATTCAGGTGAATTGTGGAATAACTTAGGAGTATTAATGATAGTATAATAAATAAAAATATGAAAACACAACCAACACAAGGAGTAGCAATCGAGCCGATTGTATACCCACTAAACGAAGGTACTGCAACAATATTAACAGTACTAGTAGAAGCATTTATGACGGATGCCACAACATCAAGTACTTATTACAGATTACTTACGCAAGAAGGTAAAATCCTTATGGATGGACGCTATCAAATGACCGAAGAACAATTTGCTGAATGGGGACGTGATAACAACGTAGTTAATCAGTATGTTGCCGAGGCTATTGGCGTTGTAATTATTTCGTAATTTAGCCGAAATCTTAATTTACAACACATGAAAACAATCCATTTAAAAGTAGTAGAGCAAAAAAAAGAAGACGGCTCAAGAGCAATTGTTGAAAGCTGGAAAGATGTTTTAATCGGTTCGCTTCGCTCAGTCAATCCACAATCGCCTCCAAACCTCGAGGAGATGGGTGAGAAAATTGCATTGATTAACAAGGTAAAATCTTTGCCTGCAGGCGCCGACTTAACTCTTGAAAATTCTGAGTTTAGAATCCTTGCCGCTGCGTGCGCCCAACCTATTTGGACTGTGATTGACGAGGACGTTTACGAGTGTTTGAGCACTGTAAAAAAAATCAATGAAGGCCCTGAGGATAAGGTAAAAAAGTAACTTGATGACTGAGCTTGTTACAATTATAAAAAAATACGGAGTTACAGGTGTGCTATGCGTTTGGTTATGGCACACCGAAAACCGATTGACAAAGGTTGAACAAGCTCTTTATGACTGCTATAAAGAAAGCACGATCAGAAATAGCACAAATTCATCTTACAAAATACGTGAGCGCCTTGTTGCTATAATACCGAATGATGAGAAAACTAATAAGCGACACACTCAAGCCTAGTGGCAAATGGTCCATTAAAAGGCTCAGCGCGTTCACTTCATTTTGGGCGGCTATTGTTTACGCTTTGCTACCTTTGTGCGTCAAGCCATTTGAAGTGCATGAATTTGT
>Ga0129333_10001733_pt1 | contig 20002 bp, 30 predicted proteins | sample CPB6_08_DNA_FD_94474 | JGI IMG/M metagenome (GOLD analysis project Ga0129333, IMG submission 94474) | Freshwater to marine salinity gradient microbial communities from Chesapeake Bay, USA - CPBay_Sum_0.6_0.8_DNA | ecosystem: Environmental > Aquatic > Marine > Coastal | place: USA: Chesapeake... | reverse complement strand
CCTGGCGAAAAATACTTGCCGCCAAGCGAAGTCGAAAAGGTTAAAAGGGGAGAAAAAGAGCCTGTCAACGCCGGAAGAATGATTCCTGGAAAAGCTAAAGTTGCCGGCGATTCTTTAAAAAATGACACGGTTCCCGCAACTCTTGAAGAAGGCGGCATTGTCATTCCAAGAAGTGTAATGCAATCTGAAAACCCAGCGGAAAAAGCCCGTCAGTTTGTTTCCGCGGTACTTGCAAAGCAGAAAATGAAAAGGAAATAACAATGCAAGATTTGTATAAGGGATTTAAAAAAGTCTCAGAAGACAATCAAAGCGCGATGCTTGAACACGAAAACGGGCATCGACTTAACATTGCTAAAAGCGGTTTAAGCAGAAGACAAAAAGCAGCGCTTAATAAACTTCCTTTGCATCAAGCGAAAGGCACAGAAGCCGTGCCCGTACAAACTGAAATGCAGCCGAAATCTAATCCCGCAGAAGAATTACAAAATGTTGGCGCTCAAATAGCTGACGCTGTAGCAGAAAACATGGTTCGCGGCGCAGAACAAGCAATTACTCCGCAGCAAATTGAACAAATGCCAGACGTAAATGCAATGGATGTTGAAACAGGTCAACCAGTTGCCAAAGGCGCCGGCACAACTCCGGGCGGAATGACGCCTGAAGAAATTAATTTAGTTGAAATGGGCGGCGGAACTGCAACTCCGATTGCAGAATTAGAACAACAAAGAAAACAACAAGAACAAGCTGGTTTATCGGAAGGGATTGACAGGCAAATGGCAGAAGAAGTGCCGGCCGTGCCGACCGAAGTCGCAGAAGCGCCAGAAGAAAAGCCCATGGTTGCGCCACCCGCTCCAGTTGTTCCAACCGCGCCAAGAATAGCTAGACCCCTTACTGACGAAGAAACAATTGCAAGTCCAAGCACTTCCATGGCCCAAAAAATGGCCGCATTTGGAAATTTGTCGATAAAAACAATCAAAGACAAACAAGAGCTGAGAAAAGAATATTTAAAAGTTTTACAAGAGCCTATTGAAGCCAAAAAAATGTATGGCGATGGGTTTTTAAGAAACGTTGCAACGGTTGTTGCATTGCTAATGGGCGGGGCGTCCGCTGGCATTACTGGAAAAGAAAACCCTGTTATTAGAATGATTGATCAAGACATAGAAAGAGATTTGCAAACACAAAGACAAAATAGAGAAGACAAACTTAATATTTTTAATCAAAACATGGCTATGCTTGATGATGAAAGAGAAGCATATGTGCAATCAGCAAACGCCATGAGAGAAGCTTATATTGCCGGGATTGAGGAAGCTAAATGGCGAGTGGACCCAAGAAACTTCGCAGCACAAGAAGTAATGGATACCGCTTTGCGAGAATTGAAAGCAAAGAGGGATGAGTTAGACGCTGCCGAAGCCATGCGCCTTAACAAACAAAAAATCATGAACGCTATGGAAAACACTGGCGGAGTGTCTGACATGGACCCGGCACAGCTTGTGCCTATCATGATTGACAATGATGCAGATAGAAGAAAAGTTTTTGAAGAAATTGATGACATGCAAAGAGTTGCACAAAGTAGTCCACAATTATTAAGACTTTTTGACCAAGCCGCCAAAGACAATACGGCATTAAGAACAATAAAGGTCCCTTATATTGGTGCTCTTGGTAAATTGCCGGAATCGGTAAGTTCGTACCAAGCACTTCTTAATCAGCTTATTAAAACCCAAGGCCCCGCAAGGGACGCGGAAGTCATGCGCGTATTCAAAAGCGTGACGCCCGAGCCTTATGATTCAGAATCTGACGTTGAGTTAAAAAGAAAAACACTAAAAGACTATTTAAAAGGACTTACAACCGCTCCGACCGCTAGAGCTTATGGCATGGATTTAAATAGGTTTTCCAGAACAAAATATTCTGATCCAATGGACTTGAAATCAGACCAAATGAAAGAATACGCCAGACAAAACAAAAACTCGGCAGATCCAGAAAAAAGAAGGCGCGCAGAATTTATTATCCGCAAATACGGTGAATGATGGCTAACGATTTTAATATTGAAAATGAAATTGATTCAATGATGGTTCAGGAATCCGAGCCACGTGAAGTCATGTCTTTAGCACAGCCAACAATTGAACAAGACATCGAAAAAGAAATTGATCAGGAAATAAAAGAAGAAAGATTTGGAACAACCGGACAAAAAATATTAGGCCTTGGTGAAGCCTATTTGCGTGGGACCATTTCAGGACCCGCAGCGGTTGCCCTTGAAACAAAGGTTTTAGGCATTCCCAAAGAGGAAATTCGTGCAAGACAAGAACAAATTGGCGAAACCGCCGAAACCATTGCTGAAACATTGGCGCTTCTTGGACCGGGTGTTTTTGGCTTTGGTGCTAAAGCATTAGGAAAGCTTGGGTTTGCTGCCGTTGCAAATGCGCCCAAAGCCACCAAAGTGTTGCAGGCGCTTAATCAAGCAACCTATTTACAGGCCGCCGGAAACATTGCCGCAAGAAAAGCAACAAGCGAAGCTGCTAAAAAAGCAATTGCCTTTGGGGTTGAAGGAAGTTTGTTTGCCGCAATGGACCCAATTACCAGGCAAATGCTATCCGATGAACCAACGGATGTAATGAAAACCGCATCTAATGTTATTTCTAGCGCAACCTTTGGCGCTGCGTTTGGTGCGGGCACCGGGTATGCCGTTGGGAAAATAGCCCCCTTGTGGCGTGCTAAATTTGGAAGGCAAGCTGAGAAGGCATTACAGCCGGTAATAGGCGAAAACCCGCCATTAACTACTGCCGAGGCAATCGAAACACTTGCGCCAGAATCAGAGCGAGGATTTCTAAAAAAAGCTTTATCCGAGCAAATGCCACGAAAAAAAGAGTTTATGGCTGAGACTTTTAAGCGCGGCATTCCCGTCACTGACGCGATGACAAGCGAATCATCCATGGTTCAAAGATGGGGCGGGTCCGTAATTGATTCCCCTACTGTGCCGGCTTATTTGCACAGAATTAAATACGATAAAGGATTTAAGCGCGTTGACCAAATTGTAAAGCAGGCTTTGAAAAGTGATTTACCAGAGGATTTGAGCAAAGCAGAAATTGGCGAGCTTCTTTTTAATACTATCGAGCCAAAGGTTCGAGAAACCAAAGCAGTCAATGACGCTCTTTATGATGCAATTAGAAAAGAAACACAATTTATACCAGTAAGCCCAGACGCAATTGACGATTTTTCAAAACAAATTTTAAATTTAAACAGGGTCAAAGACAATCCAAGAAGCCCAAGCGCCAAGTTTGCAAGAGATTTGGTTGACGATTTGATTGATAGAGCGGCGATGGGCGACTACACGGTTGAAAATTTAAACAATCAAATAGCAAGCATTTCCGAAAGAATGGGAAAAACCGCAGGCGAGCGTTCTTTCGCGTTTGAACTTAAAGACCTCTTAAAAGATTTAAGAGACAAACAAGTCATGAAATTTGCGGAAGAAATGCCGGTTCCGCGCTCGGAAGCTGAAGCCGCAATCAAAGACTTGTTGGCTCAGTCAAAATTAGCAGATCAAACCTATAAAGAATTCAGAGACAATTTAAGTGAATTAGCTAAGGGTTTAGGAATCAAAATAAAAGGGCCGTCCGACTTTTTGTTGAAACTGTCAGAAATGAAGCCCGAGCAAATTACCAAGAAATTTTTAGCTAAAGACAATGCCGAGTTTTTACAATTTTTAGGGAAAAATTTTAAAGACGAATTAAAAGTTGTAATGGACCAACAAAAAAATCAGTTGCTTCAAAAGTTTTCAATTGAAGACACTGTGAGAAGCGGTCAATTAATCAAAGAAGTTTTAAAGTTGCCCAAAGAAGTAAAACAAGTAATGTTTACTCCGGCACAAATAAAAGACTTAGAAATTTCCCAATGGTGGCTTGATAGGGCAGCAAGATTAAATATTAATCCCTCTAAGACCGCAAGAGCCATTGCAATCAACGATTATTTTACAAGCAAAGCTGCAATCATGACGGTCGGCGATATTGCTAAAATAAGTTTAATCAGGGCTTATACCGGCGGAGCACAGCCAAGTGCGACAGCATTTAAAGCAATGACTGACTATTTTATGACCGCCAATCAGGGTGCTTTGGCGCTACAAAACATGACTAAGAACCTGTTTCAAGACAGGGAAGTAAAAATAGACAGTTCGCCAGAAAGAAACCTTGATTTTATCGACAATAAAGCCAAGTCGTTTTTGGTAGATCCAAAAATTATTCGCGATGATGATGAAGAATTATCTCATTATTTACCGGAACAATACCAAGCTGCGAAAACAATCGAAACAAGGGTTTTAAATTACATCAATCAACAAAGGCCAAGGCCAAAGAAAAATGGTCCTTTAGCGCAAGAAATACCGCCTAGTTTGATGGATCAAATTGCCTTTAAAAAAACTCTAGAAATTGCCAATCAGCCACAAATCATTTTGAAAAAAATACAAAACGGCACGATTCAATCCAAAGATATTATTGACCTAAATTCAATGTATCCAGAACTAAGAAACGAAATGCTGTCAAACATGCTTCGTGAAGTTGCAAACAAAATGAACAAAAACGAACCCATAAACTTTAAGTTGCGAAGGGGTTTATCTGTTTTTGGAGCGCTTCCCATGGACGGAACTTTTACGCCGCAAGCAATTCAAATGGCCCAATCAACGTTTCAGCCGCAGGGTCAGCCGCAGCAACCGGGATTGCCGCAAATGGCTAAGAAAAGCTCCAAAGTATCAAAATTGCCAGAAATGGCTGATACCGAAATCGAGCGCCGGCTAAAAAATAGATAATTGGCGTAAGTAAACAATATTGTAGTAGGCCCATAAGGCCCTAACCCACAAGGACGAAATCATGTCATCACGCCCGCTTTTAAGACCACAGCAAGTAATTACCGAAGCTGTGGCAGATCAAAACCGCACAAGTCTAGTCACTAACATCAACATGCACAGCATGGTTTCCTACACGATTTACTGGGAAAACGCGGTTACCGGAGATTTTACGGTCGAAGTATCAAACGACTATGTGGCCCCTGTCGGAGTGCAAGACTACGGGTTAGACAGCGGCACTTGGGTTCCTTTATCGCTTTCTACTAATGTTCAAGCAACTGGCACAGCAGATAGCGCCCTAATTGATGTTGTTCTAACGGGTGCAGCTTACATTCGCCTAGTCTTTACCGACACCTCTGGCGGTGCTGGTACTGGTAAAATCAACGCATGGCTTGCCGGGAAGGTCGCCTAATATGCCAACCTATGCAAGATATTCAGGCGTTGGCGGTGGCGGCGGTATTCAATCCATTAACAATTCTACAGTTCCGGCGCAACAAATAGTAGGCGGAACCGCAATTTCAGTTAGTACAAACATTGGCACGGGTATAACTACAATAACCAACACAAGCCCAACGGTTACAACTGGAAATTTGACGGGCGATACTAATTCAACAATTGCTGTTACAGGCGGAACAAATGCGGTGTTGGGGGCCGGGACCTCAATTGCTCAGTCTCAAGCAAGCGCGCTTTCAAACGGATATTTATCAAGCACTGATTGGAGCACGTTTAATTCAAAACAAGCCGCCCTTACAATTGGAAACCTAACTTCTACGGATATTACGGTAAGCGGCGGAACCGGGGCAGTCATTGGAAGCGGGGTAACTTTATCGCTTACCAAGGGCAATTTAACCGAATCAACTTCTTCCGTTCTTACAATTACGGGCGGAACGAACTGCGTATTAGGCAGCGGAACAACAATCAGGGTTTTACAATCAAGCGCAGTTCAATCGGGTTACCTGTCTAGCACCGATTGGAGCACTTTCAACTCAAAACAAAACGCACTTAGTTTTGGAAACTTAACCGGCGACACAAATGCAAATATCAGCATTAGTGGCGGAACGGGCGCGGTAATAGGAGGCGGCACAAGCATCAGTCAATCTGCGGCAAGTGCTACAACAAATGGATACCTTACAAGTACGGATTGGAGCACGTTTAACAATAAACAACCCGCCGGAAGCTATGCAACGACCACGTTAAATAATTTAGGTACTACAGCAATCAATGCAAGCCTGCTTTTCAATCCTGATGCTACATATGATATTGGCGCTGACGGCGCATCAAGACCTGCTGCAATTCATGCTTCAAATCACGTTACCGCCCCAACAATTAGGGCAAGAGACAATGTGGCGGGCGCGGGCCAACACGATATTACGGTAAGAGCCGGAAATGGTGTCACTGGAAACAAAGACGGTGGCGTTCTTACTTTACAGGGCGGACAAAAAAGCGGAACTGGCACTGATGGGTATATTTCTGTCAAAACCGACAGCTCAGAAAGAATGCGCATCACGGCGGCTGGTAATGTTGGCATCGGAACAACAACTCCCAGCGTAGTTTTAGACGTTGTTGGCAGCATTAAATCAAGCTCTGACATTCAATCGATAAGCTCAAACGGCGGTCAGTTAGCGGGTACGAGAAACAGAATTATCAACGGTGCCATGGAAATTGATCAAAGAAACTCTGGCGCTGCCGTGACATTAGATATAAATGGTGTTTACACAGTGGATCGGTTTTGGGGGCAAGAAAATAGTGACGGCGTAATGACCGCACAACAAGTCACCGATGCGCCTGCCGGATTTAAAAACTCTTTAAAATTTACGACCACAACTGCAGACGCCACCATCGGATCTGGGCAATACGTAATAGCGGTTCAATCTATTGAGGGAAATAATGTCACCGATTTAAATTGGGGCACTGCAAGCGCCAAACAAATTACTTTATCGTTTTGGGTCAAAAGCAGCTTAACCGGAACCTTTAGCGGCTCTTTAAAAAACTCTGCAGCAAATAGATCTTACGCATTTGAATATACCATTAATGCCGCAAACACCTGGGAACAAAAATCCGTAACCATATCGGGCGACACAACCGGAACTTGGTTAACAACAAATGGCCTGGGTATTCAAGTAACATGGTCACTTGGTGTTGGCTCTAATTTTTGGGGCACACTGAATACTTGGGCTGCAGGAAATTTTTATGGAACGTTATCAACCGCAGTTATTGGAACACTAAACGCCACTTGGTTTATTACTGGCGTTCAATTTGAAGTTGGTCCAGTTGCTACAAGTTTTGAGTGGAGAAATTACCAACAAGAATTTGCCATGTGTCAAAGGTATTACGAGACCGGATCAAATTACAGTTTGTTTTCTGGTTATGTCGTAAATGGTTCTATTTACTACAATCCAAACAGATATTCCGTTACAAAAAGAGCCGTTCCGGGAACGGTCACTTTGGCTGACGTTGCAAATAGTGGGTTTGCTGCTGGGGCACCAACGCTTAACAACAATAATGCTGATGGGTTTAATGTTAGTAAAACCTCAAATGCAACTACCAACGGCGGTTATTTTCAATATACTTGGACGTCAAGTGCGGAGCTTTAAGAATGATAAAATTTAAATTAAACCCAAATAAAACTAGCGCACAAAAAATAGAAAACGGCGTTGAAACTGGCATTTGGTGCAGTGTTGAAAGTAATCAAGAATATTTGGATTGGATTAAAGAAGGAAATGTGCCCGAAGAGCCCAATCTAGAAATAAAACCGCCAAAGCTAAATGCTAAAGAAAAATTGGCTGAATTAGGAATAGATTTAAAGGATTTAAAAAAACTTTTAAAGGATACGCCGGAGGCTTAAATGCGATATGCACCAATAGAAATTGTAGTAAACGGAGACATGAGCGGTTCCATTACTTCCGAAACGGTCCCATTAGATCAAGTTTTTGGATACGCGGTTCAGGCGGTATATACAGCCGCTGGCACCCTTGGCGGAGTGTTGCAATTAGAAGCAAGCTGCGACCATGAAGAGGATAATGAAAAAAATGTGATTGTTGCCGGAACCTGGACGCCTGTAGCTAATAGCCAAGTTACTTTAAGTGGCGCTGGCGATTATGTGTGGAACGTGGCAAATCCAAATTACTTATGGTTTCGATTAACTTATACCCCGGCGATGGGGGATAGCGGAACACTAGAAGTTACCTGCGTAACTAAAGGATTCTAAGATGGGATACATTGACTTACCAGTTTCGGGCGGCGGAATCACAATTTACCCAAATCTTGCCGCATTTCCGCCATCCGCTCAAGACGGCGCTCAGGGTGTGGCCGCCGATACAAACTCAATTTACATTTATAATTCCTCTGTGCCTGGTTGGGTTGCTGTAGCAACACCGCCCGTTGGCGTATTTATTTCTGACTTAACTGGCGATGTAACTGCTACAGGCCCTGGAAGTGCCGCTGCTACAGTCGCATTTGTTGGCGGAGAAACTGCTGCTGATGTTGCTATAAGCGTTCAGGACACGCAAGCGGCCACAGATTTGAGTACCGTAAGCACTATTGTAAAAAGAGACGCAAGCGGGCAAACAAGTTTAGACGGCCTTAATCTTGACGGTTCTACAAGCGGCGCAATTTCTATTCAAGCCGCAAATACGACCACAAGTTACACGGTTAAAATGCCTGCTGCCCAAGGCGCTGCAAGCACGTATTTACAAAATGACGGCTCTGGTAATTTGGCTTGGGCGTCCGTGTCTTCATTGCCTTCTCAAACCGGAAACAACGATAAAGTTTTAGCAACCGATGGATCTAGCGCAAGTTGGCAATACGCCGGATTGGGTGACGGGGGTCTGGGAACTGGCAATGTTGTATTGGGTCGGGATAGTTTAATTACTTCTGGCATTAATAACACTGTCATTGGGGTTGGCGCAACCGGAATCACTACTTCAAACGGACATGTTTTAATTGGTTCCGCGGCTGCAATTACAAGCGGAGATAATGCCGTTAGCATTGGTCGAGAAGCATCGTCTAGGACTGGCTCAGTTGCGGTTGGACAAAAAGCGATTTGTAGCGCAGCGTTTGCGGTTGCGATTGGACAAGAATCAAATGCTGACGAAGGCACGGTTGCCATTGGTCATACTGCAAATAATTCCAGTACTGCTATTTATGCGGTGTCAATTGGTCAAGGATCGGGGGCCGCGGGCAATTTTTCTGTGGCAATTGGTTATGAAGCCGATACAAACACACAATGCGTAAATATAGGTGCCGTGTCCAGATCAGGCACTGGTTCCGATGGGACTTTTGTTGGTTATTTTACCGGCAAGTCTAGTGCTACAGGCGCTAATAATACGGCGATTGGAAGCTTAAGCGGAAACGCATTATCATCCGGTGCATCAAACGTATTTGTAGGAAAAGACGCTGGTAAACTTGTAACTACAGGATCAACAAACGTTTTTGTCGGAAACACCGCTGGCGATGCTGTAACAACTGGAAATAATAACGTCATTATAGGGGACATTGCGGGCACTTCTACGTTATCGGATACCGTTATTATTGCAGCAGGCACAACTGAAAGAATGCGGATTGATTCAAGCGGAAATTTATCAGTACCTAATTATATTTTAAGCCCGCAACTTTACGCAGGCGGAACCAAAACCGCAGCATTTAACATCGACTGGGCAAACGGTCCGGTGCAAGAGTTTACATTAAATGTAACAGGCGGAACTGTGAGCTTGGCCGCAAGCACTTGGAGCAATCCAGTGACCGGCGGTGCTTACATGTTAAAGCTTATTCAAGGCGCAACACCAACCAACATTACGGCATGGCCTGCCTCAGTGTTGTGGGGCGCTGCTGGCATTCCCACATTGAGCGGGGCAACTGGCGACATAGACATCATTAATTTTATTTATGATGGCACCAATTACTATGGCACCTATGCCTTAGGATTTTAAATGATTTTATTACGGTTGGTTTCTTCTCGAAAAGAAAGCGGCGGGGGATTAGATCCAGACGCACAAGCTTTTATTACCGCTGCAGGCATCACGAATCCAACGCAACAATCTGCAATTAATCAATTGGTGCTTGATTTAAAAAGTTACAGTTTGTGGACAAAAATGACGGCAATTTATCCAATTGTGGGCGGCACTTCTAGTTCGCACAGCTACAATTTAAAAAACACGGCCGCATTTCAAATCACTTGGGGCGGTTCACCACTGACACATTCCTCTACTGGCGTTACAAATAATGCTCAAGGATACGGCGGCACCGGAGTTGTTCCAAGCTCTCATTTGTTGCAAGATGACGTTCACGTAAGCCATTACAGTAGAACCCTATCCCCATTTTCAAATAATTTTGACATGCTTGTAAGTGACAGCAGCTATGTAAGCGCTCTTGGAATGGCTATTTATTACAGCGGCAATAATTTGTTTTCGGTCAATAGCACGCCCTGGGGAACCGGCGCTTCTGCAACTTTTTACGGTCTTTTTACAGCAACACGACAAAACAATACGACCGGCACCCTTTATCAAAACAGTTCCTCGATCGCCACAACTGGCGTAAGTGTCGCATTGCCGCCTTCTCAAATACCATTGTGTGCTTTTAACGTAGGTGGCAGTATTGCTTACCCATCGGGCATTAAAGAATATGCATGGTTCAGTATTGGAAGCGGGTTAAACGCAACTGATGTTGGAAATTTATACACAGCCGTTCAAGCATTTCAAACTACTTTGGGCAGGCAAGTGTAAAATGAACAATGATTTAAATGAACTTCATTTAAAACAATTATATTTAAGACTTTCTCGAATCGAACAAAAAATAGATCAGCTTCAAGAGTTCAAAGTTACATCCTTGGCGACAGTAAGAATTGCATCCATGGTCGTTTCGGGAATATGCGGGCTTCTCACAATGATTGCGACAAGCGCGCTCAATTATTTCTTAAACAAATAACCAAGGAAAAATCATGCAAGCGAAAAACCTGGATAAACTATTGCACGATCTTGTCGATGTCGGCATGGTCGTAAAAGATGTAGTTAACAAATCTTACTTTTCAGCACTTAGAAAAGGCATTGCTCTTGCCGGAAGTCTCGACGGCAATCGCGACTGGAAAGCTTGCGGAGAAGAATTGTTGAATCTTTCCAACGAAGGAAAAGCAGAATTACAAGCAAGCCTTTCTCAAAAACTAAAAGTTGTACAAGACGAAAAAGTAGAAGCAAAGATTGTTGAAGGCTTGGGCCTTCTTGTGGAAGCCGTCGATTACGCTGAACAAGGTGTAGGCGTTGGCAAGAAACTTTCTGATTTCATTAAAGGTGCTTAATGCCAGGCTGGCTTATTCCTATACTTAACGCTCTTGGTCCATTGATTTTACGTTGGGCATTAAAGTTTTTAGAACAAAAATACCCTGGACTTGGGCCAATTATTAAAGAGATAATTCAGTTTATAGAGAGAGAGCCTGATAAGAACGTTGCTGTCGACCGGGTCAAGGAAACATTGCATTCTTCGGCCCGGTTGCCAGAACCTGTCGGACTATCTTGAAAAAACTGAAAATGACTTTACTTGAGAAACAAAAAGTTTTTAGTCGTTTGCTCGCGCGTTTAATAGACGACCTTACTCGTCGTGGGTATGAAGTCACAATGGGCGAGTGTTGGCGTCCCGCAGAAATGGCTCAAATTTATGCTTCGACCGGTAAAGGCATTCCAAACTCAAACCACACTATTAGGCTCGCCGTTGATTTAAATATCTTTTTTGACAATGTGTATTTAGATAGCAAGGAAGAATTAGAAATTGCTGGCGAGCTTTGGAAAAGTTATTCCTGTGATTTATTTGAATGTTGTTGGGGCGGCGATTTTAAAATGATAGACGCGCATCATTTTTCAATAGAGCACAATGGCATTAGATAATTTACCGCCAAAACTGCCTGCCAATGTAAAGTACAAGGCTTACTGCGTTCTTGCCCCTCGTGTTTATAAAATACAGTGGATAGAAGGCGAAATACCTGAGTACATTAATTACGGTGTGAAAACTCTCAAAATGAAAATGGTATTGTGGGAGTGCCGTAAATGGGGCGTTATCCTAAAATGTCTCGTATATAAGTGACAAAAATTGGCTGGGGCTGAAGGGATCGAACCTTCCTAGTCCGAGTTAACAGCTCGGTGCATTCACCCTGATTGCTAAGCCCCAATGACAAAACTTGTCTCTTGAATCCTGTATCGAAATCTCTATAATTCTGCAAGTCCCGAAGCGAGGGGGACCATGAATGAAGCTTACCAACAAACTCAACTTACCCGAGCCGTTTGTAAAAGCGGTCGAACAAAAAACATACGACAATCAAGGAAGCTGGCGAACCGTCACTGAACTTATTGGCCCGCCTAAAATTTCACATTTAAAAAGGAAACACGACAATGAAATTGAAGTTGATGCAAGCGAACTTGTTTACACGTTTCAAGGCGAAACTGCGCACGCACTTGTTGAAAGATCGGCTAAAACAATGTGCCAAGAAGGTTGGTTGTCCGAGAAAAGACTTTTTGACCGGGTTCAGGGTAAAAAAATCTCCGGCGCTTACGATTTATTCAACCCCAAAACGGGAGAATTAATTGATGTCAAAGTCAGCACGGCGTGGAAAGCCAAAAAAAATGAGGCCCCTTCCGAGTGGGTTCAACAAACAAACTGCCTTGCAAATCTTTTACGGCGGCATGTATGCAACGTTACTTCCATCAAAATCTTACTTATTATTAGAGATCATTCTAAACCTGAAGCAAGACGAGATCCTGACTATCCTCAAGTTCCTGTTGTCCTTCTCAACGTACCAATCTGGACAGAAGAAGAAGCGGAAAATTTTTTACAAGAAAGAGTTAAATTACACCTCAAAGCGGAAAAAGAAGAAGTTGAGTGCAGCCCCGAAGAGCGATGGGCCAAGCCCACAATCTGGGCCATCAAAAAACGAGGGCAATCAAGAGCCATTCCCGGTGGATTGTTCGCAGTAGAAGAAAAGGCCAAGGAAAAATTACAAGAACTTGGGCCTGGTTTTGAAATTGAATACCGACCCGGAGAAAACGTTAGATGTGCACTTTACTGCCCCGTAAGTAAATTTTGTGCACAGTATCAAAAACTATTGACACGCCAAGGCAAATAGAATTTATAGAGTTTCTCTTTGCTCGCTCTGAAGTGCACAAGGCGGGCATCGAGATAGGCTCCGGCACCGAGGGCGTAAGAACTATCGGGCCAAAACTCCGGCGTAAAGCCACCCCTAGGGCGTTACGCCGGAACACTTTAACACGAGGAAGCAAATGGACACCAAAAAAAATAAATACGACTACATTTTAATAAATGTCGCCAAAGCGATTTTATCGGCTTATGACGCGATTGACGAAGCGGTCGCTAGGGTGGGTGCGGCCCCCCAGAAAAGCGGGCGCCAGAACGCCCCCACGCGCACGTCAAACGATATTCCGGTGTGTTCTGTGCATGGCAAGGCCATGAGACCCAGCAAATACAAAGAAGGCCAATATTACTGCGGCGCTAAATTGGATGATGGCACCTATTGCCGGGAAAAGGGCTGATGGAAGAAGTAAAGCTACAAATTATTGGTTGGAGAAAATACCAGCCGCAATCTGACCGTGCCAGGCATAAGTTTTGGTTTCGGGTCAACATGGATTGTGGAATTAGCAATGGGCTTTTTGGACTAAATGCGGAGCAACGTTGGTTTTGGATCCAGCTTCTGTGCGAGTGCTGTAGAAAAGACAGCGATACCATTTCTATCAAACTTGGAAGGTTTTCTAAGTTGTGCGAAATTGAAAAAGAGTCAATATTATCAGCAATTAAGCTTTTAGAAGAAAACGGAACTGTCAGTGTACTGTCAGCGCACTGTCAAGAAACTGTCAGTCTACTGCGCCCACAAGACATAACAAGACAAGACATAACAAGACAGAACAAGACAATACAAAACAAAACAAAACATATTAGCGTTGAACCAAAACAAGTTTTGGTTGCAACGCCTACTGTTAGTAAAAAAGACTTATCTTTTTTTATTAATGAAAAGTTGTTGCAGCTATATCCACAAGAGTACCTAGACCGGGAAAAAATAAAAATGGAGATATGGCTTGCTAATAACCAACATAAGAACCCCAAATCCGATCGGGGTATGGTTCGGTTTGTAACAGGATGGCTTGCTCGAAGTTGGGACCAATATCGAAAGGGCCTACAATCTAACGCGCCCAAAGAAAAAACCTGGCAAGAACTTTTAAAAGAAGACGAAGGGAAATTACCCGATGGACATTAATGCCTTTGATTTTGAAATGGCTCGACTTAAAAACCAATGGCCGACTTCTTACTCGGCCGAGAGAATAAAGATTTTTTATAACGCCTTCCGAAACGTGTCCAATTATGACTTTCGTGATGCGGTTACCGATTGCATCGCAAATTGTAAGGGTGCCCCGCTTTTAAAAGAATTGACCGAATCAATTAATAAAATAATTACAATCAGAAAAGAAAGAGAGCGCATTCAATCTTTTAACCCATTAAGGGACTTACTCAATGCCGAAAATTATGTGGGCGATTCGGTTTTTATGCTTAAGTGCAATGAAGCTCGATTTAAATTAGACACGAAGCAAATAACGATAAAAGAGTTTCATAAAATTATGGACGCGTTAGAAAACGAAGCTGATGAAATTTGTAAGAAAAAGGGAAGCTATCGAGACCCCAGAGAAATAAACAGAACAATTCAAGAACTCAAACGAATCGTTGATGAAAACCAAAAACCTTTTTAGCAATGAATTTAAAAAAACTCGACAATACGATTAACGGCTTATCACGCGCTGCGAAGAAAAAACTTCTTGAAAAGTTCCTAATTCTCACTAACGATAACTTTTTCTGGCTTGAAAAAACACAGAAAGAGATTTGCGACATTGAGAAGCTTCCAGAAATACCGCAGCAAGAGGGTAAACTACGAAGGCCATAGCTTCGCAAGCCAGCTAGAAGCCGCGGTTTTTAATTTACTTACACTTCGAGAAAAAGCCGGCGAAATAAAAGAAATCCAACATCAGGACCATATTTACCTGACTAACGCCCGCATTTGCTACATTCCCGATTTTAAATTTTTTGATTTAAAAACCGAAGAATATACCTGGGCAGAAGCGAAAGGTTTTGAGACGCCTGAATGGAAAATAAAAAAAAGATTGTGGCAGCACTATGGTCCTGGCCGCCTAGAAATTTATAAGGGTTCTGCGAAACGAATTACTTTGGCCGAGACACTTACACCGGGGGGAGAATGACTACAGCAGAGGCAATGAAAAAATGGCAGAGCCACCGAACACATGAGATTGATAATGAAAATTGTTGTATTTACTCACACGAGTATATCGACAAAAATAACAGACTTGTTCCTAAAGCCGACCATTTGGTTTGCGAAAGGGAAATTGCTTGGCGCACTTATGTAAGAATCAGAGACAACAACCCCAATTTTCCATTTACGAATAGAAATTGGTTAACTTAACAACACGGAGAAACAAATGGACACGACTACTACAACGCAAACAAAAACAAACAAAGAGCCGCTTATGGTCACAGTACCCTGGGCGACTTTGGATAAAGACACGGGCGCAATTGAACTTACCGGAAATGTAAGTGACCGCTATGTCATTGCAGCACTGTTACAAAGAACTCGTGAGCTTGAACAAAAAGTCACGACTGAAGAAAAGGTCGAAACCCCAACCCCCGCGGAGAAACTATGAGCATTTTTAAAAAAGACAAAAAAGAAAAAGAAATGACGTTGCAAGAAGTTGAACAAAAATTCAATCAATTGCAATTTGAAGTCGGCTCTTTTAGCTACATGGTTGATTTGAAGTCTCAAGAAATTAATTTGTACAATGACGAAATCAATGACCGTTTAGAAAAAATGAGAGACCTAGCACGCAAAGGAAATATCCTTCGCGGTAAAATAAAAACGGAAGTCGAAGAGACGATTAAGAAGGGAGAAAAAGTTGAAAGCTCCCTTAATTAAAAAATGGAAATCCTACTTACCGGAAAAGTTGCCCCAGGGAATGAAAGAGTTTGATTTGTGGGTCGATGATATTTCCGTTTTGTCAGGGCTACCAATCAACGACAAACTTAAAAAAGTAATTGGGACATTGATACTTCAACTTCCGCCTAGCACATCTTATTGCCCCAAGAATTATATCGCAAGACTTGTGCAGAAAGCCGCGGCCAATCAGGTGTCAGTTGAGGTGTTACAGCGAATCAATGACAACGAAAAAGCCGAATCTCAAACAGTTAATTAAAGAGTGGGACGAGAAGCTAAAACAAAATGGCTTTTCGGATATTGAGGATAGAGAAACGGGCCTATTAAAAAAATGGAGCGGCGAAGTCATTTGGGATGCGAATGACTATGAGGGGCCTGCGATAAAAACAGACGGGCGGTACTCAACGCTTGTTTGGAAAGAATCACAAGCCGAGTATTATCGTTTGGCCGGAATGCTTCTTCATGATGCCACTTTCAAGTCGGAGCGGCACCGAGCCATTTGGGAACTGCATGCAGAGGGACTAAGCGACCAACAAGTTGCTGATAAGCTTCAACTAACTTACCGAAAAGTACGATACGCGGTCGAATGTATGCAAATACAGTTTGGCCTAAAATGTCGTAAATAAACAAGGGTGTAGCTAGTGGAGTTATATGCAGCAATTTATAAAAATAAGAAATCACGTGCCCGACGACCACGCCTTTTTGTTTGCGACCTATTTACAAAACAACTGGTACGACAAAACAAACTCGACAACCCTCAAAAAAGCAACCTGGATGAGTTTGCAACATAAACGCCTTGAAAAAGTTTTAGCCGAACAACCAATAAAAATTGCTTGTTTATCTAAAGACGAAGACATCATTGTGGGGTATGCATTCCAGGACGGGAACAAGCCGTTTTGTTATGTAAAACTTGGATGGCGCAAGAACCCCGTAAACATCAAGGAAATGCTTATGAAAGCATTAGAGGGAGAAGACAATGCTAAAAGTCGAGTACGCACACATGCACGAGAGAGCGTTCATTCCGGGCCTGAATCGTCAACTTGAAAAAGGCCTGGACCAACGAAGCTGCCCCGGGATTGAAATGTGGCTTTGGGGAAACTTTCTTTACTGGAAATACCAAGGGCGAGCCGGAGTGCTTCCGGTTGTACAATTTCAATCTATCGTGTTTGAAGAAGGCACCGAGATTGCTGTAGAACCTAAAGTCAAAAAGCTTAAAGAACAAACACTCCATGCTTAATCTATTTCACGCGCTTTGGTTTTATCTTGGCGTCACTTTCACAAGCTTAAAAAAGCTTTGGGGACGCCCAAGAACCAAGCAACATAAAAAAGTCAGAACCACGCAAATTGCTTACAAAGAAGGCGAAAGTTATCGCCTGGGCGAATGCATTGTGACACTTGCCAAGTTTGGAGTTGAAGGAAAACAGGAAGTCGCTGCCAAGATTGCGTTCTGGGACTTGATGCGAAAACAAAAAGAAGAAGAACTTACAAAGCGCGGGCAAGAAATCATGCTGATGTCGCCAGAGGAACTGAAACAACTCCAAGTTGAGGAATGGATTAAACAAAGAAAAGCGTTTAACGAAAAGAAATACTACGAAAATTTGCGAGACAATTACCAACAAACCGAAAGGAAAGCATGAAAATTGTTAATTTTATTATCCTATTTCTGTCCCTCTTTGTAATTGCGGACACGAATACCGATAGCTATTACGTAGAAATACATGGCAATCAAATACACGACAAACGCGAAAAAGAAAAAGCCGACGAGCTTATCAAAAAATCCGAACAAATCTTTTCTAGTTTTTACTCTTTGGCCGACCATAGCAATTTAGCAATCAGAAATATTATAAAGCTTGCCGTAAAAAATATGCGCCGCCGGGGATATTTTAAAGAAGCCCGGCTAGTTGAAGACGGTTGGAAAAACTATGACGGCAACTTAGTTGATATAGCACTAAAAAAACGAAACATCGGCGACTTTGAACCAATTTCCGAATACCTGGCAATGGCCTATGAAATCATGGAACTTACTTTAGGCTATGATATTTGTTGGTTACTAAGGCTCACAGACCTTAAAACCATCAATCATGGTCTCAGGGTCTGCTTTCGACCCTGCCAATTTGGCTACGATAACTTTTACGAGCACTTGGTCCATGACGAAAAGTATCGTGGCTTAGGGCCTGTCGTTGCGTATTGGAGTGTCGTCATCGGGTGCTCCGTTGGCACTTACGGCATTGGATACTTCTTTATTTGTAGCCCCATTGGGCTTGCCGTTGAAATCGGCGTTGACCGGTATGTGGCACCAAAGATGGCACCGAAACTATTTAACATGGCGTGTAATATATAACGCGCGTTACACTTATTATTTACGACAAGGCGTGTCACTATGGTTATACATTGTAAATATGACGAGCTGCGTGATGTAAGCGCACTTAAGGCTCATCCAAAAAACAGAAACAAGCACCCGGAAGATCAAATTGACCGGCTTGCCAAGATTTTAAAATATCAGGGGCTTCGAGCACCGATTGTTGTTTCTAGACGCTCAGGAAAGATTGTGAAGGGCCACGGCACTTTACAAGCAATCAAAAAGAACGGGTGGAAAGAAGCTCCGGTGGTTGTGCAGGACTTTGAGGATGATGATCAGGAATGGCTTTTTGTTCAATCAGACAATGCAATTGCTATGTGGGCAGAGCTGGACCTAAAAGGCATCAATGCAGATCTATCTGAACTTGGGCCTTTTGACATTGACCTTATTGGTATCAAAGATTTTGAAGTTGAACCGCTTGATAAATTGTTGGGCGACGAGGATGCAGTTCCTGATGTTAAACCTACCGACATTAAATTAGGAGATTTGTTTGTGCTTGGGAATCACCGCCTGCTCTGCGGTGATAGCACGGATGCAGCGCAAGTTAAAAGACTGATGAATAATGAAAGAGCCGAATTGTGTTTTACCTCTCCGCCTTATGCAGATCAAAGAGAATATAATGGAAATAAACAGCTCGATACCAACCATATAGCCTCTTTTATTTCAGCATCAAAAAACCATGTAAACTTTTTTGTCATAAATTTAGGATATTCTCGAAAAAATTTAGAAGTAAATTGTTATTGGAATGATTACATTCAAACCGCTAAAAACAACGATTTAAAACTTTTGAGCTGGAATGTTTGGGACAGATCGGGATTTGGTTACACAGTCGGTCAAGCCACCGCAATGTTTACAATAGACCACGAGTGGATTTTTGTTTTTGGACATAAACCGAAAGATTTAAACAAAACCGTAGAAAACAAACAGGCAGGATTGTCAAAAAAGGGAACAATTAGACAAAAAGACGGAAATACAACTCCAGTTTACACATCAACTCATAATTTTAGACAAATGGGAACGGTCATTCGATGTGATGTGGCTAGATACGTTGGTCAAGAACACAAACACCCCGCAATGTTTCCCGTTGAGCTTGTAGAAAACTACATAAACTATATGACAAATAACACGCAAAACATTTATGAACCTTTTTGCGGCTCAGGCTCAACGCTAATCGCTTGTGAGAAAACAAATCGTAAATGCTTTATGATGGAATTAGACCCACAATACTGTCAGGTCATTATCGACCGATGGGAACAATATACAGGAAAAAAGGCGGTGAAAGATGCCAGCAGGACGTCCACCTAAACAATTAGACCGAGAACAAATAATTAAGTGTGCCGAAAAACAATGGAGCATTGAAGAAATTGCTGCATTTTTTAGGGTGCATCGCACCACAATTGAGCGTAAATATTCCGCAGAAGTGCAATTAGGCAGGCAAAATGGCCGTGCAAAATTAAGAGAGCTTCAATGGAAACGAGCACTTGAAGGTTCTGACGCGATGATTAAGCATATGAGCGAGCATTATTTAGATCAACACAGCAAATCTCGCATCAGTATTGAAGACGCGTGGGACAGTTTACCAGCAGAAAAGAAAGCAGTTTTGATAAAAAAAGATTTGGAAAATGGCGAAAAATGAATATCAACAACTCGCTAAGCTCTGGCTCCAAAAAAAAACGAGCCAGGCGTTCGACCTCAAAGACTTTTGTTTTGATAAGCAACTCGCATTTGTTACAGATCCAGCGCCATTTGCTACAGCGGTGTGCAGCGTTCGAGCGGGAAAAACAGTCGGGTGTGCCGCAGACCTGGTACATACTGCGCTCCAGCGAGAAGGAATTGT
>Ga0129333_10001731_pt1 | contig 20006 bp, 19 predicted proteins | sample CPB6_08_DNA_FD_94474 | JGI IMG/M metagenome (GOLD analysis project Ga0129333, IMG submission 94474) | Freshwater to marine salinity gradient microbial communities from Chesapeake Bay, USA - CPBay_Sum_0.6_0.8_DNA | ecosystem: Environmental > Aquatic > Marine > Coastal | place: USA: Chesapeake... | reverse complement strand
TACCGTAGATGGTGGAGACGGGACAGACGCGCTGGTTCTGGGCGGAGCGATAGGCGACTGGCAGGTCGGTGGTGTGGACCTGGCCGCCGATGACCTGTCTGATGCGCCAGACGGGGACTACACGCGGGAGGTTGACGGCGAGACTCAGACTGTGTCGGTGTCAAATTTTGAGAAGATATCATTCTACAGAGAAACCGCATCCGGGCTTCATACCGCCAGCGACCTAGACCTCACCGCCTAGTCCCCATAGTTTTCTGGTGAGTGGTTTCGATAATCACTTAGAACTAACCTAGCCCTTTTGACTGGTAGGTTGATCGAGAGGGGCGGATGATCCCCCCCTCGATCTGGCTGACCTATTCCCTTCCCACGCTGTCTGGCACAGATTTTGCTAGCGCATCTATACGAAATCCCCTACGTAGAGCAATGCAACAGGAGGCTAAGCATGGGAAATTTGGCTGGTGCGCTGGTTTCGGAGAGAGCGGGGCGATTTTTGCCCGTGCAAATGTTAGGCGACGAGGAGTTCACACCTTGGGAAATTAGGCTTGCGGCCTCAGAACTCATTGCCCGACGGGAGGATGACATTGCGAGGTCCCTGCTGCAACTGGGCGCCTGCCTGTACACCGAGGACCCGTGGCTGCAAATTTTCTCCATACTTACCCACGCAAAGCGGGGTGACTGGGCCGCGGCAGAGCAGACCTTGACGCAGGGGGCGTCCAGTTGCGGAGCCGTTAGCGTTGAGCCCATTTTACTCGCCTGCTGCCGAGCGCTGCGGGCACTTGGCAGGGGATCGGACGCTCTCAGGCTGGCCCGGCTATGCCTGAGCCACGTTGGTGACAGCCTGCATCTAAGGGCGGAGCTGACGGAGATAGCGCAGTCATTACTTAGTTTGGACTAGGGTAGGCCGGCTAGGGCTTATCGGGCGGCAAGAATTTTCCGAGCCGGCTGGTATCATATGCAATGATTATTGCTCCAGTAAAAGTGCTCAAAGTGGGGTCTAGTTGCAGGAGTAGACTCCCAGCTATTGAATCCGTGATGCGGCTTGGGGCGTCTGGATATTGGGGGAGTGATGCAGGCTCGAATCAAGCCACCGTGTAGGGTATGCGCACTCATACGCCGCTTCCTCTTCGGCATCGCCCTGCTTGGCTTCCTTGCCTGGACCAACCCCGATTGGACCCTGCCGGAGGGCTACGACTACTCCACGATCGTTGGCGACCTCTTCTTGGTAGTATTTTTGGCTGTACTTGCCTGGAAGTTTTACCTCTATCGCAGGAGTGCTCGGCGGGATCCAAATTAGGACGACAAGGATTAAATTAAGCAACCCATGAGTAATATTAAACAAGACGGTGGCACGGGGCCAAGCTGTTGGCGTTGCGTACACCTTGCACTCAGCTACGACACGCAGTTGCCTTACCTCTGCAGGATGATGGGCATCAAGACTCGCGGCCTGCCTTCGTGGTCGGTATCTGCAGTCGACGGCATCATGTGCTTGGGGTTTACGGAGCGCAACCTTCAGCAGCGAGGAACGGGAGATTTGGCATCTGCTCGTGGCGCAAGATGAGGCCGGCCCTGCTGCTGCTGCTTCTCGCCGCGGTTGTTCACCTCCCTAGCAACGCGGCCAGCAACAAGCGGCCCCTGGACCAGGTCGAGTCCGGTGTCGCTGCACTTGAGCGCCGTCATTACGCTACCGCCATGAGGGCTTGGCTGCAGGACGCCAAAAAAGGCAACGCGCTTGCTCAGAGCAACGTCGGCTACCTCTACGAGCGTGGCTACGGTGTCGACCAGAGCTACGTCGAGGCGATGGCCTGGTACCGAAAGGCGGCTGATCAGAACCTACCGCAGGCGCAGTTTAATATTGGCACACTTTACTACTACGGCTTCGGAGTCGAGAAAAATATCCGAGAAGCCGAGTCTTGGTTCCTCCGTGCCGCAAAGCAGGGCCTTGTAAACGCTGAGTACATGATGGGCGTACTACTTCACGAGAACCGTAAGTCGCGTGCGGAGCGCCGCGCCGCGCTTGACTGGTTCGTGAAGGCAGCGGCCAGGGGCTACGTTCAGGCCCAGCTCATGGCGGCGGTTCTCTACCAGTCAGATGTGGACGGCTCTCCTGACGACTTCAAGGCCTACGTCTGGGCCGACGTCGCCTCGAGAAATGGTAGCGGGGAGGCGGGTCTCGTTCGTGACTATGCCTCCTTCAAGCTCAATCGCGCCCAAATTGAAAAGGCACGGAAGGCTTCTGGGCGCTGCAGTGACAGCCGATTCACTGAGTGCCCAAGCCGGTAATGTCGGCTGGCCGACGGCCTTGATACCCTGGGGTGTCAATAACCCGACAAAAAATACCCTATAAAATCAATAATTTAGGTTTTCTGCTGCTGGTACGTTAATTGCGGGTAAGTTTTCGCCTACCTGTGGAGAGCGACACCGTGTTAACAGAGAACCCTAAAAAGCTTCGTGCGGCTTGGTTGGACCCTAGCGAGAGATTGACCCCAGAGCGGGCGGCGTTACTTGCTTCCCTGGGTTGGGAGGTTTCAGGCCACAGCAGCATCTCCGAGGTTATCGAGGCGGCGCCCGGCGTTGACGCTGTTGTGGTCCGAGCGCTGGAGGATTTAGACGCCGCCCACGAGCTGCTCGGCGAGCTCTCAGAGCTGGGGGTGAGCCTGATCATACGATTACCCGCGAAGATGATGCCGCAGGTTGTCGACCTAATCTCGGCTGGGGTGAGGCACGTCCTTGAGGCCGAAGACTTTACGACTAAGACATGGTCAGCACTTCGGGCCACTGTCTTTGAGAGTCGCCACGGTCACGAAAGAGCTAAACATCACGAAGCAGGCAAGGAGACTGTAACGCGCAGGACAGCATCGGTGGGTAAGGGGGTCAGCAACTTCGTGTTTGTAGACCCGATGAGTCGCCACCTACTTGCATTGACCAAGAAGGTTGGCGCCGCCGAGGTTAATACCCTCCTCGCGGGCCCCACCGGAAGCGGCAAGGAGGTAATCGCAAGAATCATCCACGAGTCATCGCCCAGACGGGATAAACAGTTCGTGGCAATTAACTGCGCCGCGCTTCCCGAGAACCTTATCGAGGACATGCTCTTCGGGCACGAACGCGGCGCATTTACTGGGGCCCAAAAGGAGCACGTTGGGCTCTTCGAGCAGGCCGACGGTGGGACATTATTTTTGGACGAGATCGGTGAGATGCCTGCCACCTTGCAGGCAAAACTTCTTCGAGCGATACAAGAGAAAAAAATTACCCGCCTCGGCGGGACGAGTCATATATCTGTTAATGCACGAATAGTCGCCGCGACAAATAAAAACCTCAACGAGGCTATACGGGCAGGGTTATTTCGCGAAGACCTCTACTACCGGCTTGCGACGTTCCAGATCAAGCTGATATCTCTAAAGGACCGTCCTCAGGACATCATGCCGCTCGCGGAGCTTTTCTTGCTGGAGGCCGACCAAAAAGGGAAGAGCTGGAGCTGGACTTCAGAGGCGCGCGAAAAATTACTGGCGCATTCCTGGCCTGGAAACGTTCGTGAGGTTCAGAACGTAATGAAAAGGATTCTTATCCTGTGCGAAAACGGCTTGGTGGAAGCCGGCCACATAATATTTGATGAAGATGGTGATGTGTGGGGCGCTGTCACGTTATCAGAGTCTGGCGATTCAGCAGGTGTGGCTGAATCGCACATTGGCCTACCTTTCTCGCTCCCAAGGCAAATAATTTCCCCGGCCAATGCCGACCAACTCGATAACTCTGTTGAGGGATCACTGAAGGCTGCCGTACTTATGAAAGAGCACAAGATGATTATGTCGATGATTGAGAGCTGTGGTAGCAAGGAGGAGGCCGCGAGGAGGTTGGGGATAAGCTCTAGGACCATGCGCTACAAGCTCGCTCGGATCAAGGAAATCTCAACAGGTTTTAACGGTATCGGGATGGCCACAACATGATCGAAAAGACTGCTGGCGCTGCAAGCATAGAGAGCATGCTTGCCATAATTAGGGCACATCAGACCGAGGCCTCACGCCCCACTGAGCTTGGCCTAGAGGCACCCACGCCTGCGTCGAGGCGGGTGGACTTTGGGGAGATGGTGAAGAGTGGACTCGATTCGGTAAACAGCATGCACATGGAGTCTAGGCGCCTGCAGGCTGCATACGACAGCGGTGAAGACGTGCCCCTGACCGACGTAGTTCTGGCGATGCAGAAGTCTTCCCTCGCTACGGAGGCAACCATACAGATTCGTAACAAGGTCCTCAAGGCTTACGAGGACATCATGAACATGCCGGTGTAAACAAGGTAAACCATGGCCGAAGCGACAGCGACTATTCCCGGTGGGGTTGCCATGCAGCCCCAGCCCACTAGTAGTAGTAACCCTAACCTGCCTGCGGGGACGGCGGGCACCGCCTTAGCCCCTGCCGGAGTGGCGCCTGCGCCCGCCCCGCTCATGAGTGTCGAGGGTTTTAGGTCTGTGGTCGCGCAGCCAAACGTGCGCCGTGTGCTGCCGTTTGTTTTTCTCATGCTGGTTGCGATCGCGTTGTGGCTCACCCAGTCGAGCATGAACACAAACGCTATGCGAACGCTGTTGCCTGGGATGTCTGACGCAGATCAGCAGGCTGCTCTTGAGGCCCTCAGAAATACTGACTTCAAGGCAAAGATCGATAGTTCCACCGGCAGCCTCCAGGTAGCAGCAGACCGTTATCACGAAGCACGTATGTACCTCGCCGGGCAAGGTATACCAAAGGGAGGTACGGTAGGCTTAGACTCACTCAAGGATCACTCGGCGATGAATACCAGCCAGTTTCTTGAGCAGGTTAAGGTCAACGCCGCCATCGAGGCAGAAATAGCGCGTAGCGTCACCAAAATCGCAACCGTTCGAAGCGCACGTGTCCACTTGGCAACACCAAGGCAGAGCCTGTTCGTTCGGGATCGCACCCCCCCAAAGGCGGCGGTTGTTGTAACCCCAGAGCCTGGCAGGGTGCTATCCCAGTCGCAGGTCCAAGCTATCGTGCACCTCGTCTCCTCGAGTGTTCCTTACCTCTCAACTGACAATGTTACCGTCGTTGATCACTACGGTGCGCTACTCACTCAGTCCTCCAGCGAGATACAGCTCGGGTTAACCTCAGCACAGGCCGGCCATAAGCAGCAGCTAGAGGATTTATACAAGAGCCGAATCCTTCAAATACTCACCCCTATCGTTGGGGAGGCAAATGTCCGCTCACAGGTAAACCTGACGCTGGACTTTACCCAAATTGAGAGCAGTGCTGAAGACTACGACTCTCGCGAAAAGGGCCCCAAGACTCGCTCCGAGACGCTCGCAGAGGACAAGTCTGTAATCAAGGAAGCAAGTGGAGTGCCGGGGGCTCTGGCTAATCAGCCGCCGGAGTCGCCACAGGTGGTCAAGAAGACCGAAGCAGACCCGAACGAAGGTAAGACCGAGGGCAAAGATAAGCTCTCGACACGCACGACTAGAAACTACGAGCTAGATAAGACTGTCAAACACGTCAAGAACGCACCGGGCGTGATACAACGGCTAACTGTTGCAGTCGTTGTGAACGAGAGACGTTCTGCCCCTCCCCCCTCAGCAAATGGGGCTAACCCTGAAAAGGGTGTCGAGCAGCTTGGTTTCTCAGCAGCAGAGCTAGAGAAAATGCAGGAGCTAGTTCGTCAGGTTGTGGGTTTTGAAAAGGCTCGCGGTGATGTTGTGAGCGTACTGCCTGCAAAGTTTGAGGTTCCCAAGGAGCCTGATCCTATCCCATGGTACTTGGACAAGGAGATCCAGGGACACATAAAGAACGGTCTGATCGGACTACTCTTCCTTGTGTTCATGCTTATTGTGGTTCGCCCCATCGTTAACGCGCTCGTTGGAAAAGGCAAGGATGATGCAGCTGAGCAGGCCAAGCCTGTTGATGGAGAACTAACCGAGGAGGAGATGAAGATGATCCAACTCGGCGAGGGCGAAAGCCTTGAGCAGATAAAAGCTAAGCTTAAGCCGAAGAAATCAAGCATCTCTATGGACATGTTGGACACCGCGAATACCTACGACGACAAGGTTGCCCTGATTCGTATGCTGGTGGCGGAAGACTCTGGTCGGGTGGCCAATGTGCTCAAGGGCATGATTAAAACCTCGAAGTAGTGGAGTAAAAAATGGCCGAGAAAAAAGAGGCGAAGCCCAAAGCGGAAAAGGGAAAAGAGGATCCAGGTGCGGCGAAGGCAGGTGAAGCGAAGGAGCCTGCTTTTGGTGATACGCCGATATCTGAGGAGCTTCAGCAAGAACTTGATGCACTTACCGGCTCACAACGAGCTGCAGTCCTGATGCTGCTTCTGGGAGAGCAGCAGGCCGCTGAGATCATGAAGTTCTTAAACCCGCGAGAAGTTCAGGCGCTAGGCGCCGCTATGGTGTCGGTCGCCGATCTTTCTCAAGAGGCGGTCAACGTGGTACTTGACGACTTCGTGATGACCCTAAAAAAACAGACAAGTTTGGGCCTCGGCACGTCAGACTATGTCGAAAAAGTGATGAAGCGGGCACTCGGAGAAGACAAGGCGGCCTCGGTTCTATCGAGAATAATGCCGGGGCAGGGAAGCAAAGGGCTGGAAATCCTTAAATGGATGGACGCGAGGTCGATAGCGGACATGATTAGGGGGGAGCACCCCCAGGTTGTCGCTATCATCCTGTCTGTGCTCGAGTATGACGTGGCCGCGGATGTTCTTAACTACCTCGATGCTGATTCACGTGCCGAGATTATTCAACGCGTGGCTAGTCTGGAGACTGTTCAGCCGGCGGCAATGGAAGAGCTCGAATCGATAATGAAGAAGCAATTCTCCTCGAGCTCGAGCGCAAAGTCATCTAGCTTCGGAGGAGTCAAGGCGGCCGCCAAGATAATGAACTTCGTGAAGGTAGATCTTGAATCTTCTATTTTCGGTGGTCTAAATGAGACTGATCCTGAACTGTTACAGAAAATACAAGACAACATGTTCACCTTTGAAAACCTTTCGCATGTTGATAACCGTGCGATACAGACACTCATGCGAAATGTCGAGCCTGATATGTTGATGACTGCGCTGAAAGGTGCTCAAGATTTTGTTAAGGACAAGTTCTTCGACAACATGTCGGCACGGGCGCGGGTTATGTTTGTAGATGAGATGGAGGCAAAGGGGCCGCTACGCATAACAGACGTAGAGGAGGCGCAGAAGGCCATCATGCGTATAGCACGTAAGCTCTCAGACAAAGGCGAACTCGTGCTGGCTGGTCGCGGTGACGATTTTGTCTGAGAACTTAAAAACAACTGCCGTATGGAGGCCCATCGAGCTGGTGCCCAAGCCGGCTCATACGGCGAGCTTTGTAAGAGTAGGCTGGGACGCTCGTCACGAAAGGCCTTTCGGTCATTGGCGTGTATCCGATACCGGGGACCCTATGGAGGGGCAAACGGTAGAGGTTGCGAGCGAGGCTCTTACTCAGTCGGAATCAGAGGTTGCTAGCGCACACGGAAACGAAGGCACGATAGCAGCAGCTAACGGATTCTCAGAGGAAATCGTGCTGCAGGAAAAAAAATCCGCCTATGAAGCAGGGCTTGCTGAGGGCGAGCGAATAACGAGAGAGAAGTTTAAGGCGAAGTTTGATAAAAAGTTAAAAATACTTGAGTCTGTAATTGAGCAAGTAAACGCCCTTCATACGGAGGCCGAGAAAGGCGCGGAATGGATGGCTAGGGTCGCGATGCACGTTGCGGAACAAGTCGTGAGGGCCGAGCTTTCCACCCCTCAGGAAGTTATTAAAAACATTATTCGTGGATGCATCGATTACCTTGACAAGCCACAAGCCAAGCTCTTGGTTGAAATTAATCCTGAAGATTATGGCGTCTTTCAAGAAGAAGGTGATGAGTTTATAAAAGGATTGCAATTTCAGGAAAACCCAAGCCTCTCCTCAGGCAGTGTTGTCGTGCGGGCTAACGAAACCATTGTTGAGGACCTGATCGAGAACCGACTTATATCGATCGCTGATCAGCTACTTCGTGACAAGCAAAAGTTTATTAAGGACTCTACTCTTATTTCGCCGCATTTACGGGAAACTATCAATCAAGGAGTTGACGACCTAAAAGAACTTATCCAATCAGAAAAAAACAGGTATGACTAGTTCACCACAAACACCTCAACATACATCGTTCTCGCAAGTATGGGAGCGGTCGCTTCAGATACGGGCGCAGCCCCCTGTAAAGAAGGGTGTTGTAGTTAGGTCGGTGGGCATGCGCTTAGAGGCGAGAGGGATTTCTGCACCACTTGGTGCCACATGCCGTGTTGTCGCTGCAGATGGCCGACTTGTATCTACAGAGGTCGTTGGTTTTAGCGAGGGCTCACTCTATCTCCTACCGTTTGAAGAGCAGGCCGGAATCGGTTTGGGTTCCACAGTAGAGGTAACATCTAAGTCAAGTAGCATCGGGGTAGGGAAAACACTCCTAGGACGTGTTATCGATGCGGAAGGGAACCCTCTCGATGGCATGCGGCTCCTGACCCCTGAGAGGCTGGTATCCCTAGCGGGTTCCCCGATAAATCCGATGGACCGGGAGCCTATAAGCCGAGTACTCGACGTAGGCGTGAGGTCTATCAACAGCATCCTCACCCTCGGACGTGGCCAGAGAATCGGGCTAATTGCGGGCTCTGGTGTTGGCAAAAGTGTCTTGCTTGGTATGCTCGCACGTTACACGTCGGCAGACGTGGTGGTAATAGGGCTAATTGGTGAGCGTGGTAGGGAGGTTCAGGAATTCATAAGAAACGATCTTGGCAAGGACGGGCTTGAAAAGGCTGTCGTCATTGCCGCACCAGCCAATGTTGCCCCTGTGTTACGGGTGAGGAGCGTTCTAGCAGCAACAGCGATAGCTGAGTCTTTTAGGGACTCTGGGAAGGATGTCCTACTTTTGATCGATAGCCTAACTCGGGTAGCTCATGCTCAGCGTGAGGTAGGTCTTGCCGTAGGGGAGCCTCCCACAGCGAAGGGCTACCCGCCCTCGGTCTTCGGCCTGCTACCGGGGATTATTGAGCGTGCTGGCGTAGGTCGTGCGGGTCATGGATCTATTACCGCCATCTACACAGTTCTCGCTGAGGGGGACGATTCAAACGACCCAATTGTCGACCTGGCGCGCGCCTCGCTTGACGGGCAGGTGATGCTCTCTAGGCGGCTTGCAGACGCCGCATTCTACCCAGCAATAGATGTTGCAGGTTCAATCTCCAGGCTTATGCCGGCACTCCTGGGACCTAAAGAGCTCGCGGAGTCGAATCGTTTTCGAAGGCTGTGGACCCTCTACCAGCAAAGTGAAGACCTGCTGCAGGTCGGGGCCTACCAGTCAGGAAGTAACCCTGACCTTGACGAGGCGATAAAGCTGAGGCCGGCAATGGAGAGTTTTTTAAGACAAGACATGCAAGTGCGGTGCTCAATTGATGAGTCTAGGTCGGCCTTGTCGGCACTGTTAGCAGGGCGTTAGGCACGCGAATGAATACTTTCGCAGATAGAGGTAAGACTTGGAGGCTTCTACTCGAGAAGGAGCGGGCCGAGATATCTATTCTTTGTAATCACCTTGGTTCTCAAGAGCGAATGAGGAATCAGGTTGAGGCCCGATACATAAACCTAAAAAAGATGAAAGACAATTATTTGTCACAAAGTAGAGATAGCCAAGTCTCAAAAGTATACGAAGCTATTTCGCTAAATCGATTCATTGCGAATTTGGAGGATTTGGAGTCCTCCCTGAGTGCGGAGCTAAGGAAGCTAGCGGCCGTCGTTGCTGAACAACAGGCCGAGGTACGACGATTAGAGTTTAATTGTAAAAAATATGAGCGATTGATTGCTCAAAGTGATGATCGATTGCGACGTCAGACAGAGAAGAGGCTAGATATCGAGGCTGGAGAACTTTTCAGGACATTGCAGTCAAGCTAGCACCCGTCTTACTTGGTGGTAGTGTTAGAGCTATTTGAAGGCTGATGTAATGTATTAGGCACCCAGTCATCCGAAGTCTTTACCCCACGCATTGACAGTTGGAGATCGAATATCGACCGCCCAAATACCGAACGAGAGATTTGAACAGAAACCACTACACCAAGCATGGCTAGCAACGACCACTCGTAGCTCCCGGTGAGTTCGAAAATTATAACCACGCATGCAAGGGGAGCCCCGACAACGCATGCTACGCAGCAAGCGGCGCCGACAACACAAAAACTGGCTGAGATCCCTAACTTGACCTGAAAAAGGTAGTCAATAGCTGCCCCGATCATTACTCCAAAGTAAAGCGCTGGGCCAAAAACACCGCCGCTTAAGCCGTTACCTATGCAAAGCCCAGTAAAGAATATCTTTAGCGGTATCAGCAAGAGTAATAAAGAGAGGGCGATCTTTCCATTTGCGGCCAAGTTAATTGTTTCAAGGCCCGTGCCGAGCAGGTGAGGGAAAAAAGGTGATATGCCCAACAAAGCCACGGCCGGTATTAGGGGGCGGAGTCTATTACTTACAGGAATAAGCGAAAATATCTTAGAAGATCTCGCGACATATATAGAATAAAAGCAAGAAATAATTCCACAAATCAAGCCCACTGTTATTGCGGCAAATATAAACTCTACTCGGATCGACATAGGGTCCGTGATAGGAAGAAGCCGATGGTCACCGAGTAAAACTTTTGCCGATAAGTAGCCTGCAAACGATGAGGCGATTATAGGAGTTGTCCCGAAAGTGCTAAAACGACGCATAATCGCCTCGTGAGCGAAGATGGCCCCACCAAGAGGTGCCGAGAATACGGCAGAGATGGCTGCCGCAACCCCAGCCCCAATAAATAACTGGGTGTCAAACTTCTTTCGGATATTTTTGACGGCGATGCCAATCGTGCCTCCAAGGTGCACTAGGGGTCCGAATATGCCTACCGATGCCCCACCGCATAGACTAAAAAACGTAATTAGTGAAGAAATCAGACCGCAACGGATTGATAGGGGCGCACCAGTCTGCGTGGTATGAATCAGGTCAGCTGGACCCTGTAAGCGCTGGCCGGGTAGTTTCCGGGCGAGCACGGAGGCGGCAAAGGCGGCGGCGAAAAGGCTCGCTGCGATAGCCCAATGAAACGTAAAGTTGGCGGCGCTGATTTCTAATAAGACGCTGTCCGCCCACAGGTATTTGGCGCACTGACCGACTAGCCAAAAGAATGTGGAAGAGAGGGCCCCAACAAGGCAGCCTAGTGATGACGCCGCCAGCAGCAGCTCCAACCGACTTAGCAGCAGCAGCTTAATATGGCGTTTGTTTAACATGTTTAACTTTTTTGATAATTTTTACATTTGGCTAATATTTTTGCTAATAGTATTTTGCTCAATCGGCAAAAATATTTGTAAACTAACATAATTCAACCTATAGGGTTAAAAACGTGAAGTCCTTGGTCGGCTCCAGCCCGGGAATTTTAGAGGTCAAAAGAATTATTGCGGCTGTGGCGGAGTCTTCATCATCCGTATTGATTACGGGAGAAAGTGGCACAGGTAAGGAGGTGGTCGCACGGGCTTTGCATGCGTGTGGGCCCCGGTCTACAAAGCCATTTGTCCCGATTAATTGTGGTGCAATCCCTAGAGATTTGATTGAGAGCGAGCTATTCGGTCACAAGCGTGGCGCGTTCACCGGCGCCGTTACTGACAGGGTTGGACGCTTTGAGTATGCCAACGGCGGGACACTATTTCTCGACGAGATCGGTGAGCTCGGCTTAAGCCTTCAGGTGAAGCTGCTACGGGCACTCCAGGAAAAACGTATTGTTCCAGTCGGCACTAACAAGCAAATTGATGTTGATGTGCGGGTTGTGGCGGCTAGCAACATAAACTTTTCTCAGGCGTTGGCTTCTGGACAATTTCGTGAGGATCTCTATTACCGAATTAATGTGTTGCCGATCAAGGTAATACCCCTCCGCGAACGTTTGGAGGATATCCCGGCACTGGTAGACCACTTTCTCTCAAGTCGTGTGGATGATCCAGTAAAAAAACCACGGTTTAGCGTGCAGTTAATGGAGTTATTAAGTCGTTACAGTTGGCCAGGCAATGTAAGGGAGTTAGCTAATGTCGTGGAACGCTTTCAAGAGGTACTCCCGGGACAGGATGTGTCTGTAGGTGATGTGCCAGAGTGGCTCTTGCCAGAGGGTCTTGCGGTACTCAGAGGGAATTGGCTGTCAGAAAATCTGGGTATAGCTGCCCAGGGGCTCTCATCGGGAACAGAAACATCCTCCTCCTATGAGGAGCCTGCCGAACACGATTTGTTAAATATCACTGCCAGGCAGGGGGATTCCGGAGTAGTGGATGATATCGAGGAAATCGTGAGACTCACTCAGGGAAATCAAATCGATATCAATAAGGGATTTAACCTTCGAGAGACTATTACCAAGTTCGAGAGGCTATGTATCGAGCAGGCAATGACTAAGTCTGGTGGAAACATAACCCAGGCTGCGGGACTGCTAATGATGCAAAGAACAACGATGATCGAGAAAATGAATCGGCTAGGATTAAGGCGTTAATTAAGTAATAGCCCGCCGTCCTTCAGCCGTTAGTTTGTGAAAGCCACTGATGGGTTTTGGGCCCCATCAAAAATATTCACTACGTGTCCCCAAGCCCCAGAAATTTCACTGAAAAGGCTGTGTAACTCATCTATTCCGGCGGCATCATTATTCGCATTTATCTTTACTACCCTCCTCAGGGCGTAAGAGTACAGCTCACCTAGATTCTGGGCCAGCTGCCCCCCGGATTCATGGTTGAGAGCCCCTTGGAGCCCAAAAAGTATTTTCGAGGCACGATTTAGATTATGCGCCTTCGCTTCGTTCTCGCCCCTGAGGATGCTACCCTTTGCTGTTGATAGGCTTTCAAGTAGGCCATCAAACAACATCTGTACTAGATGCGCTTGGTTACTGCCACTGACACCCGTTTTTACACCAATGTCTCGGTAAATGCGACCTACTTGAGAGGCGGAGGGCATCTTAGATTCCTACAGATTTAATTAAAGATGTAGTCGGCGCCCACAAAAAAACTTAATAGAAATCGTGTTTTTATTCTACAAGGGTTTACTCAGAGCCTAGTAATGTCTTGGATAGAGGCCCCTTATCTGTCTGGCCCAGTTTTTCGGCGATCCGGGAGCCGATGGCATCCAACCGTTTCGCAAGCTCTTCCCTAGTAACCCCGCCAGATTTATGAGATTGCCCGCACTCATAGATTTCGTTGGAAAACTCTGAAGGTAAAAAAGATTCGACTGTTCCTCGTAATGTATTAACCTTCAAAATCTCTTCGGGGGGGGAGTCCAGGGAGAGCGATGCATCCATTACCCCATTGTTAAATACTGTCTCAATGTGCTTAGTCAGGACACTCCAGTGCCTAGAGCGAGTGGTGTCAGATAAGCTACTAGGATTTCTCGAGGATGTTGCCGTGACAATCGCGTCCCAAAGCAACTTTCCTGTTAATGTCTCCGCGGGACTCTCGGCACTACCCCCATGAGTGGGGGGTAAAGTAGCTTTTTTTTCTATTGCATTTAGCCTGTCGACTATGTACACAACCAACACAAGCAGTAATAGAACCGCGACCAATATTAATCCCGTGATCAAGTTGTCGCTCATAATTTGCCTGTTGAAGGTTACTTTTTATCTGTGTCTTGGTCTTCGCTAGATTCGGCTAGTTCGTCACGTAAAAATTGTAGGACTAAGAAGGTGTCCTCAAGCTTGAACTCCATCTTGAAGATTTGGTCTGCGATTTTTTGAACCCCCTGTATAGCCTCAAGGGCGCTTATTTCTGCTCGTTGATAACGAGATCCGAGAATAAATATCTTTTCGCAATATTCTTCTGGCAGATAGGTATAAAGCGTTTTCCCGCCAGACTCAATTTTTTGGAATTCGGAAAATGTGGGGGCCTCCGGCTTTTCTTTTCCGGACATCGCTGCAACTGCAGAGGCATCTTGGTAAAGCTCAGTATCTTTTGCCGCTGATATAAATGCTTTGTCGATGTGTGCTCTGCACAGTAGAGCCATTCTAACTTTTGCCGATCGCCCAGCGTCGGAATCAGCGCTTACGGCCGAAACCTTATCAAAGGCTACCTTGGCCTTCTCACAAAGCTGTTTTTCTGAGCTTCCAGATGAAAAAAGTGAAAAAGCCATAAGTTATATTAGTAGAGCGCGCAAGGACTTGATGGTCGAACTGAGGATTTGACTGACTCGGGCCTCGGTTACGTCAATTACCGAGGCTATTTCTTTAAGGTTAAGGTCTTCAACGTAATAAAGGGAAATTATAAGCTTTTTACGTTCGTCAAGTTGCTCGATAGCATTGGCAAGGCGGGTCACATTTTCCTTTTGTATTAGGATCTCGTCGGGTTGGTTTGAGTCGGCACCCCTTAGCTGAGAAACCTCATCATAAAGTGATTCTATGTCCTCTATGGAAATAGTTGCTTTGCGCTTCGCCGATTGATATTCCGTAAGAGACAAACCTAGCTGAGTGGCAAGCTCGATTTCGTTTGGCTTTCTCCCCAAAATGTTTGCAAGGCTGGCGTGGGCAGCGTCCTCGTCTTTTCGGAACTTTGCGTCATCCCGGGAATGTGGAGAACCCTGCCTAATACTATCGATAATTGAACCTTTAACCCGTGTAATTGCGTAAGCCTCAAAAGGAATGCCCCTTTGAGACTCAAACGATTGCGCCGCCTCAATAAGTCCCATGGTCCCGACCTGAATAAGTTCTTCCAATTCTACTTGGTTACCGAGGCGCATGCGCATGTGTGCTGCTACCCGCTTTACGAGTGAGAGGTGTGCCTTAACTAAGTCAAAGTAACCTGCGTTATCTTCTCGGTAAGCGGAATTCGCGGATCTAGCCACTGCCGAGTCCCCCACGCTTAAGTTCGATGCGCCCGTCTTCTGATAGAAGGGCGTTGTCCAAAAGCTGACGACCAAAGAACCTTATTCCCCCATTATCTGCTTTGGGTTTATCAATGGCGGCTATTTGAGAGGCTAGTTTCCTGATACTTCTGGTCGCCTTACTTCCAGGTGATAATTCGGATACGTCTTTACGACTTTTCCAAGCAACATTAAAAAAATCGTCGTCCTCAACAGAGGCCAAGTACATCGGCGAAATAGAAAGAAACTTTTCGCAAACAAGCTTAAAGCGGTTAAATAGCGCGAAACCATCTTCTTGGCTTTCGACCATGTTTGGCAGTATGTATAAGTCCTCGGCACACTTCCGAGACTGCAATACCTTGACTAGCCCATAAGCGTCTGCAATAGAAGCTGGCTGGTTACATAGCACTACGATTCGTATATCTGACGCGGCAATAAAGGACGTTACCGAGTTTGCTATTCCTGCGCCGATGTCGACGACGAGGTAGCGATAGTCACAGCCTAATTCATCAAAGGCATGAATGATTGAGGTCAGTGAGGCGTCTTCAAGGTTTGCAAGGTTATCAAGTCCAGACCCACCTGCTACTAATCCAAGTCCGGGGGTATCCGTCTGGTGGACTATTTCTTGGATTGTGCACTTTCCGGCCAAAAAATCTTCTACAGAAAAATTAACCTTACACCCCAATGCGATTGGGGAGTTCGATAGTCCCAAATCCGCGTCAAAAATCAGGGTGGTATTGCCAGCCCTAGCCAAAGCCCTGGCTAGGGCGACCGCGATAGTTGACTTGCCAACGCCTCCCTTGCCACTAGAAATCGCGATGGTTCGAGTATTACCATTGCCTCGCATTTGTTATTGCAATCATAAATAGAGTTAGAGTTTAGGACGGCTTCGATTAGAGCGTTGTCTCTGAAACCAGGAACCTTGAAAGCTCTTTAAGCAACTGATTTTTTTCAAGAATTATGGGTTCATCTGCTTGCATATTGCTAATATAACCCCCAAATTGAACAGTGTCACTTAGTAGCGTATAAATCAATGGCCAAGGCGCAACTCCCCCACCATTGCTGAAGAAGTAGCTAACCCAGTTCTCCTGTTCATCTTTGCGGAACGGGGCGCTTAGGATTGAGGCAGAGGTTGGCAGTACTTGGCCATAAACTGTCTTGCTTTTTTCAATATAAGAAATCCCATCCCTCATAGCGGGAAAAGATTCGTAATCTGCCGTCAGTATCAGTCGTTGGGATGTCTGAATCTCGCCCACTAGCATCCTAAGGTCTTGGGGTGATGTCGCCGAGTAATTGCCTATTTTTAATCTTGATGAGTGTATTTGATTGGCTAGGTCCAATTCACCCCTAACCCCCATCTGTATTACGCCGATTTTTTCCTCTGAGTTTGACAAGCGGTGGGTTCTCGCAAGGGCCAATGCCGCTTTAAGTGAGATTTCCTTGTTCTCCCCGATTAGGACTATGTGCTGATGTGCCTTATCGAAATTGAAGGTTTTATCGTTTTTAAGGTTTTCATCTATGATGGAAGTGATTTTTTGTATCAACTGGTTGCCATCGGCGCTGTCAAAACTGATTTCCCTTATATGCTTGATGAGCTTATAAGGCGCGCCACGTTCTATCAGCATTTCGATGAGAGGTTGACAGTTTGAAGGTATCTGATCGTGCCCATACTCCATAACAGAGCGAAGCCTCTTGATTTCAGAGTAAATGGTTTTGATCTCTTCCTTAATGTCAAATGTAAAGCCTCCCTCTGTACTAGTAGCCCTTGTGGATTCCATCCTAACTTTGTAAGGATGGGAGGCTGGCAACGAGTTGGGAGCGGCCTTAATTTGTCTCCCTACGATGGGTCGAATCTCACTAAGCAAACGATTGAAGTCTTGGGGGTTTTTTTCAAATTCGGATTTGTGGTTTGGCAGACTGAAGCAGTCATCTTTTTTATCTGCATCGACTGCTAGAATTAGTTCGACCTTCCCCCCTACTTCTCCAGTAGAAACAATAAGCACATCAGGCCCCCCAATTCTAATCGCTTGTTCTTTTGCCTGCCGTAAGTTGTTTGCGACGACTCTTTGAACTTTCATCTAATTCTCCCGACTATTCTTTGGCACTGGCTTCAACAGTATAGGTAACGCGAACATCCTGATCCTCAGGAATCTCCTCGTAAGAAAGAACGGTGAGACCGGGCGCGCGAGACCGTGCAGATCTCGCAATCCATGCGCGTAACTTTGGCGAAACAACTAACACTGGAGAATTCCCTGAATTTTCCATTTTTCTCGAAGTTTTTTGGAGGGCATCAAATAAGCTTGTAGCTAGCCGAGGTTCGAGCATAGGATCCCCTGACTTTGATGACTGAATCGCCGTAAGAAGAATTTGCTCTAGATCGGTAGCAAGCGTCATCACCTCGAGTGTAGAGCTATCACTATTTAATTCCTGCATAATCAACCGGCCAAGCCGGGGCCTTACTAGGTTGGTAAGTTGCTCTGGGCTTTGGGTCTGCCCGCTAAACTCGGAAAGAGTCTCTACAATAGTTTTTAAATCTCGAACTGGTATTGATTCTGACAAAAGATTCTGTAATACCTTTGTCACGATTCCTATCGGAAGCTTCTCGGGTACTAGGTCTTCGACCAACTTAGGGAAGCGACGTGAAAGCTTATTAAGGGCGTTCTGAGCTTCGTCATGACTAAATAACTCGGAAGCACTTTCTCTGAGTATTTTACTTAGGTGGGTTGCTACCGCCGTGGAGGCGTCGACGACTGTGTAGCCCAAGGTTCTCGCATAATCTGATTGCGCTTTATCGATCCATATGGCATCCAGTCCAAATGCGGGCTCCTTGGTCGGATGTCCGTCCAGTTTTCCGTAAACCTTACCTGCATTAATGGCGAGTTCTCGGCCCAATTTTATAGACCCCTTACCGCGACAGACGCCATTGATATTAATTCTGTATGACTCTGGCTCGATATCAAGTGAATCCCTTACCCTTATGGACTGCAGAAGAAAGCCAAGTTCCACGGAGATCTTTTTCCTAATGCCTTTAATGCGTGACATAAGAGAACCGCCACCATCTTCACTAACTAACGGAATAAGTCCGTAACCGATATCTATACCTATGGGGTCCACGTGCTCCACGTCATCCCACCCCAACTCAGGAACGGCTGGCTTTGATTCTTGGGCTGCCAAGGTTTTTGCATTGCTTTTAGACTGTTCGCGCTTTAAAAAATAAGCGAAAGAAAAAACTGAGGCTGCCACTAACAAGAAAATTGTATTAGGCATTCCCGGAGTGATTCCAAGTAATCCTAAAATACCCCCACAGATGTAAAGCGGCGTCGGTTGAAATAATTGTCCCCGAGTTTGCTCGGTTATAGTTTCCTCGGTCGTAACTCTTGTGACGATTATTGCGGTAGCAAGGGAGAGAACAAGAGCGGGTATCTGAGCAACTAATCCATCGCCGATAGTCAGTAAAACGTAGATTCGCGCAGTTTCTGCTAGGGGTAGGCTATGCTGCGCGACCCCAACAATGATGCCGCCAACGATGTTTATAATAAGAATTATTAGTCCAGCAATTGCGTCGCCACTAACAAATTTTGACGCGCCATCCATTGATCCGAAGAAGTCTGATTCCTGCGAGAGCTCTTGACGTCTTTTTCTTGCCGTTTCTTGGTCGATAAGGCCTGCGTTGAGATCCGCATCTATCGACATTTGTTTGCCAGGCATCGCATCTAAAGTGAACCTTGCATTAACCTCTGAAACACGTCCAGCACCTTTGGTAATTACAATAAAATTAATAACCATTAAAATCACAAATATGACGAACCCAACAAAGTAATTACCTGCAATTACAAATTCGCCAAAGGATGCAATTACATCGCCCGCCGCATGTGGGCCCTTGTGTCCATTAACTAATATCACTCTGGTGGATGCTACGTTCAGACCTAGGCGTAACATCGTTGCAAACAAAAGCACCGTTGGGAATGATGAAAACTCCAGGGGTCTTTTGGTTGAAATCGCAACCATGATCACCAATAACGATACGGCTATGTTGAAGGTGAATAAGAAGTCAAGCGCATAGGGCGGGAGCGGAATTACAAGCATCCCTATGATTATCAGGACAAGAAAGGGGATACCTAGACCAGATAAGTTAAGCCCAGAGTAAAAGCGTCGGAAATTTGACAGAGCAGTCATTAAGCAGCTCGGAATTAAATAATGCCGACTAATAAGCAAAAGTGGTGCCAGCTTGGGCGGCTGATTTTATCGGCCGGCAAAAATTTGCCGGTCACACTTCTTGCTCACTTTCGACCAAAGCATAATTGGAACAAAGCTTTGGATTGAATATGAATAAGATTTTCTTTGAAAATTCGCTGAACTTAGCCCCAGATTCAGCAAACACCGCTGATCCAAGGCATGTACCTAAGAACCCTGCATGGGCTTTAGCCATTGAAGCAGCCAACGCAGTTAGAGACTTTGTGGGAGGGAGTTCGACAGGAATTTCTGAAGGTGCCGAGCTAAACCCTGCCGACTACTCCTCAGAAAAATTGTCTGAGAGCGTAAACCTGATAGTGGCCAAAAGTTTCCCGGAGGTGGCCTCTGGAAAGTTCTTTGCACATTACGTTGGGCTCGATACTGACAAAAGCGATGATAGGGCGTTCAGTAATGAAGCCCATGAAGGTAATGGCCGAGATAGATTATTATCTGCCGACAATTCCCTTGTCCGGTTTTTATTGATTCAAGCTGAGCTGGACGGAGTAAGAGTATTTTCGTCGGCTACCGACGTATTCCGCCAAGGGCCTAATGAGCGTAGCGTCACAGGGGTTTCCAAAGAATTTGACGCCAGCACCATTTTAGAGACGGCAGCTTTTGGGGGGGCAGACTTGAATGTCATCGATGGGGATATGGCAAGCGCGTCTAAGGGGGGAGGCAGTTCAGATTTTCAGTTGAATTTGGAGGCTAACAACATTTTAATTGCCCCCCCGCTTCCCGGCGGTTCTTTAAACCTAGAGCCCTCGATGGTCCCTAGTGGAGCAGTTCAGCAGATTCGCTTGTTAGGAGATGGCCTTGACTCTAAACCCTCTGGGTTGGAGGCAATAGATACAGTTAATCTCGCGAGCAGTCGCGGCGAAGTGGCGGCCAAGTTGCCTGGCATTTCTTTAGATCTAGAGCCCTCGATGGTTCC
>Ga0129333_10001730_pt1 | contig 20012 bp, 23 predicted proteins | sample CPB6_08_DNA_FD_94474 | JGI IMG/M metagenome (GOLD analysis project Ga0129333, IMG submission 94474) | Freshwater to marine salinity gradient microbial communities from Chesapeake Bay, USA - CPBay_Sum_0.6_0.8_DNA | ecosystem: Environmental > Aquatic > Marine > Coastal | place: USA: Chesapeake... | reverse complement strand
AAGGTGGAAAACGATGACTCCTGATATCGAAGTAGAATGGAAGCAAGCTGATATGGTTGAGGTTACTCTCAATGAACCTGATGATTTCCTCAAAGTTCGTGAGACCCTAACTCGTATCGGTGTAGCATCCCGTAAAGAAAAGAAAATCTATCAATCTTGCCACATCCTTCATAAGCAAGGCAAGTATTATATTGTTCACTTCAAGGAGCTGTTTGCCCTTGACGGAAAGAATACTAATCTTTCTGTGAATGATGTTCAGCGTAGGAACAGAATCATTCAACTCCTCAGCGATTGGGGATTGATTACTGTAGTGAAAGCAGATGCGATTGCAGATGTTGCACCGCTGAATCAAATCAAGGTTCTTGCTTTCAAAGAGAAAGATGAATGGACGCTTGAAAGTAAATACAACATTGGTCGTAAGAAGACCGAGATAACCGAATAATAATGTAGGGAGTTCAACACTCCCTTTTTTAATGCTTTTCGATATATAATAATATGAGATGCCTTCGGGGTCTCAATTAAAAACTCGCTTATTTAAGGAGCAAACAAATGACAAACACATATACCTGGGATGTTTACACTCCCTTTAATGTAGGATTGGAAAGCATTTTTAATAGACTAGATGCAATGTCTGGTCACAATACAAACTATCCACCCTACAACATCATCAAAAACGATGGCAGCAATTACGAAATTGAAGTCGCTCTGGCAGGATTTAAACCAGAAGAGATCGAAGTCTCTACTGAACAAAACATTCTCAGAGTTGCCTCTAAGGTTGAGAAAAGAGATCCTGAAAGAACATACATTCACAAAGGTCTCTCCAAGCGTTCATTCTCCCACAGCTGGCAACTTGCAGATGATGTCAGAGTATCCTCTGTAGATTTCGCGGATGGTCTATTAACAATCTCATTGGAGAAGATCATCCCAGAGCATCAGAAGAAGACAACTTATACTATTGGTAGACACTTAGATCCTAAGTTTTTGACAGAGGATAAATAAACATGGGATAACCCCAAATATCGTCGGCAAAAGGCAACGATGGCAACTATCATCAGTTGCCTTTTTTTCTTTTTTGTGTTATAATTTTAAGTAAAATTGGAGAATGAAATGATTCCAAAGATTGTATTAACTAATACTGGTGAAAGAATTATCTGTGGATTGGCAGAAGCTCTTGACGAAAATCAGAAACCAGTTTGTTTGGTTGTCAGATGCCCATATATTTTAAGTATGACTCCCATGGGAGAATATACTCCTGACGGTAATCCATCTCAGTTTAATGTTAATTTTTCTAAGTGGATTGCGTATTCATCAGACGAACAGTTTAAAATCCCTTATAGTGCTGTAGTGGCTATTGGCGAAGTAGAACCAGGAATTTTGGAAATTTATCTTGAGAAATTTGGAGACCGACTAAATGACAACGACACCGTATCAACCATTGATTCAAGTGATAGTGCTGAAGAATCAGGAGTATCTGATAGCGCAGATTGAAGAGAGGGAAGAGAGCCCTGAGTGTCTGCTAACCAATCCATATAGAATCACTGACCTAACTTATTGGGATTATTCTAATATGGATACAACACATGTTCCAACAGAGAACGCAGTGCTTGTTAGTACCAGTGTAGAAAAAGAAAAGTCAAAAGATGGAGAAGATATCACTGTTACTCAAAGTGATTATATTCTCGTAGAAAAGTTTCCGAAGTATACTACACAATCTCAGATTTATCTCAGGTCAGATGACATTCTGACTATTTGCGATCCTGGGCATCTTGTGTTAGAATGCTACCAGAAGACTGTGGGTTGACGCATGAAGTTTTATACGAACATTGAACAGGCGGGGAATCGCATCCTCGTTCGTGGTTATGAGAAAGGTGAGCGTGTTCAGTATCGTGTAAACTTCCAACCCAAACTATACATCCCCTGTAACAAACAGACGGATCATAAGAGCCTTGATGGGCGTTACCTCAAAGAGGTGCGCCCTGGTTCTATTAATGATTGTCGTCAGTTTATCAATCAATACGAGGGTGTTGAGGGTTTTGAAATACACGGAAATACTAGATACTTGTATCAGTATATCAACGAGGCATATCCCGATGATGAGATTCGCTTCGACTCTTCTCTCATTCGCACATTTACTCTGGATATTGAAACTGGAGCAGAGAATGGTTTTCCTGATGTTGAGTCAGCAGACCAGGAGATTCTCCTTATTTCTATCCGTGATTCTTTTACAAACAGGATTACTGTTTGGGGATCAAAAAGTTTCAAGAATGAAGACAGACAGGTTGATTACATCCACTGCAACGATGAGACGAAACTGCTATCTAGCTTCATCGGTTGGTGGCAAGAAAACTTCCCCGATGTAATCACTGGTTGGAACGTTCAACTATTCGATATTCCATACATCTGTCGTCGTGTCGATAGAGTTCTTGGAGAAGATTACACCAAACTTCTATCGCCTTGGAAATTGATTTCCAGTCGTGAAATCTTTATCAAGGGTCGTAAGCAGATTGCCTATGACATTCCTGGTATTGCTTGTCTTGACTATCTGGAACTCTACAAGAAGTTTACATATACCAACCAAGAATCCTATCGTCTTGACCATATTTGTTCTGTAGAACTTGACGCCAAGAAACTCGACCACTCTGAGTTTGATACCTTCAAGGAGTTCTACACAAAAGATTGGAACAAATTTGTGCTGTATAATATTCATGACGTTCGCCTTGTTGACCAACTGGAAGACAAGATGAAGTTGCTTGAGTTGGCATTCACGATGGCATATGACGCCAAAGTAAACTATGAAGATGTTTACTCTCAGGTGCGTATGTGGGATAACATTATCTTCATCTATCTTGCCCAGATGGGTATCGTGATTCCTCCTAAGAAAGATAGCGTCAAGGATGCTAAGTATGCTGGTGCGTATGTGAAAGAACCTGTGCCTGGCATGTATGACTGGATTGTGAACTTCGACTTGAACTCGCTGTATCCTCACCTCATCATGCAATACAACCTGTCGCCAGAGACCCTCCTGCCACGCCGTAGCAGCGTCAACGTGGATATGCTACTGGAGAAGGGGTTCGACACCTCAGACCTCGTAGGAGAGACCTTGTGCGCCAATGGAACGCACTACACCACGAAGCAGCAGGGGTTCCTGCCCAAGCTGATGGAGAAGATTTACGAAGACCGAACCATCTATAAAAAGAAGATGATTGCTGCCAAACAGCAATACGAAAAGACTCCAACGATTGAGTTGAAGAAAGAGATCGCCCGCTGCAACAACATTCAGATGGCACGTAAGATTCAACTCAACTCTGCTTATGGTGCTATCGGTAACGAGCACTTCCGTTACTACAAACTTGAAATCGCTGAGGCAATCACTCTTTCTGGTCAGCTATCTATTCGCTGGATTGAGAAGAAGATGAATGCTTATCTTAATAAAGTTTTAAAAACAGAGGATGTTGATTATGTTATTGCTTCAGACACTGATTCTATGTATCTTAATCTGGGCCCTTTGGTTGAACGTGTATACAAAGGAAGAGAGAAAACTCCTGAGAGCATTGTCTCGTTCCTTGATAAGGTCGCTTCGATGGAACTTGAAAAGTTTATTGAAAGTTCTTACCAAGAACTGGCTGACTACCTCCACGCATACGACCAGAAGATGAAGATGAAGCGAGAGAACATTGCTGAGCGTGGTTTCTGGACCGCCAAGAAACGCTATGTTCTCAACGTCTGGGATAGTGAAGGTGTGCGCTATGCCAAACCTAAGATGAAAATCTGTGGTATGGAAACGGCACGTTCTTCTACTCCTGCTTACTTCCGTGACAAACTGATGCAGGCATACACTATCATCATCACTAAAACAAATGATGAGTTGATTGACTTCATCAATGAAATCAAAGATGATACTAAGAAGCAGAACTATCTTAACATTGCATTCCCTCGTGGTTGTAATGGTCTGAAGAAGTATCGCAGTGCTGCTGATATCTATCAGAAGTCAACACCTATTCAGGTGCGTGGTGCTTTGCTCTACAACTATTACATTCGCAAGAATAATCTAGAGCACAAGTATCCTATCATTCAGGAAGGTGAAAAGATTAAGTTTCTCTATCTGAAGACACCAAATCCTATCCGTGAGAATGTCATTTCATTCTTTCAACAACTGCCGAAAGAATTGAACCTTGACAAATACGTTGACTACACGCTACAATTTGAGAAGAGTTTCCTTGAACCGCTCAAGACCGTGCTAGAATGTATCGGATGGCAATATGAACGCAAGGGCAGTTTAAGTAGTTTTTTCTTTTGAGGTATTATGAGTTTCTTACAATCTGTTATTAAGGAGTTAGATAATGAATTCGCAAGTGTTGTTGAAGATGGAGTCGCTACTGGTGACTGTGAATCGTTTGTGGATACTGGTAGCTACATTCTTAATGCTCTCATTTCTGGTAGCATCTATGGCGGATTACCGTCGAACAAAATCACCGCGCTTGCTGGAGAATCCTCAACTGGCAAAACTTTTTTTGCTCTCTCAATCGTCAAGCATTTCCTTAGCAACAATTCAGACGCACAAGTAATTTACTTTGAGACAGAATCTGCTGTGTCTAAAGACATGATGGTTTCTCGTGGTATTGATGTCAAGCGTGTTGGTTTAGTTCCTGTTACTACAGTGCAAGAGTTTCGCACTCAATCTATCAAGGTGGTGGATGAGTATATGAAACTAAAGAAAGAAGATCGCCCACCTCTTCTGTTTGTGCTTGACTCTCTTGGTATGTTGTCTACATCCAAGGAAGTTGAGGATGCTTCTGCTGGTAAAGAAACCCGTGACATGACTCGTGCTCAGGTGATTAAATCTATCTTTAGGATTCTTTCACTGAAACTCGGTCAAGCAGGAATTCCTCTTATTGTTACCAACCATACATATGAAGTAGTTGGTGCATATGTGCCGACGAAAGAAATGGGTGGTGGCACTGGTTTGAAGTATGCTGCATCGTCAATTCTCTTCCTGTCAAAGAAGAAAGAAAAAGATGGCACTGAAGTGGTTGGTAACATTATCAAAGTGAAGGCACAGAAGTCGCGCTTCACTAAAGAAAACTCAGACATCGAAACGAGGCTCTTCTATGACGCAAGGGGATTGGATAAGTATTATGGATTACTGGAGCTGGGTGAGAAGTATGGAGTATTCCAACGTAAGGGGAATCGCGTGGTTGTTGGGGAATCTTCCGTTTATCCTTCTGTTATCCTTGCCGATCCTGAGAAGTATTTCACGCCCGAAATAATGCAAGCACTTGATGAGTGTGCCCAGAAAGAGTTTCTATATGGAGTAGTGGATGGAGAGGATTGAGACAACTATTTTACGCAACCTCCTGTGCAACGAACAGTTCTACAGGAAGGTTGTTCCCTTTGTAAAACCAGATTACTTCAATGAAATCCATGAGAAAGTAATTTATGAAGAAGTGTGGAACTTTGCGAGCACCTATGAACTGGTGCCTACCAAAGAAGTTCTTACAATTAACTTGGAAGGTAGGAAAGATTTAAATGAGGAAGTATATCAAAACGCAGTTAAAACGATTGCTGAACTTAACGATTCTGAGGTCGAATACCAATGGTTGCTCGACACCACAGAGAAGTGGTGTAAAGACAGAGCAATCTATCTCGCCCTGCTTGAGTCAATCAAAATCGCGGATGACAGCAATAAGAAAGTATCAAAGGATGCGATCCCAGCAATCCTACAGGAGGCCCTGGCAGTATCTTTCGATGAACACGTAGGGCACGATTATATTGAGAACAGTGCAGAACGTTATGAGTTCTATCACCGTGAAGAGGATAAGATTCCTTTCCACCTAGAATACTTCAATAAGATTACCAAAGGTGGTCTTCCTAATAAGACACTGAACGTTGCTCTTGCTGGCACTGGTGTTGGTAAGTCACTCTTCATGTGTGACCTTGCTGCTCACTGTCTTTCGATGGGTCGTAATGTTCTCTACATTACGATGGAGATGGCAGAAGAAAAGATTGCTGAACGTATTGACGCTAATCTTTTTAATGTAAATATTAAGGATCTTGCTGATCTGCCTGAGACAATCTTCCAAAGTCGTATCAACGAATTGAAAAGAAAAACTCAGGGTCGTCTAATCATCAAGGAATATCCTACAGCATCAGCACACGTTGGTCATTTCAAATCTCTTCTCAATGAGCTCCAACTTAAGAAAACTTTCAAACCTGATATCATCTTTATCGACTATCTTAACATCTGTGCCAGTGCCAGGTATAAAGGTGCTATTGTCAATTCTTACACGTATGTTAAAGCGATTGCTGAAGAACTACGTGGCCTTGCTGTCGAACACAATGTTCCTCTTGTCTCAGCGACGCAGACAACCCGTAGTGGTTTTGGCAATAGCGACGTGGATCTTACTGATACTTCGGAATCCTTTGGTCTACCTGCTACTGCTGACTTTATGTTTGCTCTTATTGCGACAGAAGATTTGGAGAAGGATGGTAAGATTATGGTCAAACAATTAAAGAATCGATATAACGATCCTACAATGTATAAGAGGTTCTTGGTTGGAGTTGACAGGGCGCGTATGAAGCTCTATAATGTAGACAATGCTGTTGATCTTTCTTCTGATAAAGAAGAAGAGTATGACTTTGAAGAGATGGCAGCACAACAAAGTAAAAACACACAAAGCAAATTTACCAGTTTTATTTTATGACAGTTGATCTTAATAAGTATGTTGAGTTCGTTGCTTGCGTTACGAGCCCTGCATCCCGTGACAATACTGAGTTTGTCAATCGTTTGATTGAACTCAAAGAACAAGGTGCTGACATTCAACGTCTTCTCACTGCTGCTGCTGGTATTACTGCAGAGGGTGGTGAGTTTACTGAGATTGTAAAAAAGATTGCCTTTCAAGGCAAACCGTATAATGAAGATAATATCTTTCACATGAAGCGTGAGTTGGGTGATATCCTTTGGTATATTGCTCAAGCATGTATTGCTCTCGATATTTCGTTTGAAGAGATTGCTCAAATGAATTTTGAAAAACTGAGTGCTCGATACCCAGAAGGTGCTTTCAGTATTGAGCGAAGCGAAAACCGAGTTGCCAACGACGTTTGAGTGTGCTATCATAAAGGGGTCTCCTAAATACAAGGGGATCCCTTTTTACTATGAGCAAGAACACCCACCTAGAGCACCTGGAAGACAGCATCTTGTTCGACGGAGAACAGGGGGCCAAAGATGCGTTCGCCTTCCTTGATGAACTGACTAAAACTTTTAGCGGAAATCAAACTAGCAAATTTAAAATCACTACCAAGTGGGATGGTGCTCCAGCAGTAATCTGTGGCATCGATCCCGAGTTTAAACGCTTTTTTGTTGGCACTAAATCTGTGTTTAACAAGGATGGTAAGATCAACTACACTGTTGATGATATCAATGCAAATCATGGTCATGCTCCTGGTCTTGTAGAAAAGTTAAAAGTAGCATTACAGTATTTTCCTAAACTGAATATCAAGGGTATTGTGCAAGGTGACTTGCTCTTTACTGATGATGGAAAGGATGCAAAGATTGATGGTAAAGATTATTTTACCTTCACTCCTAACACCATCACCTACGCTATTCCTAAAGGCACTCCTGCCTATGAGAAAGCAAAGCGAGCTAAGATTGGTGTAGTGTTTCACACTCGCTATGTTGGTAATAGCATTGCTGAATCTCGTGCCACGTTTGGTGTGGATGTTTCCAAATTTGCTGATGACGATGATATCTTTGTTATCAGTGCAGAAGTGGGAACTTTGGGATCTTCAGTTCTTTTAAATGAACAAGAGAGACGCACTCTGAATAACATGAAGACTACTGCTCAACGCACTTTGCCTGGGTGTAAAGATCTTTTGAATGAAGTTGCTGCTCTTATTGAGTCTAAAGATAATCTTTCTGTGGGGCCTCGTCTTAAAACTTATTTCAATACTTATGTTCGTGAAGGTCGTAAAGTAAACAATGTTCCTGGATTCATTAACAACTTTAAAAAATACTTTGAAGGTGTGATAATGAAAGAAGTCGATAAAGCAAAAATGCCTAAGACTAAAGCCGCGAAACTTAAAAAACTTTATGATGGTATGGAGTTGATTGACAACAATATGGAAGCATTTAAAAAACTGGTGATTCTATATAATACTATCAGTAACGCTAAATTATTTTTTGTTAAGAAACTAGAGTCTAATGATGCGACTCGCACTTTCCTTCGCACTGAGCATGGATTTAAAGTGACTGCACCTGAAGGATTTGTTGCTATTAAAGATGGTGCTGCTACCAAACTAGTTGATCGTTTGGAGTTTAGTGTTGCCAACTTCACCATAGACAAAAATTGGGTTAAAGGAGACTAATGAAACGAGTAGTCATCACGTTCGGTAGATTTAATCCACCAACGACGGGACACGAAAAACTACTAGATGCTGTTAAAAAGCAAGCAGGCACTGATGACTATAGAATTTACACAGGTCACACGCAAGATAAGAAAGGAAAAAATCCTCTACCTTCTGATGTGAAGGTAGAGTTTATGAAAGAAATGTTTCCTACTCACAAGAATCATATTATGTATGATAATAAATTGAAGACTATCATACATGTATTACAGAGTTTGCAAGGTGAGTATGCTGATGTTACGCTGGTCGTAGGAAGTGACCGTGTGCAAGAGATGGATATGTTGATCCAGAAGTATAATGAAAAAGATTATACATTTAGAAAACTTGAAACGGTATCCGCAGGAGAGCGTGATCCAGATGCGGATGATGTATCTGGAATGTCAGCAAGCAAGATGAGAAAAGCAATTGCTGAAATGGATATGAAGACTTTTAATTCTGGTATACCATCAGCAGTTAAAAATGACAAAGATTTTAAAAACCGTTTATTCAAAGCAGTAAGGGAGAATCTACCATGACCGCACCAGCTATTGCTAGCGTTATAGCAAAACCTTATCAGTATCTTGATAAGTTTATGCAACTAATGCGTGAAGGTGCTGAAGTGCCATTCACGAATGAACAAGTTGCTACTAGAAGAATTTACAAAGATGGTGAAAGAGTTAAAAAAATTCTAGCAGTTCTTGATGATTTAATTGAGACTGGAGTTGATGTTAATGATCCGACAATTCTATATGATATTTTTAGAGAAGAAAGTGGCAATCATCCATATAGAAAAATTGAATTTCAAAGCATTACTAATGCTAAAGAAATAGAAACTCTTATTATTAGTAAAATAGGTAAACAAATTATATCTGGTAGAGGAGGAAAGAAAGATACTTTTCCAGGTAAAGAATCTGATTATACTGAGTCACTACAGTGTGTAGCTCTTGCACTTAGACAAGAGAATGGTTCTGATATAACTGAAGATGAATTCAAAGAGTTTTTACTTAAAGGTAGAAATGAAGATGCACAGACTTTGCGAATTGTTAGAGCAAATGTGAGAACAGAAAAACCGTTTGTAAAATTATTTCAATATGGATTAGAAAATCCTGAGTGGATTAAATCTTGTGTAAATGTTTCAAATGCTTTATACAAAACACAATATTTTAAATCAGGTATTAAGTATGATTTCTATCATGCTGGCGCAAAAGAAATAGAATGGTTCAAGAGTAAGTTTAGAAATAAATTCAATCAAGTTCTAGCAAATGCTTTACGTCAAGAAGGATATGCTTCTGGAGATTCTGGTGAAGACAAGTGGAATCCAGCAGATATGTTTGCGGTATCTAAACAAACAAATGAACAAAAAGTAGAAAGAGAAACTACTACTAGAGATTTCTTTAAAGGAACTATTAAAGACTATGCAAAATTCAAAAGAGGAAAGTCTGGTATTATTGCTTCCTCTGAAAAAGTTCAAGAAAGCATGGCAGAGTTAACTCGCTATAATAATTGGATACATGAAAATATTTTGAGTGGGGAGTTTATTCCTATTTCATTGAAGAAAACTTTAAACACTCCTAAGATTGATTTGATTTCAAATCCATCTATAGATCAATATGATATTGATATCAGTAACATGAGAGTCAGTTGGGAAAAAACTGCACAAAAAATATATGTATATTTTGATGTGGTTTATACCTTTGTTGTTGGTAGTAAAAAAGAAATTAAAAAGAAAACAACTTCTTATTTCTTTGATTGTAGAAACTTTGGTGCTGGAACTAATGTTCAATTTGAATTAGGCATTCCTGGATCTTCGGCAAAACATGGTAAAGTTTCTGCTGGTCCTGCTGAAATGATCATTGATTTAACAAGCCCTGTGTTTTCTGCTATGTTAAAACAAACTAGAAAAAACTTTATTAAGTTTATGCAAACACCAGGAATACGAACAAAAATGTTCCCAAATCTAAATGCAGTTCCTAGTGCTAAAGTATTAGAATCATTTGAAAATAATATTGCTAATAAAAATAAACCAGCATTGTTTACTACCAATGATGATATCAATGAGATAACAAAAAATGCAGGATGGCCTGCAGTTTTGGAAAGTTATGTAAATTACTTATCAAAACAGCAAGGGTATAAAATACCAGCAACAGAAAACGAAAAGAAAAATTATTTCAAATCTAAAATTGCTGCGGTAGAACTTGGGTGGATGCTTTCCAGTCAAAAAATTCTTGCAGTATTAAAAACAAACATTCTCAAATCTTTATATCTTTACGCATCTTCTCAGGGTTTGCAAATCTTTGGAGACTCTGGTATGCTGAAGAAAAGTTACTTCTACAACTCATCTTACGTTAAGGTAAGAGACTAAATACAAATAAAACACTATGAAATCACTGAAAGAACTACTACTACAATCAAAACAAAAATCTTATATGCTCGGCAATATGTTTGCTGAGGGTGATTGGGTAGAGAATAATCTAGGTGAAGTTGGAAAGATTCATAGACGTGGAGTGAACTACATTATCGCTGTCACCGAAGAAGGCAAGATGTTTCGTGCATGGGTAAAAGACATTAAAGAACATTGTGGTTGTGATACTAAAGAAATGAGTAGCAAAGAAAAAGTCAAGGCATTTATAAATAAGAATAAACGACAAAAGAAAAATGACAATTGACGAATTTTCTAAACAACTAATTGAGAAAGCAATTGCTGAACTCGATGAAGGTAAGAATAAAGAAGGTAAAGAACAAGGTGCTGACGGCAAAGCTTGCTGGAAAGGTTACAAGTATGCTGGCACTGAGAATGGTAAAGACAAGTGCGTGAAGTCTGAAGAGGTTGAGAAACCAGAGAAAGAAGAGAAGGGAGAAAAGAAGCACAAGGAAGGTAAGGCAGAAGAGAAAAAAGAAATGAAGAGTGAAGCAAGAGATATGCCTGGCAATCAAGAGAAGATTGATGCCAACAAAAATGGTAAGGTAGACGCTCACGACTTCGCACTTCTACGCGCAAGAAAAGGCAAGAAGTCTGTTAAAGAAATGTGGGAGAAAGCAGCAGAAGTGCAGGAGGCATGGGGAAAGGCAAAAAAGTTTCTAAAAAAGGAGGAATGGGAGGAAGTTGTTGATGAAGGTAAGAAAGTAGAAATTGAAGTAATGCCTGAAGTTGATACTCCTAATGACCCAGAACCACCTACAGGTAAGAAGGCAAAGAAGGAAGTAAAGAAGGAAGAGTTTGAACCACTAGAAGAAAAGAAACTTTCCAAAGCAGAGACTGCTAAGAAAGAAAAATTTGTTAAGGGTATGAAGAAGAAGTTTGGTTCTTTTAAATCTAAGTATGGTGAAAGAGCGAAAGATGTAATGTATGGAACTGCAACTGCAATGGCAAAGAAGGCTGCTAAATAATTTGCATCCTATTGGAGGTCATCATGGGCGCAGTAGTATCAGTAGTTAAACCACTACTTATTCAAATTGCTACACATCCAGCAGTTAAAAATCTAGTTCTAGAACTACTTAAGAAGTATGTTGCTAGCACAGATAACAGTATTGATGATGTTGTCTATGAGCTTGTTAAAGATAAACTCTTTAAACCACAAGCATGATTACCTGTTTGTTAACTAACTGGGGTGTAACTATTGTTCTTGGATTTCTTCTCTCATTATCTGAGTGGTTATCAAAAACAAAAAGAACAGAAGCAAATGGAATCTTAGATTTCATACAACTGTTTTTAAGAACAGTATTATCTAAGGGAGACCAAAAGTAAGGTCTCCCTTTTTTATAAATACTTTTTAGAATACGAATATTTTATAGAGGAAACCGATGGCAATTTTCGGAACAATCGACGCTAAGGCGTTGGCAACTAATGTTAGTGTTACGAATGGTAGCACTACCGTAACTACAACTGGCGATTTTACTAACAGAGCAACTGCTGATTTTGTTCAGAACGGTGATGTTCTTTCCCTAGGCGGTGTTCAGTATAGTGTTGAGTCTGTAGTTTCTGCGACCACTCTTAAACTGAAGGTTGCATATGCTGGTTCAACAGGAACTGTTACCGCTGCTAATGCTCTTCGCAGAACACCTCCTAAGGAAGTTGCTGCACTTCTTCTCCACGAGAACGGTCAGAACGCACACTTCCCATCAGGAACAAGTCTTCTCTTCATTGATGACACAGAAGCATCTTTAGATGAGAACAAAGTTCGTGGTCTCAAGTGGCCAGGTTGGTGGGCATATAGAACCTACACTGATGGTGATGGCAATACTCGTCACAAGGCAGAGTGCTTAGCATTTGCTAATGCAACTCAGGGAGCTAGTGTTGGTGACTATGGAACTGCTGATGGTGGCACTGAAGATAATCCTGCTGCTGACGTTGCATCTGCTGTAACAATTACTGGTCAACCTGCTGCTGTTACTGGTGCTGCTACTCCATTTACAGGAACCTTTACAGTTACCACTTCAACAACTGGAACACCAGGAACTCTTATCTATCAGTGGCAGTATCAAACTGCAACGCAGACAACTAAGTGGACTAACCTCACAAATACTGGTGTATACACTGGTGCTACTACAGATACTCTCACGCTTACTGCTGCTGCTAAGGCAACCTATGATGGTTACAAGTATCGCGTGAAGATTTCTTCTGCGGGTGGAACTGAAGAGATTACTTCTAATTCTGCTTCGCTAACTTACGCTTGATGATATATGATCTTCCATGAATTGACACCAGACAACTGGTTGTTATTTGCAATTAAAAACTATGACAACCCGTTGTCTGTAACATATGATGACTTTGAAGAAGATCTTCAAAAATTTAAATATATTAAAAGATTACTTCGTCGTTATGAAACTACAGGTGAATTGAAACATCATTTAATTTTGAATCATATCATAACACTATATAATGTATTCAATGACGCAGCAACGCTGCTTCTATTCTATAAAATAGAATCGCAATACTGGTCAATCTTAAAAGCATACATGTTATTCTTAGATAGATTGCCACCAGATGTAGACAAAAAAGATGTAGACGAACAATGTCTGAAACTTCTCAAACTACTATGAATGAAATGATGGCAGGTGATGGATCTAGCTTAGCACTTCCTCCTGCCTTTGTCTTTGTTAACACAGCAAAGAAAAAGAAAAACTTGAAAAAGACCAAAGATGAAAAAATTGATGGTCGTAAAAAAAGTGCTAAGAAATTAATCCAACGAGTTATGTCCAGGAGGAAAACAAAAATGTCTGAAGAGAACAAAGAGATTATCTCTGAAGTAACTTCTGAAACCGAAAAGGCACAGAAGCAAATCAAAGCTAGCAAGCAGATGCGAGCAAAAAGAGAACTTCAAAGAAAGCGCACTGATGCTAAGCAACAGGCACAGGATAAGTCTGATGAAATGAATACTCTTCTACGTGCTCGTATGTCTGATTTCAAAAAGAAGTCAGCGCAGAAACAACAAAAAGCACAGAAGCAAGTAGTTCAAAAGAATTCTTTTGATCCAGAAGGTAATGTTATTTTGGAGAATGGTGAGATGATTGCTCAACCTAGAACTGGTTCTGCTGGTGGCGTAGATGTATTCACTACTGCTCTTAAAGTTGCTGAAGAAGGAAGTGGTTGGGGTAGAGATCCTGAGACATCATTTGCTAATCTTGTATTCAATGATGGCACATCAGGTAGAATTGGCGTCTTCGATGCTAAAAGAATCCTTGCTACTTACGAAGGTTTATCCCCAGAGAACAGAGATAAGTTCCGTGTCATGTTGAATATGAGTGCATCATCTTATCAGAAGGCTCTTGATTTTGCAGTAAGAAACGTCTGATAAGGAGTGTCATGCCATTTGGGAAAGACCTTTCGATATTAGAAGCGAAGTTTCAAATATATGAAGATCTCTCCAAGGAGATGCTTGACAAGCTTGAAAGAGCAGTAGACAAAATAAGTGAGAGCAACCAAAATGTTGCTCTCATTTTAGAACGTCACGAAAATAGATTAGATCAAGTAGATAGATCAGAAGCAGCAATTTTAGAACTTATTAAAGGCATCAATACCAAGTTAGAAAAACTTGAAAAGAAAGTAGAAGACCTTTCTAAGTTTCGTTGGGTAACAATGGGAGTTGCCACTACTGCAATAGTTGTTATTGGATCTTCAACTTTTTTTGGTAACCTCTTGACAGTTGGTAAAACGAGTGCTACTATAGGAGGAGCGACCATCCAAAAATCGAAATGAATTATATTGACACCAAGTATATTGGTCTGGTCTCCTCACAACTTCTAAAATTTACTGAAAAAAAGAAAGGCACCTACAACTTTCGTTGCCCTTATTGTGGTGACTCTGAGAAGAAACAGAATAAGGCACGAGGTTATCTCTTCTCGATGCGAGATAGCTTTGTATACAAGTGCCATAACTGTGGAGTTACTCGTAACTTTTCTCAGTTCCTAAAGGATCAGAGTGTCAATCTTCATGATGAATATGTCATGGAGAGATACAAAGAAGGGATGACTGGTAAGAACTATCAGGTGAAGACTCCTGACTTCAAACCTTTTATTGTCAAACCAGTGTTCAAGAAGAACATTTTTAGTGAACTGCAAAGTATCGAATCACTAAATATTACACACCCAGCAAAACAATATCTGCTCAACCGAAAGATTCCAGAGTCATTTTACTCAAACTTCTATTACGCAGAGGATTTCAACGCTTGGGAGAATAATCAAAACACAATTAAAGAACCTAGAATTATACTCCCACTAATCTCGGAAGATGGAAATGTATTTGGATATCAAGCGAGGTCTCTTAATAAGAATGCAACTCTTCGCTATATCACTACCATCTTGGATAAGCAATATCCTAAATTATTCGGACTTGATCGTATAAACAAAAATGAAAACATCTACATCACTGAAGGACCGTTCGACTCACTTTTCATTCGCAACTCGCTTGCTATGTGTGGAGCTGATGTTCATCTCGGTGACTGGGGGATTAGCGATGCTACTTGGATATACGATAACGAACCACGAAACAAACAGATCGTCGAACGTATTGACAAAACCATACAGCGTGGAAATAAAGTAGTTATTTGGCCAGATAATATTAAAGAGAAAGATATTAATGATATGTTTCTCGCTGGTCATAATGTTCAATCTGTGGTAGAATGTAACACCTATAAAGGTTTAGAAGCAAAAGTAAAACTTAATCTTTGGAAGAAAATATGAGCAACGGTATCAAAGTTAACAAGCGTGATGGATCTACAGAATCTCTTAACCTTGATAAGATTCATTTGATGGTAGAATGTGCATGTGAAGGTCTCGCTGGAGTTTCACCTTCACAGGTAGAAATCCAATCAGGCATTCAGTTCTATGATGGAATCACAACACAAGAAATCCAAGAAATTCTTATCAGGTCGGCTAGTGACCTCATTGAACTTGACGCTCCAAATTATCAGTATGTTGCTGCTCGTCTCTTGCTGTTCTCTCTATATAAGCAAGTCTTTGGAGATGGTTGGAAGCACGGCTTTCCAACGGTAGGAGCACATTTGTGTGAAGGTATCACGAAAGGTATCTACGATAAAGAACTAGCAACTAAATATTCCGATGAAGAATGGGATAAAATTAATTCGTGGATTGATCATAATCGTGACTATCTATTCACTTATGCAGGTCTACGTCAGGTCGTTGACAAATACCTCGTGCAAGATAGAAGCAGTAGCAGTGTATTTGAAACACCACAATATGCTTATATGCTAGTGGCGGCAACCATCTTCGCTGAGTATCCAAAAGAAACCAGACTATCATATGTCAGAAAATACTACGACGCAATCTCAAAGCACAAGATCAACGTTCCCACACCTATCTTGGCGGGAGTGCGAACTCCACTTCGACAATTTGCTAGCTGTGTGCTTGTTGACAGCGATGACACCCTCGATAGTATCTTTAGTTCTGATATGGCTATTGGCAGATACGTTGCACAAAGGGCGGGCATCGGTATCAACGCAGGTCGAATCCGTGCTCTCAACAGTAAAATACGAGGGGGCGAAGTGGCTCACACTGGAGTTATACCGTTTCTCAAAAAGTTTGAAAGCACTGTCCGTTGCTGCACGCAAAATGGTATACGAGGCGGAAGCGCAACAGTTCACTTCCCAATCTGGCACAGGGAAATCGAAGACATCCTAGTATTAAAAAATAACAAAGGAACTGAAGATAATCGTGTTCGTAAGTTAGACTACAGCATCCAAATCAGCAAACTCTTCTATGAGCGATTCATCCGTAACGAAGACATCTCACTCTTCTCTCCACACGACGTTCCAGGTCTGTCTGATGCTTTTGGTCTTGCTGGATTTGACGAGTTATACACTGTTTACGAACGAGATACTTCTATTCCAAGAAAAACTATTGGCGGTCAAGAACTATTTCTTTCACTCCTGAAAGAGAGAGCAGAGACTGGTCGTATTTACATTATGAATATTGACCATTGCAATGAGCATTCTTCTTTCAAGGATAAGGTTTGGATGAGTAACCTCTGCCAAGAGATTACCCTTCCCACCAAACCATTGCAGCATATCGATGATCCAGAGGGAGAGATTGCTCTGTGTATTCTCTCTGCTATCAATGTCGGTAAGATTAAGCACCTTGATGACCTTGAGGAGCTATGTGACCTATCTGTGAGGGCACTGGATGAGTTGATTGATTATCAAAAGTATCCTGTGATTGCTGCTGAAGAATCAACTAAGAATCGTCGCTCACTTGGTATTGGTTATATTGGTTTAGCGCATTGGTTAGCACGTAATCAGGTCAAGTATTCTGATGTTGCTGCAGCTCATTTAGTTCATAGTCTCACTGAAGCATTCCAGTATTATCTACTGAAGTCTTCTAATCAACTTGCAGTTGAGAAAGGAGCATGTGGATACTTCAATCGCACAAAGTATGCAGATGGTATTCTTCCAATCGATACATATAAGAAAGATGTAGACGACATCGTACCACATAATCTTAACTATGATTGGGAGTCACTTAGAACATCCATCCTGGCTAACGGTCTCAGGAACTCAACATTGTCGGCACAGATGCCTTCAGAGAGCAGTTCCGTTGTGTCAAATGAAACAAACGGAATTGAACCCCCTCGTGCTTTCTTGTCCGTTAAGAAGTCGAAGAAGGGAGTTCTCAAGCAGATTGTTCCACAGTATCAAACTCTTAAGAACAATTATACGTTGCTCTGGGATATGCCTAGCAATACTGGTTATATTAATATTGTTGCTGTTATGCAAAAGTTCTTTGATCAAGCGATATCTGGAAACTGGTCGTATAATCCAGAGAATTATGCCGATAATGAGGTTCCTGTGTCAGTAATGGCACAAGATCTATTGAATACTTACAAGTATGGTTGGAAGACTTCTTATTATCAAAATACGTATGATATTAAGAAAGATGCCGATGATGAAGATAAGAAAAAAGAAATCGAAAGTTTACTCAATTCAATTCTAGAAGGATCCCAGGAGGAAGAAGACTGTGACAGTTGCAAGATTTAAGCTTACCGAGACCACCCCTACCATTGAGGGGATGACAGTATTCAACACTAAGCACGTTGATCTAAAAAAGCAACCAATGTTTTTTGGTGCTCCATTGGGCATTCAAAGATACGATACCTACAAGTATCCTATCTTTGACAAACTAACTCAGCAGCAACTGGGATACTTCTGGCGACCAGAAGAAATTTCCCTATCAAAAGATAGAGGAGATTATGCAACCCTTCGCCCAGAGCAGAAGCATATCTATACTGCCAATCTAAAGTATCAGATTATGCTTGACTCTGTGCAGGGTCGTGGTCCTGGTATGGCATTCATTCCATACTGCTCACTACCTGAGTTGGAATCTGCTATGACAATCTGGGAGACCATGGAGATGATTCATAGTCGCTCTTATACATACATTATTAAGAATGTTTATTCTGACCCATCGGAAGTATTTGATACTATCCTTGATGACCAGAATATCCTTGAGCGAGCGAAGAGTGTCACTGAAGCATATGATGACTTCATTCAAGCGGCACAAGATTACTCTTCTGGCAATCAGTGGCAGCATCAGTTAGAAGGTGTTCCTGCCGCTAAAGAAACTCTATATGAGTTGAAGCGCAAACTGTATCGTGCCGTCATCAACGTTAACATTCTAGAGGGAATCAGGTTCTATGTTTCGTTCGCGTGCTCGTTCGCTTTTGGCGAACTTAAACTTATGGAGGGATCCGCTAAAATTATCTCTCTCATCGCAAGAGACGAAAGCCAACATCTTGTTCTTACACAGAACATTATCAAAAACTGGCTTAACGGCGATGACCCAGACATTCTCCAGATTGCTAAAGAAGAAGAGGCATGGACAGTAGAGCAGTTTAAAAAGACTGTAGATGAAGAGAAAGCATGGGCACAGTATCTGTTTAAGGATGGCAGCATCATTGGTCTCAATGATAAACTGCTCAACTCCTACGTTGAGTATATTGCTAATCGTCGTATGAGAGCGATCGGTTTGAAGCCCGTGTTTGATACTCCTATGTCAAACAATCCACTGCCTTGGACACAGCACTGGTTATCCTCTAAGGGTCTACAAGTTGCACCACAGGAAACTGAAGTGGAATCATATGTCATCGGAGGTATTAAACAAGATGTTAAGAAAGATACTTTCGCTGGTTTTAAACTGTGAGGAGAAGGGATTACGAAAAACTGATGGAGTTGAGGGAGAGACTGCTGGAGAACAATGGCCCCAACAGTCTCTCAGCAGCGTGGGCGCTGTGGGCGATAGAACAAAAGATGAAAAGAATGGGCGTATCCCTGACCCTTGGTTCAACTGAATAGATAAATACCTCCATCATGGAGGTTTTTTATTATGAATCCAAGTTCAGCAAAAGCGAAGGGTCGCCGCCTGCAACAATGGGTTAGAGACAAACTGATTGAAGCACTAGACATTCACCCTGAGGATATAGAATCCCGTAGCATGGGAGCAGGAGGTGAAGATCTTATCATGGCTCGTGCTGCTAGGTCAAAGTTTCCTCATAGTATAGAATGCAAAAACGTTGAGAAGCTAAATATATGGGATGCCTATGAACAGGCAATTGCCAACTCTGGTGACTATGAACCTCTCGTTGTAATTAAAAAGAATGGAAAGAAACCACTAGCAGTGGTAGACGCAGAGTATTTCATCAGTTTATTCGGAGAGAAGAAATGACATTAGACCTTCATAACTTTTTTAAATTTTATGATGACACTAATGATAATCATGTAGCAGCAGTTCAATGGTTGGAAGACAACCTACCTGCTCAGTTCCTTGATGATTCAGAAACAGATTGGATTGGAATCTTTAGAACTAAACCACCTACACCAGCAGTTCTAGCAGTTCCCTATTTCAATCAAGTAGATAACTACAGAGATGCACATAGAACTTGTAACAGTTCATCGTGCGCTATGTGTCTTGCTTTCCTCAAGCCAGGCAGCATTAAGGGCGACGATGAATACGTTAAGAAAGTATTTGCAATTGGTGATACAACTGACCATGCCGTTCAGACAAAAGTTCTGGCAGGTTATGGAGTTAAGTCACACTTTAGTTACAATCTTTCTTTTGCTGACATTGATAAGAGTCTTGATGCTGGGAAACCTGTTGTTATTGGTATCCTTCACAGGGGTTCTCTT
>Ga0129333_10001728_pt1 | contig 20015 bp, 14 predicted proteins | sample CPB6_08_DNA_FD_94474 | JGI IMG/M metagenome (GOLD analysis project Ga0129333, IMG submission 94474) | Freshwater to marine salinity gradient microbial communities from Chesapeake Bay, USA - CPBay_Sum_0.6_0.8_DNA | ecosystem: Environmental > Aquatic > Marine > Coastal | place: USA: Chesapeake... | reverse complement strand
ACAGGCGAGTTAGATCAGGATTTGCGTCGTGCAGCCATTACAGCGCTGACACTCGATCGCACACAAATTAGAAAACTGGCGCTGACCCGATCTTGGGCCAACGCCACAGCAGAGTTTCTCGATAATCTAGTCCCCGCCCGGCAGCAACCTGCGCGGTTGCTGCCGTGGCGGGATCGCGCTTCGATTAAAGCTTGATGCGAGCTCCGACGAAGACGGAATAACCGAACTTCTCGTACTCGTACACTCGGCTGCGGTTGCCGTAGTAACGGATGCCCGCCGAATTGGTGAGGTTCTTAGCCTCCACAAACATTTCGACGTTCTTGTTGAGCTCGTAGTTAGCTGTCAAATCGAGCTGGTCGCGTCCCTCCCAATAGAGGTCCAGCTCACCGTCCTCAGCATTGATTTCGTTCAGATAATCGCCACGATCGGTGTAGCTCAGACGAATACTGATCGGTCCCTTTTCGTAGAACACCGCCAAGTTCGAGACGGTCTCAGACTGGCCAGGAAGGGGAAACTTCGAACGCCCGGCATAGTTGCGACCTACGTCAATTTCCGCATCAACTAACGTCAAGTTAGCAAAAACGCCAAATCCCGACATCCAGCCCGGCAGGCTAGTGAACTGTTGCTGCCATGCAAACTCAACGCCTGACATCGTGCCGTCGGCATTTTCAGGTGTGACGAGCGTCGCAGCTTGCCCAATATAGGTGCCGGTACTGCGCAAAGTGTAGTTGTAGTCCTTGAGATCCTTGTAGAAGGCGCTCGCCGACAACAAGCCCATCTTGTTGAAGTAATACTCCACAGACGCGTCGAGATTATTCGATAACGTCGGCTTCAGATCTGGGTTACCAAGAGATACGACTAAAGCCGAGCCCTCTTGCGTCTCGAGTGCCCGCGGGACGATATCCGTGAAGTTTGGTCGCGTCATGCCTCGCGTTAGTGCAGCACGGCCGATCAACCCGTCGCTGAACTCGTAGCGCAATGTAACTCCCGGAAAAATATCCGTGTAAGAACGCGAGTCTGTACGCGAACGGATCGTACTCGAGCGGGCATCGAACACCGGAGCTGAGCCAGTCGTTTCCGTTTTCTCGACACGAACACCGGCAAGAACACCGAGTTTGTCGTAGTCGAGATCCCACATCGCATAACCCGAGAGAATCTGCTCGTCCGCTTGATAATCGGCGGTCGCAGATTGTTCAACACGAGGAGGCGAGGTTTTCTTGGTGGCGTCAAAGTAGGCGTCCGCCAGGGAAGGATCTACCTTGAATCCTAGGTCGTAGCCATAATTTCGGCTCGGCGTAGTCGTCAAGAACGCCGACAACGGTGACGATGGCGCCGCTGTCGAAGCCCGATCGCGGAATCGGTTTTCGTCCGCTTGACGTTCGCCGTCCTTCAACTTCAAACCGAACTTGAATTGACCCTCTCCGCCGCCAACCGTGACAGGCAATCGAGCATTGATAACGAGTGCCTGAGTTTCTTCAGTCGTCGTGCTGGTACGGTACGCATTTTCGCGGAACGAGAGATTGGTCGGTGTCAGGTGCTGGTTGGAAGTGAATAGTGAAATCGTCGGTTCGAGCGTGCTATTTCGATAGTCGTAGCTCAGCGGCGCCGTTGCGGTGCCAAGAGCGGAGGTGCGCCATAGCAATTCGTCGCGGCGCGGGTATGTTTGCTCCGTATCGGCCATAGATACAGACGCGTCAACGACGAGATCACCGAAAGACTTCTCGCCGCCGACTTCGACCGTCGAAATTACGATCTGCTGAATACGGTGACGGATTTGCTTGGCGACACGAATGTTGCGAAAGCTCGCCGTTTGATCCGTCGCTCCCGGTAGCAGTACGCCTTCCGACCAAAGTACGAGTAACTGGTTTCGATACTCGTCGTCGGTGAACTTGGAATGAGTCCCGCGCACGAAGAAGCGATCATTTTCCGTATTACGCCACTCAGCAGCACCGGTGAACGCGATGCGCTCACGCTGGGTGTTGTAATCCTTGAAAAGGTTCTCGACGATGCCGAATACAGACCCACCCTCTGGTCGCGTCAAGCGGCCCCAGACAGTCTCAATATTGTCGACTTCGCGATCAGTCTCGGAGTAGCTCGCGGAGAATAACAATCCAAACTTGGAGTCATCACCCCATATATTGCTAACAGATCCGGAGCCGCGCCGGTCGTGCGTGCCACCGAACTCGTTATACGAGCCGCCAACAGAGGCTCGTGCACGGAACCCTTCATAGTCAAAGGGTGACTGCGTCTTGATATTCACGGCACCGGTGATCGAATCGGCATCCTGATCAGGGCGCAGAGTCTTACTGATTTCCAACTGACCCACGATATCGGAAGGAATCGTGTCCAGATCGATTGCGCGAGTCGACGGGTCCGGGGCAGAAATGCTCACGCCATCGATCGTGACCGCCGAAAACTCCGACGGGCCACCGCGCACGTTGATATAACGGCCTTCTCCCTGATCGCGCGCAATGGCAATACCCGCAACGCGCTGCAAAGCCTCGGCAATGTTCGGATCGGGGAAGCGACCGACGGTATCGGCCGAAACCACGTTTGTCACGCCCCGCGCATTTTTCTGCTGATTGGCAGCTTTGGCGGCGGCGTCGACGATCGCAGTGATCACCACCTCTTCCAACTGGTCAGTGTTTTGCGAGTGAGCAGCGATGGGAGATACCGCAACGACGGCGATGGCGGCACAGACGGCACGATGAACGGCAGCGTTTGATTTCACGTGAAGCCTCTAAAAACAAGTCGGGTGAATAATTCGTGATATGACGAAATTCTGACGGCTCAACATGAAATCTTTGTGACAACCGGCGCTCGGCGTAGTTGCCGAATGTGCGATTAGCGTCTCGAATTTGTAGCGCCATCTTCATCTCGATGAAAAGTCTGGGATTGACACTCATGTGAGATGAAAGCGCAGTTGATACCGCCACCCCGCCCAATGCCGCCGTGGATGTGGCGGCAACTCAGCCGACTGACCGGCGTGGATCGCCTTGATCGGATGTATCGCGAGCTCCCCACCGAGCTGCGGGGCGCCGAATTCGCTCTCGCGGCGTTACGAGAGCTCGGCGTTACATTCGACATCACTCAAAGCGAGTACGAGAAGGTCCCGATCAACGGCCCAGTCGTCGTGACGGCCAACCATCCCTTCGGAGGAATAGACGGGCTCGCCGCCATCGCAGCGATCGCAACCCGCAGACCAGACTTGAAGGTCATTGCAACGACGGCGCTCGCATCGATCCCGGCGATCCGGGAGCTGATCATAGCGGTTGATAATTTCAGCCTACCGGAGCGGCGTGCCGCGAATGTCACGGCGGCGCGTCAAGCGTTGCGCCACGTCTGGAACGGTGGTGCGCTGTTGATCTTCCCGGCTGGAGAAGTAGCAAGCCTCGATCTTTCGCAAGGATGCATCGCCGATCCCGTCTGGAAGCGAAGCGCCATTACCTTGATCCGCGCTTCAAAAGCACCGGTGATGCCCTTGTATGTCCACGGCAGTAATGGCCTCGGATTTCAACTTGCAGGACTACTGCATCCGGCATTACGTACTGCGCTTCTGCCACGCGAAGTTACCAACAAACGGGGTAGTCGTCTCGACCTTCGATTTGGTGACCCCGTACCGCCTGCGAAAATAAAAGCAATCGACGATTCGGCGAAACTCGAAAAGTTTCTACGTATTCGCCTGTATGCATTAGCCGCGCCCCGTCCCGGTGTTCGGAACGAACGAACGAAACGACTAAGCGCCGAAGCCGCGGAGCCGATTTCGACGCCACATCCTGCCTACTCGCTAGAACGCGAGATCGCCGATCTGCCAACCTCATCCTTGCTCACCGAAGTCGGCAGCTTGCGGGTCTATTCGGCTCAGGCGGTCGAGATTCCGAATGTGTTGCACGAAATTGGCCGTTTGAGAGAGACCACCTTTCGCGCCGTAGGCGAAGGCACCGGCGCTGCACTCGATCTTGATGTCTACGATCAGCGGTATGAGCATCTCTTCGCTTGGGATACGAAGACGCGAAATCTGGTCGGAGCATACAGACTAGCCAAAATTGATCAGCTCCGTCGGCTTTACGGACGACAGGCCTTTTATCTAACGACCTTGTTCGAATTCAGAGAGCCGTTCTTTGTCATGCTTGGTCCAGCCCTAGAGCTCGGGCGCTCGTTCATCCGAACGGAATATCAACGCAGCTTTGCACCGCTACTCGCGCTATGGCGTGGAATCGGGGAATACGTCGGTCGTAACCCACGTTACACCAAATTGATTGGGCCGGTCAGTGTCAGCGCGGATTACGACAGAGCCTCACATGCCATGCTTGTTCGATATTTGAAGTGGCATCACTTCAACCCCGTCATGGCGTCATTGATTAAGCCACGCGTGCCGTTTCGCGCAACGCATATCTTGGCGAATCTAAATCGCGAACTTAAAGGTGTCGACGGACTAGACATGCTCTCGGATCTTCTGCCCGAGTCAGATACCAAAAGACAGGTTCCGGTATTACTTCGCCAATATCTGAAACTCGGTGGCGAGGTGGTGGGATTTAACATCGACCCCGATTTCGGTCATTGTCTCGACTGCTTGACAGTAGTCGATTTGAGGCGGACTCCGGACTCTGTGCTATCGAAATATATGTCGACGGCAACACTCCGACGATTTCGCAGTGCAACCTAGCCGATATCGCTCAGGATACTTGCAGCTCCCGTGTCGTCAGGCTCGTGATCAAACGAACTTCGCCACGAACGTCACGAAATTCGATGGTGATACCAACACCGTCTTCACGAGTCCAATCGAGCTCGATCAAGCCAAAGTTAATCTCTCTTAATACGGAGCCGATGCGCCGTGAGTTCGGCGGCGTCACCGGCCAAACTTCCGTCAAGCCACTTGAAGTGAAATCCCAAAGCGGATACGGCGCGTTCCGAGTCAGCCTGGATACCTCGGCATAGTGCGTATCACCGCTGATACAGAAAAGGCCGTTAGCCCGATGTTGACGAAGGGCTTGCAACAATCGTTGATGATCATCGGCATAGTTGATCCAAGCTTCCCAACCAGGGAAATCAGCAACCACCTGCAAGCTCGATGCAAAGATTCGAACGTCTGCCGGTTTAGCCAGTTGTTCCTCGAGCCAGCTCCATTGGCGCTCACCGAGCATCGTGGCAGCAGCATCAGGATTTCGTTCGTATGGGCCCGGTACTTCACGGCTAGCTGCTTCTAATTCTTCGGCCCACTGATCATATTGTTTTCCGCCTAAATCCAGCGACCGGATAGCGGTACGATTGAAGCGCAGATCGGGTAGGATAATTTGCAACCGACGCGAATCGCGTACAAATTCCACGGCATCATAGATACCGTCGCGAGTTCTTCGGAGTGACTGCGGCGGCTCACCCCAAAAATCGCAGAAAATACTGCGCGACGCTTCCTTTTGCGGATAGTCGGCACCGGCATCATTCTCGCCGTAGTCGTGATCGTCCCAGGTCGCGAGCACCGGGACGCTCTCGGTCAAACGACGAAACCCGGGCTGCGCCGCGAGGCGCGCGTACTTTTCACGCAGCACCTCCATGTCGCGAGTATCACCGTAGACGTTGTCACCGAGAAAAATAAAGAGATCCGGCTTTGCCGAAAGCACGGCATCCCAGATCGGCTGTGGTTTATCCTGCTTCGCACAGGAACCAAACGCAATACGAGTTGGCAGGAGGTCGGTCTCAGGTCGACGTGGTCGACCCGAGCCACCCGCGTCGCTCGCGACGACTCCGCTCACCGATGCGCTGGCCAATGCCAGCGCACCGGAGGAAACGAGCCAATCGCGTCGATTCAAAACTCGGCCTTGAGTGAGAAGAAGAACTGTCGCGGTGCACCACGCAAAAGGGTTTGCGTCGTACCGTTGGGATCCGCGTTTACGAAACCGTTAGAACCGACCGTCGCGATGTAGACGTTATCTTCGATGTTCGTCACCGCACCCTGCACCGTCAGCTTCTTGGCGAACCCGAGATTGCTCATCCGGTAACCGATCGACACATTGAACAACGTGTAGGCGTCAACATGCCCTCGGTTGAGATAAGTGTAGTAGCGCTTGCCGATGTAGTTGCCGTCCGCGCGCACGAAGAAGTTGCCGTCGTCGTAAGCAAGCTCCGAGCGCAGCATCAGATCGGGAGAGTCAGGAACCGTCTTCCCCGCAACCGGGATAACGACACCGTTGGTCGTGTAGTTATCGTCGAAGGTCGAATCGTTCCACGCGGCCGACGTAAACCAGTTCACGTGTTTGATGGGGCGCCAGTTGATCGCCGCCTCAAAGCCCTCCGTTGTGACGCTACCGACGTTCGCGAGCACAGCCGGGTTGCCCACGATACCGGGACCCTGTTGGATCGCGAGCTGGCGATCGTCGAACACCACTCGGTAGGCGGTCAGCGATGCGGTCGTCGACTCGCTACGATAGCGCCAACCAAACTCGAGCGTGTCGGACGTTTCAGGTTTCAAGACGTCACGGATGGCGTTAAAACCCGCTTCGGAAGAGCTGAATGGGCCTGCCGTACCGGCGCTGACAAACGCGCGAGCGTTCTCTGCAGCTTGACCGAAAAGTTCGTGCGCGTCAGAGAGCGTCCAGTTGAACCCCACCTGCGGGAGGAAGCCTTCGGACACGTCGATTGTGCCGGTCTTGTTAGGGCCGACCAGTGTACGCGCAGAGTTTTCGACCTTCATCCCCTTAAAACCGACATTGAAGCGTAGGGCGTCGCCAACCTTGAACGTATCGGTCAAGTGATACTGTTGAGTCTTGGTCTCGAATTCGTATTCCCACTGCGTCAACAACGGGTTCGACAAGAAGCCCGTGAAATCTTGGGTTGGTGACGCGGCAGTCGGTTCCGGATAGAAACGTCGCGCCTGATTAAAATCGTTGTTCTCGATCCAGAGGCCCGCCGATAGATCGTGCCCGGCGAGGCTCCAAGTCACGTTTGCTAACAAGCCTTGGCGATCAATATCGTACTCGGTGGTTCGTACAGTCAGAGGAGCACCGCCCGGCGTCGCGACGTAAGGCGTGCCCCACAGTCCCTGACCCTTATTCTGGTGGGTGTACGCTTTAGTGCTTAAGTTAATACCCTCGCCCAGAGGCAAATCGGCGCCAACATATCCGAGCTTGTCCTCGCGAACGCCGGCAGCATTCCAATAAGCATCGTCACAAGCCGTGCCGTCGCCGAAGCCTGCGGCAGCACATGCCGTCGCAGCTTTCACAGCTGAGCTCCAATCAGGGAACCAATTGTCCCAGTCCTTACCGCGACGTCGAATGATGTCGTAAGAAAGATCCTGATAGTCGGACTCGGCACGATCAGAGAAGTTGTAATAAGCGGTAATACTGGCGGCACCGATCGGTTGCAGCAGTTTTAAGTTATACATTTTCTGCTGCTGTTCGCCCGCACCCTTCCACTTCTCTGTGGAGCCGTCAACGACGGTGAGGGCAACTCGAGTACCGGTAGAAGATAATTCACCCGAATCGAGTTGCGCGTAAATGCGGTGGGTCGAATCACTACCGCCAGTTCCCTCAACTCGGGCGCCAAACTCCTCGGGGAGCACTGCCGACTCGAATGCGATCGTACCGCCGAGATTGCTGGTCGATGCTGTTGCGACGGCACCCGCACCCTGCGATAACGTCACGCGGCCAACGCTCTCACTTGGAATCGCACGACTGATGTGTAAACCGTTGTGGTTACCGTAGGACATATCGCCAAGCGGTATACCATCGAGGGTAAAGCCCATCTGGTTTTGATTAAAGCCACGAACCACGATACGGGTCGACCATTCGTAGGCGCCGAATGGATCAGCCGACTGAAAATTCACACCCGGCAATTTTTCGATCGCCTTCAGCGGGCTAGTGCCGCCAGGTAAAAATCCAATTTGCTCAGCAGCAATTGATTGCTGTTGTCGAGCAACGCCGCGCGCGAAAATGATGACTTCCTCAAGCGATTCGACGGCTTCCTTCTCTACGCCAACTGTTTCGGCAGCATCCTGCGCATGAGCTACCGCCGAAGCGACGAAAGCAGCCACAGTGAGGACCTGTATGGAACGACGAAACGACATGCGGTAACTCCTGATGATCCGACGACTACGACGGATTTACAGGGAGATTAGATGGCGATTTTTAAAGTCAGATGTCGGAGATATGACGAAGCGGTGACCGGAGCAGAGAATCTGCTCCGGTCACACAACACCAAACTATCGGTTAGAAGTTGTATTCGTATTGAAAGAAGAAGGACAGCGGCTTGCCGTTCCAACCGTAGGTATAAAAGTAATTCGGATTTGTCGCCGTAATCTCGCCACGGACAGCCGCACGCGAGAACGCACGATCGGTCGCACCACCGCGCTCCCAATACTCCTCGTCCGTCACGTTGACGACGCGCAACATCAAGCGATGCTCCTTCTCCTTGCCCATGAAGTACTGGATTGAGGCATTGAGTACGAAGTAGTCGCCGAAATTGACGTCCGGATTCGTCCGATTGCCGTTGGCGTCGACTAGGCGTGCAGCGTTGTTCTGAACGTATGCATACTCCGGTCCCTGCCAGCGCGGATTGAGCGCTACGATCCAGCGATCAGTCGGCGCCCAAGTCAGCAAAGCTGATGCCATCCACTCAGGCCGCTCACCTGACTGACGGAGCCGCTCGGACCCAGCACGACCCGGAACCACCGTCGTCAACGCCTGACCTGTCAACGCGCGAACAGCGGTCAGACCGAACAACGGATTCGGCTCGAAAGATTCCTGCTTCGTGAAACTGAAGTCGAGTGCCCACTTCTCGATATCGAATGCAACATCGACCGTATATCCCTTGATGTCCTGGACCGCTTTGGTGTTAAAGGTCGCTACATCAAGTGGTGTCAAACCAAAGCTTTGCCATGTCGCACAAAACTCGGTTGGAGTAATGATATTCGGATTGATAACACGAGTTGGATCAACGCCTGGGCACACGTCACGGATAGCGGCATTACCAAACAAGTTCGAAATCTCGGTATCAAAGTAACCAAGTTCGATATTGTACGTACCACCCATGAAATCACTGTTGATACCGGCTCCGAAGCCGAAGGTTTCGACTTCTTGTGTTTTGAGCGTCGGGTTATTGCGCGTATTACCGAACAAACCTAACTCTTGCGCTCTCGGATTGGCATAGGAAGTACCGGCGCTGCCACGGAAGTAGTACCCCATGGGGAACTCCTGTCGCACGCTTGCACGCCAAATGAAAGTGTCGTCAAAAATATTGTTGAAATCCTGACGCCCCGCAATGGATAACGCCATGCCTTCTAGAATGTCTAGATTGGCTCGAAGATCAGCGTAGATACCGTTGGATTCGATTTTCTGATCAGACACACCATATTCGGCTGCAGAATTATCTTGGGTTATGACGCTCTGCACGCCGAATACGGATTCCAGATTATCGCTCCAAAGAACCTTCGCGCGTGCGTTAGCGCCGTATTCCTTATAGCCCGCCTTGAACTGCGTACCTTCACCAAAGCCCTTGACCGGAATGCCCGTGCCAAAGCTCGCTACGGTCTGAATCACGTAGCCCATCGGCGCACCGATTGGGAACGGATTCTGTAACGTACCGTAAAGCTGACCCTTGTCATCGACGTAGAAACCGTCGCGGGAAGTACGATCTGCTTTAGAGCTCGTTTCCGGATTGGTTACACAGCCTGCCGGGATTCCGTTTGCTTTCGCATACGCCTCGAACTCTGAAGCAAGCGTGAACGGTCGCTTCGTCGCCGGATTCAAAACCGACTGCGGAATTCGACAAATTTGTGCGTCGACCTCAGAATTCTTGAGAGTCGGGGCTTGATAAAACGCCTCGGCCTCAAAGCTGATCATGTCGTTAAAGGCTGTTCGGAATGCAGCATTGAACTTCGGATATTCCGTGTAGTTCAGGTTGAAGATGTGGTCGTTCGGAAACGAATCACGGAAATCGACGGTCGCAAACTCATAGCCTGCTTTTAGATAAGTTTCATCGTTGATTTGCCAACGGTACTTACCACCGATCAGATTATATGTGTAGGGGAAGTCGTGACGGCCGCCGAGCTCGAGAACTACATCGTTGTAGGCTTCTTTGCTGAAAATCTCGTGTGCATCTGACTCGTAAGAGCGACCGTAGAACATGACACTATGGACGCCCGCGTCATCAAGCGGATATGCCACATTGCCATAGACTTCGCGGGTTTTGAACGAGCCGTAGTAGGCGCCGAATTCCCCCTTCTGCTCACCCGTCGGTTCTTTGTAACGTACCGACACGACGCCGAGTCCACCGTTACCGCCATAGTACAAGCTCTGACCACCGCGGAGAATTTCGACCGACTCGATCATGCGCGGATCGATCGCGGTTGCGCCCCAGAGATCTTCGAGTGGCGTGCCACGATCAAACGTCGGAACACCGTCAAGCAAGAGCAGCGTGTCGCGATCTGAGCCACCATCGATACGTATGGTGAATTCTCCTTCGTCGGGCGAATAGCCAATGTTAGCGCCGCGAATTAGACCAGAGGCCAGTTCGCCGAAGTTGGTGAAGCCTCCTGTATCAATCTCGACGGAGTTGATGACCTGAACCTGGCTACCGAATTTAGCGGCATCATAGGCGACAGTCGACATTTCTTCTGTTACGCGGCGACCCTCGATGATCACTTCCTCGAGATCGTCTACGGAGGGTGTTGGCGCTGATTGCGCTGACGCCAGCGACCCGGTCGTTGCGAGCATCGCCATCGATACCAGCAAACAAACCTGTCGCCAGAGCGTCTCTTTAAAGAGCCCGTGCATGGTTACCTCACCTGTGTTGAATTATGTCGATCGCTAAGCGGAGCGATCCGGAACATTCCACACTAGGTTGGTAACCGAGCTATTAACGTTCGAAGAACTCTCGTTGAAGACTACGTTACTTGGAGATGACGAGGGGTTGGGTCCACGCCATCTCGCGGTCACCCGCGGCATACGGATTAGAGTGCAACTTCGAAGAAACGATACGAGCGCGTACGTAAATCTCGTCGCCTTGGGCGACGTATCTTGCCTTGGTACCTTTGCTACTCGCTAACGTAATGCCGATATTAGCGTCGTAAACTCGAGTCGCACGACCCGGCGCATCGGCAGGCACATCAGATTTCTCGCGACCTTCTAAAGCGGTGCCAACTTTTGTCCCGATGAATTCGATCGTGTAATCAACGCCTTTCTCAGGCAACACTTCAAGCTCAATCACACCGTTACCCATCTGCAGAGTTTTCAAGGTAACACCGGTGCTATTGTAGAAATCGCCCTGCTTCATCGCACGCGTGATTGAATCGGGCGTCAGACGAGCAGATCGAACCATGACCCAGCCGCGCCCCGGATTTACCTCCCGCAGGCCCCAGGCAGTGTATTCGTGCGCGTCATCGGTGGCGATTCCGAACAGAACGGTGGTTTTTCGCTCGGCCAATCGCTTTGTAAGCACGATATCCCACATCCGCTCCATCGGCGGGTGATGGTCATCGCCGTAATTTCGCACACCCGAGTGCCCGTTATACATCTCGACGAAGCCGTCGCCAGCAGCATGTTCGAGAGCGATCAGATCTTCTGCCGTGATTGCGTAATAGAAGTTAGGGTGATTGACGTGGGCGAACATTGGGCGACCGGATCGACGACCCTGGTCGACCACCGCATCCACATTTTTTTGCAGCATTTCGGGGATGCTGCTGCCACCCTGCGGGACAATCGCTTTTTCGAGATTCACACCGTTCAGGTGGATTGGATGCTTTTCGAAGCGATCCGTGATTTCCATACCACGAATGAAAATGAACTCGTTTTTTGCTTCGAAGAAGCTTCGAAACTCATCGAGTGTTTTCAACTTAACCTCGGTGATGCCATCGCGTTCACGAGTCTCGACCCAATCGGCACCGAATTTCGCTATATATCTCTCCAGCGCAATTTTCTTTGGCTCGCTATTGACCGGGTACCAAAACTCGCCTTCCTGCATGCGGTTATGGTCACTGAGCACGAGAAAGTTGTAGCCGCGCTCACGGTACCAAGCAGAAACGCTCTCAGGTGGGCTGTCACCATCGCTCCACCAAGTATGCGTGTGCGTGTTTCCCTTCCACCAACCCGGTACGACCGGGGTGCGAGTCGTCTCGTCCTGCTGGCTTTTGACTTCATGAGCGAAGATGGCGGAGCTGCCGATTACGAGCAGTCCCATTAGCAGATGACGGAGCTTTGAGGACATCAGGAAAGGCCCTAGGGTTGCGAGGAAACAAACGTCGATAGCTTCTCCTAATGCTATGACGGTTAGTTGATACTTATTTTAAAGATCGAAAACAGACTTATGTCACTTAAATTACAGAGCCACCTGCCCACCAGACTCCTGAATCCGATGTGAGGGAATACCGAGATGCTCGCCAGCGAACTCGGCATTGCGCGACATGAAGGCGAACATGGCTTTTTGAATATGGGTCAAATGAGCGCGACCGTTGGTGACGATATCGTCACGACCGATGACGTAGGTCACTTCCTGCGGGATCACATCCTTATAGATCCGCTGTACATCACGCACGAGCGTGGGTACATTGATCGTTTCCATGAAGCCAACCGTGCAATGCACCCGCAGCAAGCCTGAGCTTAGCTCCTCAACTTTGGTTCTGGTGCCCACGCTCACTCTGGGCGTCGACGCCACGCCGATCGTCATGATGATCGTGCGCGCATGCAGCACGCGATTGATTTGAATATTACGCACCAAGGTGCGCGGAATTCGAGCCGCATGGCTAGTCAAGAAAACGACTGTCTTATCGACGATCTGCGGCTGCACCTCGGCAAGCAAGCGGCGAAACTCGCTTTCCGTATAGTCCTCTCGGCTGGTGATCGTATGGATGGCATCGCGACCGGACTGCCAGGTACGCATGATCCAATAAAGACTCGCACCGAAGACCAGAGGAACCCAGCCCCCCGCAGCCACTTTTTGTAAGTTGCCGAGTAGATAGGCCGCCTCGATCAAGACGATGAAACCAAGTAACCCTATCTGCAAACGGCGCCATCGCAGACTAGCGCTGCTAAGAAACAGCACCATCAAAACCGAATCGATCAGCATGGTGATCGAGACGCCAACGCCATAGGCGCCCGCCAAACCTTCAGACGAGCCGAAACCAATTACCAGCACCAAGGTAAAAAAGCACATCATCCAATTGAGAAAGGGAACGTAGACTTGTCCGATCGACTCCTCACAGGAATGCTGAATTCGCATCCGCGGCAGCAGATCAATCTGTAGGCACTGTCGCGTAATCGAAAACACACCCGAAATCACCGCTTGAGAGGCGATGATGGTGGCAAGCGTTGCCAATACGATGAATGGCAGCAATAGCGACGAAGGTACAAGCAGATAAAGAGGGCTATCGATCGCAGCGCCATCGCGCAACACCAATGCGCCCTGCCCAAAATAGTTCAAGAGCAAGGCTGGATAGACAAGGAAAATGAAGGCGCGAGAAATCGCAGGGCGACCGAAGTGGCCGAGATCTGCGTATAACGCTTCACCACCCGTCACGCACAGGAAGACTGCACCAAAGACAGCCAGCGCAACGATCGGATGTTGGACGATGATGTGCTCGGCATAGATAGGATTAATCGCAGCCAGTACTTGCGGATTCTGTCGTACTGACAAAAAGCCGAGCACGGCTAGCGAAACGAACCAAACCAACATGACTGGGCCGAACAAGCGGCCAATCTGTTCGGTCCCTTTTCGTTGCACCAAGAATAATCCGATGAGGATTACAACTGCGATCGGCACAATAAAGCGGTGCAGCGCAGGCGCGACAAGCTCGAGACCTTCTACGGCACTCAATACCGATATTGCTGGCGTAATCACGCCGTCACCGAAGAACAGCGCGCAGCCCGCAACACCCAAACCGAAAACTAATGACGACCAACGGTGAGAAACTCGCGTCGCGACAAGCTGCATCAACGAGAGCACGCCACCCTCGCCATCGTTGTCGGCCCGAAGCACAATCGCGACGTACTTGATGCCGACGACGAGCGTGATCGACCAGAAAATCAGTGACAGAACGCCAAGAACGCTCTCGAGATTGGTGGGGTCAAGTTCGGAAGCGGTGAAAACCGCCTTGAATGCATAGAGCGGACTCGTGCCGACGTCACCGAACACCACTCCCATCGCACCGATGAGCAGTGGCAAAGAAGCTCGAGATTTGGACGTCGTAGACATCGAAGTGGAGCGGCATCATACGCCTCCCCACATGAAGTTCTCGTCATCTTCGTCAGTCGGCCAATTTTTTAGCCATACCACTCGATAGCCAAGCAACCACTTTCGGCAACTTCGGTGCATAGCGCTCTTCGTAGCCTGCTGACTCGATATTCAAGCCCGCGCGCTCGATCAACGAGCGCATAGGTCGATCGAGATGGCATCCGCCACCAATCACTTTTTGTATCGGCGTTAATCGGTGTTGCCAACGGGCAACACTGCTATCGGGTGACAAGCCATGTTCGAGAAACAAAAACTGCCCGCCGGGTTTGAGAACTCGGTGGACTTCGCGCAGTGCTGACTCCACATCCGGTATCGAACACAGAGTGAACGTGCTCACGACGGTGTCGAAACTGGCTGTATCGAAAGGCAACTGCTCTGCCGATAATGCGTGAACGATCACTTCACGCGAACTCTTCTCAAGGCGTCGCCGCGCACGGACGTTTAGCGCTACATCGGGTTCGACAATCTCGAGCTGCTGAACTGACTCCGGGTAATGAGACAAATTGGCGCCAGTGCCAAACCCGATCTCGAGTATTCGACCCGAGGCCGGCGCCAATACGGGCCGTCGATAACGGCTGATCCGTCGATCGCTCATCGCGCGATCAAGCAAGGGCGGCAAGATGTAGCGTCGATAAAAATTTGTCATCCGCTGATGTTGCCAGAGTCAGCCAAGTTCCGTCTTGACCTTGCTACGAGAACTTGGATACTTCGCGCCCAGCATGGCCAACTACCGCGAAGAAACCGTCCTGCACGTCCATCACTGGGATGAGCGGGTATTTAGCTTCCGCACCACGCGTGATCCCGGATTTAGGTTCGACAACGGTCAGTTCGTGATGATCGGTCTTAGCGTGGATGGTCGCCCGCTGATGCGGGCTTACAGTATTGCGAGCGCCAATCATGACGAGAACCTCGAGTTCCTCAGCATTAAGGTACCCGATGGTCCGCTCACCTCGCGCCTACAACATATCCAAGTCGGCGATCGTGTCCTCGTCGGTCTAAAGCCGACTGGAACGCTACTCATCACTGATCTCAAGCCGGGTCGCAATCTGTATTTACTCGCGACGGGCACGGGTCTCGCTCCTTATATCAGCATCATTCAGGATCCAGCGACCTACGAGCGATTCTCGAAGGTGGTGCTACTGCATGGTGTGCGCTACGCCAGCGAGCTCGCTTATCACGATTACATTGTGAACGAGCTGCCACAGCACGAGTTCTTGGGAGAGTTGGTGAAAGAGCAGCTCTTCTACTATCCCACCGTGACCCGCGAAATCTACGAACATCGAGGCCGTCTACCGGATCTGCTACGTAACGGCAAAGTCACAGCCGATCTCGGCATCGAGCAACTCGACCCGCAGCACGATCGCGCCATGATTTGCGGTAGCCCTGCGATGCTAAAAGACCTCTCAAGTATGCTCAACGAGATGGGCTTTGCCATCTCTCCACGTATTGGCGAAGCAGGTGACTACGTAATCGAACGCGCCTTCGTCGAACGCTGATTCAACTCACGGTGCTATCGCAAAGCTCGCTTTCACTTGAACCCGAAGCGTCATGTCTCCGGGCCGATAGCTCTGCTCTGCCGCTGCATCCTCCGTAGCGGCAACAGATGCTCGAAGCATGATAGGCGATGCCATGATGGGCGGGTCTGCTTCGATCGCGTCCACTCGAAGTACTGCGCCAAGCTGCGCTTCGAGACCCGCGGCAATCGCAGCTGCATTGCGCCTGGCGTCTCGCGTCGCGTCGGTGAGTAGCTCGCGTCGCAGTTCGCCCTCGCTCTGAAGTGCGAAACGCGGCGGAGATATTTGATTGGCGCCCGATTTGACGGTGCGTTCGAGAACAGTGCCGAGCTTGTCTAACTCGATTAAACGCACTCGGATAGTACGGCCAACATGATAACCCTGCAGGCGACGAGCACCCGACTTAGGTTCCCAGACAAATTCAGGCTGTACGATCAGCGAGCCACTATCGATCGAATCGTCCGTGATGCCAATTTCCTTGAGGCTGCGTAGCACCTCACTCGTTCGCGATCCCGCTTCAAGACGCGCGCGGTCGAGTTTGTCGCCACGTACATCGATGGTAATTTCAAGGTGAGCAAGGTCTGGTCGGACCAGGCGCTCGGAAACACCGACGACGTTAATGACTCCACTTGGCGACTCCGCACGTGCTGGCAGGGCATTCAGCCAAAGGCATAACGCTCCGGCACTCAGCAATAAACCGAAGGCTTTGCGACGTTCTTTCATAATAAATAAACCACGAGTATGGTGAGGAAAGAGCCCAGAGTCGCGAGCGCCATATCTTTCTGCGCATCCCACTCATCGCCCTGAGCACCAAGATAAGCGGCCCCTTGCCCTTCTCCGAGAATCTCGGTGGCCCACCATTCCAGCACTTCAAAAATCATGCTGGTCGCCATAACCAACATCGGCGAAAGAAAATAACTCCAGTAGCCGACCGGCTGTGCATAACGCTCGAACAACTCGAAGAAGGGATACGCGAGCAACAAGCCATAAGCGAAGTGCACGACGCGATCGTAGTGATTGCGGGCCCAGCCAAAGAGCCGGTTGAGTCGTACGCCAAACACCGCATGAGTCACATCGTCATAAGGAACTCTGACGTAAGTGTAGTGTCCGCCGATGATATGCATCACCAAAAACGCCACGGTCAGAGTGTATGAGAAATCACTCAGCGGCCAGCGTTCGTGTGTGGCGAGCATCGCGGCAACGGTCGCCACCGTAAAAACGTTTTCGGCAAGCCACACGGAGCGATCATGCGGCTTGATCGCGAGCAGCAGCCAAAGAGCAGAAAACGGCAGCAGTAACCAGTGTAGGTATGCCATCGTCTCTGGGTGGAGCGCTACTCCACCGTCACCGATTTAGCGAGATTACGAGGTTTGTCGACATCGGTGCCGCGCGCGGTCGCCACGTGATACGAGAGCAACTGCAGCGGGATCGTATAGACCACGGGCGCCTGCAGATAGCTAACATGCTTTGGCATGGTGATAACCGTGACACCGTCGGAAGACTGCATGCCCGACTCGGGATCGGCAAAGACGATCAGTTCACCGCCGCGCGCACGCACTTCCATCAGGTTCGACTTCAGCTTCTCAAGCAGATCGGTATTGGGAGCCACCGCAATCACCGGCATGTCATCATCGACCAGCGCAAGCGGACCGTGCTTGAGCTCACCGGCCGCATACGCCTCGGCGTGAATATAAGAAATTTCCTTGAGCTTCAAAGCGCCTTCCATCGCGATCGGATGCATCGTACCGCGCCCCAAGAACAAAGCATGGTGCTTCGGGACAAACCGCTGCGCGAGTTCGCGGATGATCGGATCGAGCGCTAGCGTCTTCTCCATCATGCCCGGCAGCTCGACGAGGCGGCTGACAAGTGTGTGTTCCTGCTCGGGGCTCGCACCGTGCGTTTTCGCTAAGGCGACGACCAACATACCCAGTGCGACAAGCTGCGTGGTGAATGCCTTGGTCGAGGCAACGCCAATTTCAGGGCCTGCTCGCGTGAGCATCACTAGCTCCGATTCGCGCACGAGCGAGCTTTCGGGCACATTGCAAATGGCGAGCGAGCTCAGATAGCCAGCTTGTTTCGCAAGACGCAGCGCAGCCAAGGTGTCGGCCGTTTCGCCAGACTGACTGATCGTGACAAACAGTGAGTTTTTTGGTACGACCGGATTGCGATAGCGATATTCGCTCGCGATCTCGACGGTGCAAGGAATCTTCGCTAACTGCTCGATCAGATAATGGGCGACATAGCCGGCGTGATAGCTCGTACCACACGCCACGATATGCACGTGCTCGGTCTTGGCAAAAATCTCGCTGGCTGCAGGACCGAAGGCGGCTTCGAGTAAACGACCATTGGCTACGCGCTCTTGTAGGGTGTCGGCTAGCGCACGCGGCTGCTCGTGGATTTCCTTGAGCATGAAATGCTCGTACTGTCCCTTCTCAGCCGCATCAGCCGAGAGCGCACTCACGTGGAGTTTGCGCTCGACGCTGGAGCCTTCACGATCGACTACCTTGACGCTCTGACGACGCACTTCGGCAACATCGCCCTCTTCGAGGAAGAGGAAGTTCCGGGTGACCGGTAGCAGTGCCGCAATGTCTGAGGCAACGAAATTCTCACCCTCACCAAGACCGATGACGACGGGACAGCCTTCGCGCGCGAGGATCACACGATCAGGATCGCTTTCGCTAACGACAGCCAAGGCATAAGCACCTTCAAGTTCGCTCACGGTCGCGCGCACAGCCTTGAAGAGATCACCCACTGATTTCATGTGGTGATGAATGCGGTGCGCAATCACTTCGGTGTCCGTTTCGGAGGTGAACTCGTAACCTGCCGCGCGCAGCTCGGCACGCAGCTCGTCGTGATTCTCGATGATCCCGTTGTGGACGATCGCGAGACCATCTTCGGAGATGTGCGGATGGGCGTTGCGCTCACTCGGCACACCATGAGTCGCCCAACGCGTGTGGGCGATGCCGATCGAGCCATGGGTTGGTGAAGCATCGATGGCATCTTGCAGGATCTGCACCTTGCCGACGGTGCGTACTCGCTTGAGATGCCCCGAACCATTGAGCACGGCCACCCCGGCAGAGTCGTAGCCGCGGTATTCGAGCCGACGCAATCCCTCGATCAAGACAGGGACGATGTCTCGCTCAGCAATAGCTCCGACAATTCCGCACATAGGACATAGCTCGATTGAAGAAAGCGCGTATTTTGCGCTTTTTCCGGAGGTAGATACATCACCCGAAGTGGGGCGATTTGGGCAGTTCAGTTAGAGCCGGATCGTGCCATCCACTTTCGCAAAACCACGATCGAAGGTTGCCATCGGGGTGTGCCCGTGTTGACGAGCATGTTCGAGTATCAGCAAATCGGCGAGCCCGACAGATGGCTTGGCTCGCAGGGCTTCGCTGGCACGACGTACGACTTCGGCGTCCTGCAGAACGAGGCTCTCATGATCTAGCAACAGATCGAGCGTACGCGCGAGTTGACTTGCCGACCGTTCGTATCGAACGCTTAGCACCCACACCGTTTCCAAAAGGACCAGTAGCGAGACCCAAGCGCCCGACTTGATGTATTCGTCGGCAACGCGTGCTTGTTCCACATCATCGCGGACGAGTAGACGTACCAAGACATTGGTATCAACGGCCCGCATGACGTTTTCGGATGTAATCGGCGATGGCAGCTTTCGTGTCGACGGGTTTAGCGCTCGTCGGCGCAGCCTCTGAGAATAAGGCTCGGTGTACATCGAGCGTAGTGGCCTTGGTTGCTCGCCGAACGACGAAACCGCCGTCGCAGGACTCCCACTCGAGTATGGCGCCGGGACCGACACCCAAAGTTCGGCGCACCTCTGCCGGTATGGAGATTTGGCCCTGCGCGGTGATCCGTGAATGGAATAGCTTCATCCACATAAATTACCCCGGTAATGGGATCGGGACAAGCGAGACAGGATGACAGCACGCCCGGGTCACGTCGTGCCGGATTAGTCATCAAATAAAGAAAAAGCGAACGTCAGCGCTTCTTTTGCGGCCGCTTCCAGCCATCGAGGGTGAGCTGCTTTGCACGCGCAACCGTGAGCTTGCCGGCTGGCACGTCTTTGGTGACCGTGGAGCCCGCCCCGACAGTGGCGCCCTCACCGATCGCGATCGGGGCTACTAATACCGAGTTAGAACCCGTGTGAGCATCTTCACCGATGGTGGTGTGGTGCTTATTAGCGCCGTCGTAGTTAGCGACGATGGTACCTGCGCCGATATTGACCCGAGCGCCGACCGTCGCATCACCCACATAGGCGAGATGGTT